>Ga0209345_10004998_pt1 | contig 12531 bp, 9 predicted proteins | sample Cruoilmetagenom7_FD_187294 | JGI IMG/M metagenome (GOLD analysis project Ga0209345, IMG submission 187294) | Oil polluted marine microbial communities from Coal Oil Point, Santa Barbara, California, USA - Sample 7 (SPAdes) (version 2) | ecosystem: Environmental > Aquatic > Marine > Oil seeps ...
GCAGCGCTATGAGCGTGGGTCCACGCTAATAACCAGCAATTTGCCATTCGAAGAATGGACGGAAACCTTCGGCACCGAACGTCTCACAGGCGCACTGCTCGACCGATTGACCCATCATGTGAACATCCTGGAAATGAACGGCGAAAGCTATCGCCTGAACCAAAGCCGCGCACGCTTAAAAGCCCGCAAACATTAGTCCCGACAGAATTGGCCTGAAGGCCAATGCGCCTTGGAACGTGCCTGCTATTTGAGGGCCGCACGCTCCAAGGCGCACACCCCAAACTGGCCTACTTTTGCTCCGCCCCAGTGGCAGGATTTTACGCCGCCGTTGACACCTGAACTTGTGCGGCTTTTCCTTATGCATTGTCCAATTGGATCACAGAATTGTCGACCGGGCCTTGTCCGCGATCCGGCAAGCGCAATCTACCGAGAATTTTGGGCATCAGGCCGCCGGCCCGAAAAATATCGACATCCTGTATTGTATCGAGCCTTAGCTTTCCGGATATCTCTGTCGCCGCACTACCAGGCAGGTGAACTCTCAGCGTTACAGGAGCCCCTGGCCGCAATTCCTTAAAGGCAATCGGCAGGTCTATAGAGACGTTTGGAGCGTGGGGAATTGTCTTCGAATCTGGGATCTCGATTGGCAATACACCTGCACAGATCAGATTAGAGCGGTGGATGCGTTCGAACCCTTCGGCGATGACCGCCCGGATGCCAAGCAAACGCGTGCCTTTGGCCGCCCAGTCGCGGGCCGACCCTGCACCGTAACGTTTGCCGGCAATGACCACGAGCTGTCGGCCCGCTGATCCATGGATGCGAGATGCCTCAAAGACAGAGCAGATGTCCGAGGTGCCGTGGACTTTTGTCCATGGTCCCGTGACATCGACGAGCCGATTTTTCAGTTTCGGGTTTGCAAACGTGCCGCGTATCATCACTTCGTGATTGCCACGGCGGGCGCCATAAGTGTTGAAGTCTTCCGGCGGGACGCCAAGTCTCTGCAGATACTGTCCGGAGTCCGAATTGAGGTTTATGGAGCCAACCGGAGAAATGTGGTCGGTCGTGATGGCATCGCCGAGCATGAGGAGCGGCACGGCGGCAGACAACACATGGGCTTCATCGTGGGGCACGGGCAGATCAAAGAACGGCGGGCGGATGAGATAGCTGCTCTGCGCGTCCCATGCGAACATGGCTGTGTTGGATGCCGCTTTTGACTTTTGGTTAGCGGAGTTCGGGGCTTTCAGATGGCTATGTTGTTCAAGGGACTGCCTGAGGGCGGCTATATCTTTAGCAGTTGGCCAGAGGTCCGTTAGGAGGACGTCTTGTCCATCGGCGTTTTGTGCCACAGGCTCCTCCGCGAGGTTGCCACGCACGTGACCCGCCAGCGCAAGCACGATGACAGCAGCGGGCGACATGAGAAAATTTGCCTGAATGCAGGGATGGATGCGCCCCGGGAAGTTTCGATTGCCCGAGAGAACGGCGACCGCTTTTGTCGTACCTTGCGTGATTTCACGTTCGATGTTCGGGGCAAGGCGTCCCGCGTTGCCGACGCAGGCTCCACAGCCGAACCCGTCGACGTAAAAGCCAAGCGCCTCAAGGTCTTCCAACAACCCCAAGCGCCGCAGGTCTTCGGCGCCCTGTTGGGATCCCAGCGCCATGGTTGTTTTGATATGCGACGAAACGGACAAACCGTATTGTTGTGCGGCTCGTGCGACCAAACCGGCTGCAATCATCGCGTCGGGGTTGGCTGTGTTGGTGCAGCTTGTGATTGCAGCGAGAACGATGTCGCCATCCGCAAGGGTTGTAGATGTCTCGGCGGGCTGCGGAAAACAGATTTGAAAGGCCGCCCCCAGACGTGTCAGATCGCACTTTTGATCCGGACGAAACGGGCCAGCGGCACAGAGGGTGCATGTCGAGAGATCAAAGTCGATTCGGTCATTGTATGCCGCCATCTCGCTTTGGTCCGCCATCAACCCGTTGCGCCGCAAATAGCGTCGGCCCAAGGCTACGAGGTCTGGCGCGCGCCCCTGGGCGCGTAAATACTCTAAAGAAGCGTCATCGATGGGGAACAGACAGGCTGTCGCGCCGTATTCAGGACACATGTTGGCGATTGTCGCACGGTCTTCAACGCTGAGTGAAGCAGCACCGGGGCCGCGCACCTCGATGACACTGCCGACGACCCCGAAGGCACGCAGGCGCTCGGTCAGCGCCAGGGCGATATCGGCTGCCTGCACTTCTGGGCGGCGTTCGCCCGTGAGCCACAAACTGAGACTGCGCGGCATGCGAAAGCTCAGCGGCGTTCCCATCATTGCCGCCATGGCTTCAATTCCGCCGACACCCCATCCCAGAATGCCCAAGCCGTTGATCATCGTCGTGTGACTGTCTGTGCCCAGAACTGTATCCGGCATCAACCAGCCGTCGTTGATCTGTACCGGCTGGGTGAAACGTTCCATGTTGAGTTGATGAATGATCCCCTGTCCGGGGGGGACGACCCTAAGTCCTTCGACGTTTTGCTCGGCCCATTCGAGAAAGGAATACCGCTCCGCATTGGCGGCCAATTCTGCGTCATGGTTTTGTTTCAGGGCATTCGGTCCCGTTTCGTTCAGGACAAGAGAATGATCCACCACAAGGTCAACGGGCACCCTTGGCACAGCGTCCGACGGGTTCCCGCCCGACTGCGCGAGCGTCGTCCGAAGGGCTGCGAGGTCCACAAGGGCCGCTGTCCCCGAGTAATCCTGCATAACAATGCGAGCCGGACTGAAGTGCGTCTCAAAAGGTTCATCTGTGCATGGGCGCAGCGCGTCGCAGACGTGATCTGCGTTCGTCCCATCGATGCCAATGCGGCGTAAGAGGCCCTCGAGCATAATGCGTCGCCAAATCGGCAGGGCGGCGACTGCACTGTGCAGTGGCAAGCGGGTCAGATCCACGACCTTGTAGGTTTCAAGTCGTGAGATAACGTCGAAACCAGACATCTCCATTACCCGAACAGGCTCGGAAGCCAAAGCGCGATCCCGGGGAACAAGATCAACAGGACGACCATCACGAGCATAGCCGCGAGGAACGGCAAGGTACCGATGATCACGTCGCTGAGCGCGCCGACGCGTCGGACGGATTGCACCACATAGAGGTTGATCCCGATGGGCGGTGTCAAAAGTGCCATTTCAAGCAGCACCATCAACAGAATGCCGAACCAGACCGGATCAAATCCGAGGTCAATGACGATGGGTGTGATGAGCGGCGCTGTCGTGATCAACATCGATAAGGTTTCGAGAAAGCATCCCAAGATGAGGTAGAACACAACAATCGCGAACATCATGGCCAGCGGGCTCCATCCGAGGTCCGCAACGAACGCGGCAAGCGCTTGAGTGAGGCCGATCACACCGAGCACGAAATTGAGGTACATAGCGGCCAGTATGATCAGCATGACCATCGCTGTGGTGCGCATGGTAGCCTCTGCCGCGTTGAGCAACATAGTCCAGGTCAGCAAGCGGCACGATGCGGCAAGGATCAATGCCCCGATCACACCCAATGCTGCGGCTTCGGTTGGGGTTGCGAAACCGCCGTAGATGGACCCGACTACCAAGGTAAAGATGAACAGCGGCGGCAGCAGGTCTTTCAGCGAAGCGAAACGGTTGCGCCAGTTGCTTTTAACCCGTTCCCCGCCCCATGCGGGCTTGATCACGCAACACACCAAAACGGTGAGGCCGAACATCGTCGCCAACAATAGGCCCGGCAAGAGGCCCGCCATATAGAGGTCGGGCACGGAGGTGTTGGTCAGCAAACCAAAAATGATCAAGTTGATGGACGGTGGGATGAGAATACCCAGCGTGCCGCCGGAGGTGAGCGAGCCGAGGAACAGACGCTCGTTGTAGCCTCTGCTTTGGCCTTCTGGAATTGCTACGGTGCCGATTGTAGCGGCGGTGGCGACGCTGGAGCCGGAGGTGGCCGCGAACAGAGCGCTTGCGCCAACATTGGTATGCATAAGCCCACCTGGCAACCAGGCCAGCCATTTGGTGAGCGCATTATACATCCGCGCCGCAATGCCCGAGCGCAGCAAGAGCTCGCCCATGAAGATGAATAGTGGGATAGCAAGAAGGAGGAACTCGATCGAGTTCACCCAGATGATATCGGCCATGCCGCGGTAGAGCGGCATCGGTGAGTAGATTTCGCCCACGATGAGTCCGATCAAGCCGAGAGAAGCGGCGACCGCGATGCTCAGGAGTATGAGTCCGAAGAGGAGAAAGAGTGAGGTGGTCAGCATCTAAGGCTCCCGTGATGTGGTTGGTTTGGATGCGTCCGCAAGTTGGGTGTGTGCATCGAGTTCGTCCAACTCGCCCACTGGTCCGAGAAGGGCGTTGAACGAGGTCTGGTCGCCGCGAAACAGGGCGCGCAGCGACAGCGCAAACATGACGATCAACACGGCAAGGAAGAGGAACAAGCCGACGAGCCAAATTGTTTGCGGCCATGCCACCGGAGTCGCCAGCGGCGTGATGGCGCGGGTGTCTTTGTCCCATGAGGTGGCAACCAAGAGGGCAGCGCGCCAACATAAGGTCCCTGTGAAAGAGATCATCGCCAGTTGCGCAACGAGGTCCATCGCAGCACGCGCGCCGGTCGGGGCAATATTGCGCAACACATCGATCCGGATGTTGGCCCTTGCCAGGGCCGCGACGGTCAGGGCAAAGCTGGTCAGGATTGCGAAGGCATAGGATGAAAGCTCATCCATGCCGCCAAAGGAGTGGTTAAAGGTTTTTCGGAGCACAATTTCGGCGGTGATGCCACCGGAGATCGCGAGCAACAGGAGTGCGCCGACCACGGTCAGCGCCCTGTTCAGTCTCTTGGCAATGGCATTCCAGATTATCATGTGAGTTCCCCTCCCGTGTGATAAGCCGCCGGACGAGATCCGGCGGCTTTGTCGTTATTGCTCCATTGCGAGGCCGGTAGCCGCGCCGATGGTCTCATTCCAGGTCGTCGAGCACTCCTCTCCGCAGCGTTCTCGGAACGTGTTGAGAACGGTGTCCTGAAGAACGCCCGCAAGAAATTGACGGTCCGCATCGGACAACGCTACGTCGACGAGGTTGGCAGGTTCGCCGACCTCGCAAGGACCGGCGGTGAAACAGGCGATGCCCATTTCGTCATCGGCGATGCCGACCTCCCAGGCGCGTTCGACCATATCTGATACCCCGACCGAGATGAACTCTTTGGATGCGTCATCCAAGCGATCCCATGTCACATTGCTTGCGGCCACGAAGCTGAAGGCGTTGCCGGTCGACAGGCGCACCAAGTGTGTCGTCGCTTCGCCCCATCCTGACTCGTAGGACGGTAAGGTTCCCGACACCGCGCAGTCGACGGTGCCAAGTTGTAGGGCAGGGACGACCTCGCCGAAGGCGATGGTGACGGGTGTGGCACCCAGACCGGAGAACAGGTCGCTCATCGATTTGGAGTAGGACCGGATCTTGAGGCCCTGAAGGTCTGCAAGACTTTCGACGGATGCGTTGCAATAGAGCAATTGACTGGGAAATGGGTAAACCCCGAGGAGCTTGGCGTCGTAGGTACTGTCAAAGCTTGCGGCCAAGATGGGTTCATAGACGTCGGCCACGGCGCGTGCCTCTTCCCAAGACTGGACGACACCTGCGAGATCAGCCCCTTCTGCCACCGGATCGTCACCCAGGTAGGAGATAATTCCGTGGGCGACGTCGAAGACACCAAGTTGCAGCAATCGCATAACCTCAAAGCCTTTGAGGCCGACTTCGGTCATCGGCAGAGCTTCGACCTGAATGATTCCGTTGGATTGGGCGGTGATGTCTTCGCTCCAGAACGGGTGCTCGACCTCTTTCCATGTGTTGAGATACCCCCACGTTCCGACGACTTTAAGGGTCTGTTGCTCCTGTGCCGCGAGTTGCGCTGGATGGCTGGTCATGGCACATGCCGCGACGATGCAGGCTTTTGTAAACTTCTTCATTGTATCCTCCCTTTTGATTTCAGTTAGTTCCGGTTACGGTCTGTCCTGCGATCCGCCCGAAGACGGCGCCGCGGAGCACGGATGTCGATCCCGTATAGACTTGGTGGTAGATGCCCATGGTTTCGCCCGCGGCAAGTAAGCCAGGGATTACCTTGCCTTCGGTACTGACCACCTCGGCGCGGTCGTTCACCTTGAGACCGCCGAAGGTAAAGCACACGCTTGAAATCAGCGGATAGGCCCGGAACGGCGCCTTGACGAGCGGTCGAGACCAGTTGGATTTCGGCGGCTCGATGCCGGTGGTCGTGGCGTTGTCTATTTCGAACGGGGTGAACACTGTCACCTTCGGGCAGGCATTGTTGAATTGATCGACCGTCGCGATGAGGTTGCTGGCAGGTAAGCCAAGCTTTTCCGCCAAAGCCTCAATCGTCGGTGCTTCGATTGGTGCGATGTCGGTCCGTATCGACGTCTGCCAACGCGGAATATCCTCGACTTGGTCATCAAAGATGACCCATGCGATCCCGTCGGACTGGTGCGCGAAACTGCGGGCGATATCGTCATAGTGGGCGTCTACCGTTCCGGGTGCTTCGTCAATAAAGCGCTGGCCGCGATTATTCACCAAGATGCCGTAAGGATAGATAAATACGACCGCCTCGGCCTCTTGCGAACGGGGGTCGACAGGCTCTGCGTGGTAGGAGCTGAATTCGCCTGCTGGGGCGGCGCCGATATCCAGGGCCATGCGGATGCCTTCGCCGCGGTTGTAATATCCACCGCGGGCCACTGGTCGCATATAAGAGGCGCGCGGTCCGATGTAACGGGCCATCATTTCCGGGTTTCCCTGAAAGCCGCCAGACGCAAGCACGGTGTTGTCTGCTTCTATGCGCAGCGCTTTGCCATCGGAGTCGGTGCAGATCACACCTGCGACAGCGCCGTCGTCATCGCGAATAAGATCACGTGCTGCGGTCTCGTACAGGATTTCGCCGCCAAGTGCTGTCACCTCTGCATTGAGGCGTTCGATCAGTGCAAGACCACCGCCTTGCGCAGCGATGCGGTGCGTGTTCTGAGTCAATAGATAGATCGGCTGTGGCCCGAAACTCAGGCCGAGCTCTTTGAGCCACGCGATGGTGGGTGGTACTCTGTCGGCAAATGTAAAGATGACTTCCGGATCGGGCAACGGATGCGCCCGAACGTAGGACGGCCACGACGCAGACTCCTCGGAGATCGTGCGCTCAACACTCGGATCGAGATTGGCTCCAGGGTTCTGCATAAAGTGCTCTGCAAAGTCGTCGGAAATTTCGGCGTCGTTCTTCATCCGCATGTAAGCTTCGGTCCAGCGGGTATTACCGCCGAAGTCCTCTTTCGGCGCGCGCTCAAGGACGGTGACTTTCGCGCCCCCTTGAAGAGCGGTAACAGCGGCGGACAGCCCAGCGATGCCGCACCCGACGATGACTAAATCTGTTTTCTTCACGTTCATTGAATTTCCTCCTCCAAGGCTTCGGCGGTCTCCACCACCCCTGTTGCGATCGCGGTTTCTATTGTTGTTTCGTCCACACCCGCGGCGCGCAAAATCTCGCGTGTGTGGGCGCCTTTGGCGGGTGGGCTGACCACGGGGGCGAGCTCTGTGTCCGACAAGGTGAACGGCAGGCGGGGCAGAAACGTTGGTGTTCCGTTCGGCAAAGACGTTTCGATCAGGCCGCCGGTTTCCTTGAGATGTGGATCATCAAACAAATCTTCGGGCCGTTGAACGGGCGCGAAGGGCACTCGGGCGGTGGCCAGAATGGCCAGAATCTCATCTTGGTTGAAGGCGCCGAATGTGGTGGCGATCCGCTGTGCGATTCTATCCTTTGCGGTGATCCGTTGGTTGTTTGAGGCGAGGCTTGGGTCGTTTAGGAAGTCCTCCCAGCCGAGAGTTTCACAAAACCGGACCCAGTGATTGTCGGAGGTCAGGCCGACGAAAATCTGATGTGTGTCTGCGGTCTCGAAGATCTGGTAAATCGCCCACGCCGACACGCGCTCCGGCATGGGTGGGATCGGCACGTCTGATTGCGCGGCGTAGCACAGATGCTGTCCCATCAGATAAACGAGGCTCTCGTAAAGGGCAGTTTCAACCTTTTGCCCCTGACCGGTGCGGTCGCGTTCGCGCAGGGCGGCTAGCACACCAATGACCCCGAACATGCCCCCTGCGATGTCCACGACTGAAGTTCCGGCGCGCAGCGGTTTTCCGGTCGGGCCGGTCATATATGCGAGGCCGCCCATCATCTGCACGACTTCGTCCAAGGCGAGGCGTTTTTCATATGGGCCGGGCATAAAACCCTTGAGGCTCGTGAAAATTAGCCGCGGGTTTACCTCTTTGAGGGTGTCGAACCCGAGGTTCAGCCGCTCCATCGTGCCCGGGCCGAAGTTCTCGATCAAGACGTCGGCATTTTCGATCAGCTGGGTCACCAGCGCGGTTCCCTTGGGGGATTTCAAATCGACCGAAAGGCTTTTCTTGTTGCGTGCGAAGAAGCCGAAATAACCACTGCCGAACCCTTTGAGGAGACGGGTTGGATCGCCCGTTCCGACAGGTTCAACCTTAATGACCTCGGCGCCCATGTCGGCGAGGATCGCGCCGCAGCATGGCCCCATGACCGTATGGCCGAAATCGAGCACGCGAATGCCGTCGAGGGGTGTATGTTTGCTCATGGCGATGTCCTCTAACCCAGCACGAACGGATTGGTGCGGTTTGGTTTGGCCGTGATCCAGACGCTTTTTTGCTGCTGGAAATCGCGCATGGCGTCGGGGCCGCCTTCGCGTCCCAGACCACTGTCTTTGTAGCCGCCGAAGGTGGTGGTGAAGCTGGTCGAGCGATAGTTGTTCACCCACACGGTGCCGGCCTGAAGCCGATCAACGAAGTGCATCGCGCGCTCCAGATCGTTAGTCCACACGGCGGCCGCAAGGCCGAAGCGGGTGTCGTTGGCAATGCGCAGTGCCTCGTCGTCATCTGAAAACCGGATCACCGAAAGGATCGGGCCGAACACTTCTTCTTGCGCGATGCGCATGTCGTTCGTCACATTGGTGAAGATGGCCGGGATGACAAACTGTCCGCAACCGTATTGCGGGCCTTCTGGTGCGTAACCGCCGTATTCAAGCTTCGCCCCATCATCTTTTGCGATGTTTACGTAGCCGAGAATTTTTTCCCATTGCTGTCGTGTTGCGATTGGGCCGATTTGCGTGCTGTGGTCGGACGGATCGCCGATCCGCGCCGTTTTGAGCACTTCAACCAGGCAGGCGACAACGTCGTCATGGCAGCTATCGTGCACCAGAAGGCGCGAGCCGGCCATGCAGGTCTGGCCCGAAGCCCCGAAGATGCCAGAGACCGCCCCCTTTACCGCCTGTTCGATATCGGCGTCGGCAAGGATGATGTTGGGCGACTTGCCCCCCAGTTCGAGGGTCACGGATTTGAAGCTCTCGGCGGCGGCGATGTTCACCGCGCGGCCTCCGGCTTCGCCGCCGGTGAAGGCGACTTTGCGTGTCAAGGGGTGGCGGACCAGTGCGTCACCAACTTCGGCCCCGAAGCCGGTGACGACGTTGAACACACCGTCTGGCAGACCAGCCTTGGTTGCAAGCCGTGCGAGTTCAATGAGCGACGCCGAAGTAAATTCCGACGGTTTGACCACCACCGTATTACCGGCAGCAAGCGCCGGGGCGAGCTTCCAGGCGGTCAGGGCGAGCGGCGAGTTCCACGGGGTGATCGCCACCACGACGCCCAGCGGTTCGTGTTTGATATAGTTGAAAACGCCCGGTTTGTTGATCGGGATGACGCGGCCACCGTCTTTGTCGGCCAATCCGGCGTAGTAGTAGAACCACTCGGCCACGCCGCGCACCTGACCGCTTACCTCTGCGATCAGTTTGCCGTTGTCGCGTTGTTCAATCTCGCCGAGGTGATCGGCATTTTCGACGATCAAATCCGCAAGCTTGCGCAAAATTGCCCCGCGGCGGGTTGCGGTGATGTCGTGCCATTCAGGGCTTTCGAAGGCGGCATGGGCGGAGCGAATGGCCGCGTCGGCATCGTCGTCGTTCGCACGAGCGATCTGCGCCCATGTCTGCCCCGAGAACGGCTCGACGGTATCGAAATAAGCGCCGGTTTGGGGCGGGACGTTCTGTCCATCTATGTAAAGATCATATGTGGTCATGGTTTTTGTCTCAGCCTTCTGTTGCGACGTGTCGAGCGGGTTCGCCGTCATATTGCCAGCGATAGTTCGGGGGCGTTGGGCCCTTGTTGCGCCCGCCCTGTTGGGTCTGTTCCCAAGCGTGCGAGAGGATGCCGACGGACCGTGACAAGCAGAACAACCCGCGCGCCAACGGTGCGGCAAAACCCAATTCTGCAAAAATGACGGCAGTTGCACCGTCGATGTTCAGGGGGATCAGGCGACCTTTGCGCTCTGACAAAACCTGCTCCATGGCTCGCGCGGCGTTCGCTTGATCGCCTTTCACGGTGCCAGCGGCGGTAGCATCATCCACGGCGGCAAGCAGCACGGGTGAGCGCGGGTCGCCGTCCTTGTGAAACCGGTGCCCGAACCCCGGGAGGATCTTGCCACGGGATTTGATCCAACTGTCCAGCACGTTTGCCGCGGCGAGATTGGGCTCTTGACCGTCGGCGATCTTCGCAACGACTTGTGCGAACATTTCGACAGCTTGCTCACCGGCGCCGCCATGAACATCGTCAAGAAGGTTCACAGCCGAGGCCATCGCGCCATTCAAACCAAGACCGCAGGTTACAGCCATACGGGAAACCGCAATCGACGGCGCCTGTGGCCCATGATCCATTGAGGCTACGAGCGCTCGTTCCAGAAGGCGGGCCTGCGCCTTGGTTGGAAGATCACCGCGTGTCATTAGCCAGATCGCCTCGACCAGTCCGACGTTTGTAATCAGGTCGCCGATGCCATAGCCGCGCAGATTGATGCGCCCCGGCTCCATATCGATGATGGCGGTTCTCCACCACGTTTGAATGTCGCTTGTCGAATTCATCTGAACCCCTCCACTGGTCAGTTGAAAGGACCTTAAACCCAAGCACTCGGTTCGCACAATAAAATAGAAGCTCACTTCTGTCAGATAGAATTTTCTTGATTTGAGTACATGAAGACCATAAGGATGATGGGCGCAGCAAAGTAAAGGGATGGACACAATGGCGGAGAAGCGAGTCGAGGCCGTAGAGAGGGCACTTTCGATTATCGAGTGTTTTTCAGCGAAAGACCGAGAGTTGACGCTCACTGAGATCAGTGAACTGACAGGCCTCTACATGAGTACCATCCTCAGGCTGTGTGGATCTCTTGAACGGTATGGCTACATCGTGCGCCAGGCCTCCGGGGAATTTCGCGTCGGTCCGAGCTTATGGCGGCTTGGCGCGCTTTACAGTTCTGGCCACGAGAACGCTGAAGTGATCCGACCGCGATTGCATGACATCGTGGTTCGGACCAAGGAAACTGCCACCTTCTTTGTTCGCGAAGGCAATGATCGAGTCTGTCTGTACCGCGAAACCTCGCCCCACGCGCTTCGCTACGACTTGGAAGAGGGTACGCGTTTGACGATGGACCGAGGCGCATCGGCCCATATCCTCCGTGCATTCTCGGACCAAGCGACACCTGAAGACGCTGCAATTGTTGAGGCTGGATATGCCATGTCCAATGGTGAACGAACGCCGAACGTCGCAGCACTTGCGGTGCCTTTTTTCAATGCCAACGGGGAACTCAGGGGTGCGTTCGGCCTCTCGGGGCCGTCTTTCCGATTCAACGAAGAGGCGCGTGACCTTGCACTGACAGTCCTTCGTGACGTTTCGAGCAGAACCTGAATTCGGTATTGCCCGCAGCGATAAAGACCAACAGAAAAGCTCATCAAAATCGGTTTCAGCAGGTGCGGGTGAACAGATCACCACTGACAGCCACCTCGGCCGAGGCAGGGACCACCGCCGCTATCGGGCAGAAGGCTTCAAGTCATATGAAATAAGACGGGGCTGAGGTGGGCGAACTGCGGGGTCGCGCAACCTTGCTTTGCTGTTTAACGCTCGAGATCCATCTCTGGTGAATTCAAGCTCCGGCAGGATTGTTTCCCATTCCTCTCGCTTGATCCGATCTCGGTATCGCTCATCGTTATCGGCTTCCCGACGGCTCATGCCATCAACACGAACAGCGTGACGAACGCGCCCATACAAATCCACGTGCTTCAATCCCGCCCCCCGCCAAAACGAAGAGCCTAGCAAGACAGACAAATCAGCCTATCTGCAGCCGAACAATCCGAACCAGAATGTCAAGAGCGTCACCATTTCTGTCGATCGCGCGCCAAAGCCAGAATTTGCGCCCGCAGATAGGAATGACCACTTCATCAAGGTGCCATTTATCAGACGGCGCAGGCCGATCCCGCCGGATGGAAGCGGCATACTTTGTACCAAATTTGCCAACCTGGAATAGCCCCCTGCAAGTGGTCCACCACCTGGGATAGATTTGTCCCGTAACTTGGAGGATCAGCGATGGCTGGAAAACGAGAGAAACCCGAAGATATTGTATCGAAGCTTCGGCAGGTTGAAGTTCTGCAGGGACAAGGCG
>Ga0209345_10004999_pt1 | contig 12530 bp, 8 predicted proteins | sample Cruoilmetagenom7_FD_187294 | JGI IMG/M metagenome (GOLD analysis project Ga0209345, IMG submission 187294) | Oil polluted marine microbial communities from Coal Oil Point, Santa Barbara, California, USA - Sample 7 (SPAdes) (version 2) | ecosystem: Environmental > Aquatic > Marine > Oil seeps ...
CCCGCCGCGACACCATTGATGACGCCGTTCACGTTCACATCAATCGTTTTGCGTTGGATGGCTGGATCGACCTGATCGAAATTGCCCATCTTCAAAATACCAGCATTGTTGAACAGCACGTCCAATCGCCCGCCAGAAACCGCAAGGAATGCCTGAACCGACTCATTAAACTGGTCTGGGTCAGTCACGTCCAATTCGCCGGTGGTGACAGTCTTGGCGCCATGGACTGCGCGGAGCTCCTCTGCGAGCTGCGCGAGGCCCACACCGTCAATGTCAAAGAGACCGACGAACCAATCTCGCCTGGCAAAATGGCGCGCAGTGGCGCGGCCAATGCCAGCTGCTGCGCCGGTGATGAAAATCGATTTTCTGTCTCCGGCCTGTGCCACGAGAGCCTCCCTGATGGTGTTTTTTGTTGCAGCATCTTAAGCTGCGGCCAGGGAACAAGTCGAGATGAGGTTTGCAGCGCCTAGTTGGCGGCAGCTTCATAGTCGAGGCCAATGTCCAGGCAGGGCGCTGAATGGGTGATCCACCCGACAGAAATATAGTCGACCCCGGTGGCGGCAATGGCCGCCGCGGTTTCCAGCGTAATCCCGCCCGATGCTTCGAGCGCAGCGCGGCCCTTATTGATTTCAACGGCCTTGGTCAGCACCTCTGGTGGCATGTTGTCGAGGAGAACAGCCTCCACGCCGATATCAAGCGCTTGGGAAAGTTGGTCAAGCGTATCTACCTCGATCTCAATGCGAACCATGTGGCCTGCTTTGGCGCGCGCACCATTGATGGCTTCTGCAATGCCACCGGCCATAGCGATGTGATTGTCTTTGATTAGAATAGCGTCATACAGCCCGAAGCGATGATTAACCCCGCCACCGGCGCGCACCGCGTATTTCTCAAAAGCGCGCAGGCCCGGCGTCGTTTTGCGCGTACAACAGATGCGGGTGTTGGTGCCGGAAACAGCATCAACAAATTTCCGCGTCGCCGTTGCGATGCCGGACAGATGTCCAAGAAAGTTGAGCGCAACACGCTCGCCGGTGACAATGGCCCGGGCATTGCCCTCAATGGCTGCGATCACGTCGCCCGGTGCAACGACAGAGCCGTCCGGCGTCTGAACCGCAATCTGCAAATTGGCATCCATTTGCCGAAACGACGAACGTGCTGCATCTAGGCCAGCAATGCATCCATGTTCACGTGCACGAAGCACAACACGGGAGCGCCTGCCTGCGGGCACCGTCGATTGGCTTGTAATGTCGCCTGCATCGCCAAGATCTTCGGCCAGAGCAGCGCGGACCGCGCTCTCCACAATAAGGGCGGGAAGCGGCGCTAGATCGGGAAGGTGACTCACTGGGTGTGCTCTCGTTTGGTGTGGGTTCTGGGCTGAACAGCCAGCTCCGTCGCCAACGCGTCGGCCTCGTCCAGCGTGATAAAAGTTCGGTGCTGCCAATGGGCAAGTGCCTGCGGGTGATCTGTACGGAAATGTCCGCCGCGGCTTTCCGTTCGTAACAAGGCGGCAGCTGTGATGAGTTTTGCAGCGGTCACCATGTTTACCAGAGCTGGAGAGGACCCTGCCGCGCGTTCAATGCGAACAATATCTTGGAGCGCTCGTGCGAGGCCATCTTGCGTGCGGACAACGCCCACATGTTGGGTCATGAGATCACGCAGTTCCTGCACAATCGCAAATGGGTGAGACCGCCTTGGACGCAAAGCCGGGATGACCGCAGTTGCAGCAGGGCCTGTCTCAAATGACCCCAAAATATCCTCGGCAATGCGCGCTCCGTAAACGACAGCTTCCAGAAGGGAGTTGCTTGCCAGACGGTTTGCGCCATGCGCCCCGGTTGAAGCCACTTCACCACAAGCCCACAGGCCTGGCAGCGACGAGCGTCCGTCCTCATCCACCCCAATGCCGCCCATGTGATAATGCATGGCAGGGGCAACGGGGATGGGCTGCGTTACTGGGTCGATACCCATCCGTTGACAGTTCTCATAAACCGTCGGAAAAGCTTCTGCGAACTTAGAACCAACAGCATCACGGGCATCAAGATAGGCGTTGCCGCCTTCTGCAATCAAGCGGGCGATGGACCGGGCAACCACATCGCGCGGTCCAAGCTCTGCATCCTTGTGAACGGCTTTCATGAAGCGGGTGCCGTTTTCGTCAATGAGGGTCGCGCCAGCGCCGCGTAAAGCTTCTGTTGCCAGAGGTGCTGGATCATTGGGCCCCGCAATCGCGGTGGGATGAAACTGCACAAATTCAGGATCGGCAATCACCGCGCCCGCACGAGCCGCCATGGCGAACCCGTCACCCCGTGAGCTCAACGGATTGGTAGTGACTTTATAGAGACCGCCTGCGCCACCACTTGCCAAAACAACGGAGCGCGCGCGCAGTAGTAGAGGCGTGGGGTCTATATCACCGGTCGGCTGAACGAAGACACCAGCAACCTTGCCCTCTTCCATCGCCAGCTCATAGGCAGAAAAGCCTTCGAGAATGCGAATGGACGGTGTCTTGCGCACAGCGGCGATGAGAGCCTCCATGATCGCATGGCCAGCTCGGTCGCCTTGAACATGCACAATTCGGTGGCGACTGTGAGCGGCTTCGAGACCAACAGTCAACTTGCCCGCCAGATCCCTGTCGAAAGGGACACCAAGAGACAGAAGGTCTTCAATGCGCGAAGAAGCTTCAGATGCGATGAGATGCGCAACCTGTGGGTCAACAATGCCTGCACCTGCCGCAATCGTGTCCGCAGCATGTTCTTCCGGCGTGTCGCCTTCTGAAATCGCCGCAGCAATGCCACCCTGTGCCCAGGCAGAAGAAGCGCCGTCCCCGATCGGGGCAGCAGCGAGCACGGTCACGGGGCGTGGGCTGAGCTTCAGGGCGGTAAACAGCCCCGCCAAGCCAGCGCCGACAATCAGAACGTCGCCCGCATTGACAATATGGCCGCCTGTTAGCGTCGATGTGGTCATGACCTAGCTCCCCAGATGTATGCCTAGAGCGGCAAGTTGATCATGCGTTCCACTGCTGCGCGCGCACGCGGGGCGATGGCAGGATCAACAATCACCTCGTCTTTCATATAGACGAGGCTCTCTAGAATTTTGGGTAGGGTGATCCGCTTCATGTGCGGGCACAGATTGCAGGGACGAATGAAATCCGTCTCTGGTACTTCTGCGGCCACATTGTCGCTCATGGAGCATTCCGTCACCATCATGACCTGACCCGGCCGGTTATCTTTCACCCACTTGATCATGCCAGCCGTTGAGCCAGTGAAGTCGGCTTCATCCACAACCTCGGGCGGACACTCAGGATGCGCAATAATCTGAATGCCGGGGTGTGCTGTGCGGTATTCCCGCAGCTCTTCCGGCGTGAAGCGCTCATGCACTTCACAATGACCAGCATAGGTGATGATTTTCACATTGGTCTGGCGCGCAATGTTCTGGGCTAGATACTCATCTGGCAGGCACAGAACTTCAGGCACACCGAGGCTCTCAACCACCTGCACGGCATTAGATGATGTGCAGCAAATGTCGGTCTCTGCCTTCACATCCGCAGATGTGTTGACATACGTTACGACAGGCACACCTGGATATTCTTTACGCAGGCGACGAATGTCAGCACCCGTAATGGATGAGGCGAGCGAACAGCCCGCTTTTTCATCGGGAATAAGCACGGTCTTTTCAGGGCTCAACAGTTTCGCAGTTTCCGCCATGAAGTGAACACCGCACTGAACGATCACGTCGGCGTCAGCTTTCGCAGCCTCTTTGGCGAGTTGCAAACTGTCGCCAACAATATCGCCAACACAATGGAAAATTTCCGGTGTCATGTAATTGTGGGCAAGCACAACTGCGCCGCGTTCCTTCTTCAGATCATTGATCGCTTTCACATAAGGCGCGAAGAAGGGCCACTCGACAGACGGGATGACGTTTTTGACGCGCTCATAAACCGGCGCCATTTCTTTTGCGAGTCCGGGCGTGTATTCCAGCTCCGGCATCTCAAGCGGTTTGAACTTCGGCGCAATTGCAGCTGCACTGTTAGCTACGGGGTTAGCTACAGGCTCTTGGACTTGAAGATCGGCGGTCATACTCGCCTCCCTCTGTCATCTACATTTACTCAGATTGAGCATATATAGGGGCTAAAAAGACACCGGCAAAACCGGCCACACACTTATACTATGTTTGAGTATTAGTGCTGTCAAGAGGATTAGTCACGAGTGCCCAACGCCAAAAATGGCAGATTACAGCGAGGTTTTATTTTCCTCAGACGTTTTTGGGGGAAAAACAAAGCGCTGATACAAAAGCCCAATGCCGATGAGCGCCCCACCAAAGCCGATAAAAGAAATCGCCCTGAGGAAGCCTGTGAGCGCGGCCATATCGAATAGGAACCCTTTTGCCGTCGCGAGCGTGATGACTACCATGGCGGCAAGCCGAAGATCTCGTCCACCGCGGTAGAAGCTCAAGGCGAAGAGACCAACACCGATCAGCAACCAGACAATAGAATAGACATACCATTCCATGTCGCTCGTATGACCACCTGGAAGGTCACCACCCTGGAATACCTGCCGGATTTGTAATGTAGCGAAAGTCAAAAGCAGGACCAGCGTCGCGCCGCCAAACCAAAGCGCCGTTTGTCGGTCACCGCGTTCTTTTGCAGAGACACTATAGAGCGCGGTAAAGAGCGCAGGCGCGAGATAGGCAAGCGTCAACAAGTTGAAAAGGAAAAGGTCGCCGACAAAGGTCGGCGTCAAAAGGGGGTTGCCGAGCAGCAATTGAGTAAGCAGCAAATGCGCAAGCCCCAGCCATCTCAAAATTTCGCCGGCGTAGGTGAGGATCGAGCGCCCATACCGTTGACCCAGGCGGTAGTAGAAAAATGAGAGAGCAAGCCAGGTGAGGGTTTGGATTGCCCGCTCGCCAAATTCGTATTTATCGGAGAACAGATCGCCATCACTGATCCAGTGATGGATTTCCAGACTGATGAAGAGCGTCAGCAGTAAAGCCGCACCAGCCTCCAGACACTGTATGATCAGGTCGTCTTTCTGCCGACGCATCCAGGTCGCGGTGATAGCCATCGCCGCGGCAGGAAGCGCGTAAGCATAGAGCAGGAAGTTGAAAATCGGCGTGGTCGAAATGTCATAGGACGCAAGCGCAGGGTTGAATGTCAGGCGAACCGTAACAATGCCCGCAACGATCAACGCAACCCACCGAAGCAGCGGTAGAGCGAGGCTCGCATTGATCCAGGCAATACCCACCAGCAATAGCGATAGGGAGGCCGTGAGCCAGGCATCCCGCAGAACCATGGCAAGCCCGAGCGAGAGCGCAGCAAGAGCAGCCGTCGCATAAGCGCCCACTGCACCATCCGAGCCTCGCGTGGAGGACCGGCAGGACGCTGCAGCATAGGCCGCGATAGCAGCAACAAGTCCGGCAACCAATCCCCAGGCCATGCTTGTCTCAAGTGCAGTGGAGCGCCAATAGATAGTCGCCAGTATAAAAACGGGAAACGCTGCAGAGATAGATGCCCAGAGGCCCCTGTTCTGGACCCTTGGCAGGAGCACATAACCCCCGACGCCATAGGTAATGGCGAACGCGGCCAAAATGATGGTGTAAAATTCCAGCTCAACCGGCAGGCCAGGTGGCGAGAGGGAGCCGCGGCTCGCCGCATCTGTCAGCTCGAAGGGGATTGTGCCTGTCGGTACCCAGAACAAGAGTGTGAGCGCCACAGCGGCCACGGAAATGAATAACTCCCGTTCAAGGAGCTGCGTGCGTAGCGCGGCCATCGCACCAACAATCCCAAAAGCTGCGAGGCTGACCAGTGAGAGGAAGGCAACTTCTTCAGTGTGAACGAACAGAAAACTCAATGCGCCAAAGACGGCAAGCGCGGCGCCAATCAATATCCGACGCCAGAGAATGTCGTCAGCCTGCTCCACATCCGGTGTGAGTGGGGTGATTGCAAACATCGCGGCAGTGGCAGGCAGATAGAATGACAGAACAATCAGATTGTCGGCATGTTCGATGACGAAAATGGCGATGAGAGACCAAAGGCCTGAGCCTGCAACGGCCATGACGCCGATATGCCACCAGGAGCGCAAACGCACGAGGGCGAGTACGGCCATCGTTACGAATGTGAGATAAACAAAGAGCGTGATGACGGACGGGTCATCGGTCGAGACAAGCGCCGGTGTCGCGTAGCTGCCTGCAAGGCCGAGAGCCCCAAGAATGGGCCCGTGGACCGCTGCCAGTAAAACCGATGCGACGGAGATGAGCGCGAGCAACACAAACACCGCTTGTGGGCCAAGCATGCCGTAGAGCGCATAGGCGGCATAAGCCGTCGCAAAGGCGATAATGATCCCGACGGCTGTAATGATCGGGGGGATGGCAACGCCAGGCAGGTTTGCGATGGCTTGCAGGGAGGGGGCCCTGCGCAGTTTTTCGCCAAGTGCCAGCAAACCAATCGAAAGCAGGGATGCCATGAAGATGCGCGCGCCAGGACCGAAATAGCCTTCATTGACGGCGTAGCGCACGAGGAAAATGCCGCCGAGCGCGAACATCAGACCCCCGAGCCAGACTATCCAGCGTGTGCCAATTTTCTGCTCCAGCGAAACGCTCTGCGCGGGTGCTGCGACGCGAGCAGCAATGGGTTCTGGCTGCGGTGCATCGTCTGAACTCTCATTTGACGCCTGACCCCAGGAGGCTGCGCCACGCGCAGGCGGTTCAACCTGTTCGGGTTCTTCTTCGATGACCGTATCGGTGCTTGCCTCCGACGCAGGTTCCGAGGGGGCAGTCTGTGCGCGCGGCCCGTCATCAACCGCCGGTTGGCTCAACGCAGATTGTCTGGAGGCGAGCGCGGCAATCTCTCGTTTCAATGTGGCGATGCGCCCGGCCAAAACCAGGTAGCCGACAAGTGAGCCAACCGATAGAAGAAGAACCCAGAGTTCCATGTGCCGCGCTCCAACACGAGGTAAGTGAGAGTGTCACCCCCCAGCAAGAAACCTTATCTTACGTATTTGCGCGCGTTCGGGAAGGTGCCAGGCGAAGGCCGGGGGCGGGGCGTTCGTTGAAAACTTCGCGGCGGAAGCGAAATAGCTCAGCTGGACGTCCACCGGTGTGAGTGCTCATGCGCCCTGTGCGTTCTACCAGGCCTGCTTTTTCCACCAATCGGCGAAAATTTTGCTTGTGAACATGGAGCCCGAGCAGGGCTTCACTTGTGCGCTGCAATTCATAGAGCGTGAAGGTGTCAGGCATCAGCTCAAACACAACCGGGCGATATTTCAGTTTAGATCGAAGGCGGCTTATTGCCGTAGCGAGGATACGCCGATGGTCATATTGCATGGGAAGACCAAGTTGGGGTGCGTCAGTTTTTTCCAAGCCCGCAGCATTGGGACGTCCGTCTCGCAACGCCTCGCGAACGAGGCCTGCTTCATACAGAAGCTCATAGCGTTCAAGTACGTTTTCTTCATCCCATGCCCCACCGTCCAGTCCGAAGGTTAAGCGCGCACGGTCAAGGCGACGACCACGGTTGAGTTCGTCGCTTTTGGATCCGGACGTGTCAGCTGCCCAGTCCTGGAGCAAAGGCAGGATAGCTTTGTCGAGAATGGCAGGGCGACCATCACGCCAGTCCTCCCAGGGGAAATATTGATACCAGCTGCGCCAGCTTACGCCGGCACGCTCTTCACCGCCGCGGGTAAGGGCGAGATAGCCAACCGAAACAATGTGATCGGTTTCCTCTAACACTTCGAGGGCGTGGCGTCCCCTGTCCCCAAATGTGTAGAGCTGCTCAACATAGCCCAGACCAATTTGGGTCTGCTCTTGCACCCATGAGCGCAGGCCTATTTCCATGGTCCGATGGGTGAAGGGATCAAAAGGGCCAAAGGGCAGCGCATCCCAAATCTCCAGATCGCTGTTTTCCGGCCGCACGACCACGATTTGCGGGAACCCGTCGGCAACCTGCACAATCGCCGCATTCAGGTCGATCACAACAGGGTTGTTTTGTTTTTTCGGTGGCACTGGAACCTTAGGCGCAGGGGCCATCGTCAGGGATCTCCGGAAACGCGCAGCATGTGAAAGCCAGTCTACGTGATTCTGCCGCTGTTTGGTCGACTACCGGTCCTGTTCGGCCGATTTCAGCAGTGATTTAAACCGCTTCAGAAAGAGAGCCTGTGCCGCCGTCGGATTGAGAGGCTTCAATTTGATCGGAACAATGCCTCGTGGGCGGCCAAAAATAGCGGCCGCCTCCTCATCTGAAAATCCCGCCAATTGGGTCGCCTCAAGAAAGGCAGAGACATGGTCTGCCCTTTTGATGAGACTCTCGACTGTCCTTGGCAGCGCGGCTGGCAGGCTAAACCGCATATGAATGGCACTCTGCAGCCGATGCTCGAAGCTCTTATAATCAAGCCCGAGCGCCGCCTTGAAGGGGCTGATCATGTCACCGATCACATATTCAGGTGCATCGTGAAGCAGAGCTGCGAGCCGCCACTTGGCGGGCCAACCTGGTCGAAGCTGGTGGCAAATTTGCTCAACCAAGACGCTGTGCTCGGCGACCGAGAAGGGTTCGTCGCCGATCGTTTGACCGTTCCAGCGTGCTACCCTGGCAAGTCCATGCGCGATGTCCTCGATTTCAACGTCAAAAGGAGAGGGATCAAGCAGATCCAGGCGACGCCCACTCAACATCCGTTGCCAGGCGCGGGGTGTTTTACCGCGTTTTGACGAGGGTGCTTTTGCGGATGTCTTAGAAGCGGCCATGAGCGGGTCCAGGTGGGGAAGGGCGGCAGACCCTAATCTTTCCTATTTGTCTTGTCGATGATGGGACCCATTGTTGTGGCGCACCAGACCGCCTAGACTCAAACCTTGCAGTTTTTGTAACGACAAAAAGATCAGTGCTGTGCCACTAGAACCCTTGAGCCCCGACCTGCTGTACCGTGAATGCGACGTATCGCAATTTGAATTCGAAACGACGGCAGAACTGTCTGATGCCAAAGGTCTTGTCGGCCAGGAGCGAGCGCTGGACGCGATCCGGTTTGGCACCCGGATGGAGAAGAGCGGCTATAATATTTTCGCTTTGGGCCCTCATGGCGCGGGCATGCGCGATGGGGTGATCAGGCATCTTCAATCCATCATTGGTCAGCGCCCGGTGCCAAGCGACTGGGTCTATGTCAATAATTTTACTAACCCCAACAAACCCATTGCGCTGCGAACAACCGCAGGTCGCGCAGAAGCGCTCAGAAGTGGTGTTGCCAATCTTATTCAAGATTTGCGGGGCTCTATTCCCGCAATCCTTGAAAGTGAGGAGTACAAAAAGCGGTTGGCAGCGATTGATGCGAACTATACGCAGCATCAAGGCCAGGCGTTTGAAACCCTTCGCCTCCGCGCAGAAGCGAAGAATATCACGCTCCTTTCAACGCCATCCGGTTTTGCCTTTGCGCCACAACGCGAAGGCGAGGTGATGAAGCCGGAAACCTTCAATGAACTGGCGGAAGAAGAGCGTGAGAAGATCAAAAAGACCGTTGGCGAGCTAGAGCAGGAGCTCGCAGCAATTTTTCAGCACGTGCCTGGCTGGGAGAAAGAACGCCGAACTCAGGTGCATGAACTGAACCGTGAAGTTGCCACAAATGCGGTGGGACATTCCATTCACGATTTGGCCGCTATGTTCGAAGGCAATGAAAAAGTCGCGGCCTGGCTGACCGAGCTGGAAACAGACCTTGTCGACAACATTGGATTTTTTACGGCTGAGGATCGCGAGCAACAATCGCCCGCCATGGGCCCCGTTGGAGGAGATGTTTTTCGACGCTACACCGTCAACATCATTGTTGAGAACGGACCGGATGCTGCCCCTGAGCCAACGGCAGGCAACAGCAATGGCGGATTCATTGGTGGAGGGGCCCCCATTATCACTGAAGAGCACCCGTCATTTGCCAATTTGATCGGACGCGTCGAGCACATGTCTCACATGGGTGCGCTGGTAACAGATTTCAGTCTGATCAAGGCGGGCTCACTGCACCGGGCGAATGGTGGGTATCTGCTGATAGACGCGCTCCGTATGTTGCGTGAACCGCTCGCATGGGATGGTTTGAAACGAGCGCTTCGTACTCGGCGCATCGTCCTGGAAGCGCCGGGTGACTATCTGAGCCTCGTCAGCACGGTTGCTCTGGAGCCTGACCCAATTCCTCTCGACACCAAGGTCATCTTGTTTGGTGACCGGCTGCTCTATTACATGTTGGCAGAAAATGACCCTGAGTTTCGTGACCTGTTCAAAGTCTCGGCGGATTTTGATGATCAAATAGACCGAGACGGCGAGACTGACATGCTCTACGCCGAAATGGTCGCGACCCTTTGCAGGGAAAGCGTTCTTTTGCCCTTAACAGCTGCAGCGGTAGGGCGTGTCATTGAAGAAAGCTCTCGCTTTGCAGAAGACGCCGAAAAACTCTCGCTTGAAGTGGGCAGCGTCACGGACCTGATGCAGGAGGCGGATCTGTATGCGCGCGAAGGCGCCGCTGATGCAATTGATGTCTCACACATTCAGCGCGCCGTCGACGAGCGCGTTCACCGATCAGACCGCCTGAGAGAGCGTAGCCTTGAAGCCATCACCCGCGAGGTGATCATGATCGATACAGAAGGAGCTGTGGTCGGCCAGATCAACGGCCTGTCGGTTCTGAGCCTTGGGCAAGCGAGCTTTGGCCGACCAACGCGGATCACGGCGCGCACCCGAATGGGACAGGGCAACGTCGTCGACATTGAAAGAGAAGTGGATCTGGGTGGGGCACTCCACTCAAAAGGTGTTCTCATTCTCACCGGGTTCTTAAGCGCACATTTCGCTGCGGCTGTCCCTCTTTCGCTTGGCGCGACTCTCGTCTTTGAGCAAAGCTATGGCGGTGTTGATGGGGACAGTGCGTCCGCGGCAGAATTGGTCGCGCTCATCTCGTCTCTCGCAGAAGTTCCGATCAATCAAGGCCTGGCAATTACAGGCTCGCTCAATCAATTGGGGCATATCCAGGCCATCGGCGGCGTAAACGAAAAGATAGAAGGCTTCTTTGATATTTGTCTGCGGCGCGGCCTGACAGGCGATCAGGGTGTCGTTATTCCCCATGCAAATGTGAAGCACCTGATGTTGCGCAGAGATGTCATTGATGCGGTTGAGCGTGGTGTTTTTTCCATCTACCCCGCCGAGACTATTGAGGAAGCCGTGACGCTGATGACCGGCATCCATGCAGGTCTCAGGGATGAGGACAATGAATTTGAACGGGGAACGGTATTCCAGCGCGTAGATGACCGCCTGGCAGCGTTTGCAGAGACACAAGCTTCGTTTGGAAAGCCTGATAGCGCAGAGGGTAAGTCATGAACACCGACCCGGAGGAAAAAACTCAATCAGGTCCGCATAAAATTCTAATCGAAATCGACTCTGCTGTGCCACAAGCTGAAGCGATCTCATTTGCCAAGCGCATGGGGGCTCCCATCGGGGCACAGCTCGTGGGATGTTTTGTGGAAAATCAAGCCCTGATGGATTTGACAGAGCTGCCCTTTGCCTCTGAAATCTCCTTCAGCGGGATTGTGCGACCCTTGGAAAGCGAGCGCCTGGTGCGCGAGTGGGGCGCGCAGGCGGGGCAAGCAAAGGCAGCCTTTGCTGCAGCCGCCGTCGAAATGGGTCTTGAATGGTCATTCGATGTGAAGCGGGGCCAGCCGCTCTTCGCCATTATTGAAAGTGCCGTGCCTGAAGATGTGCTCGTCATGAACACGGGCAATCACCTGACATCGCTGAGTGACATTGGCCGTGCACTGCGAGCTGCAACGGCTGACGTACATGCAGATGTTCTCCTGACCAGTGCCAGGCGTGGCATTGGGGCGGGGGATGCCCCTTTGGTCGTGTTGGATGACATGACCAGCCAGGGCGAGTTCTGCGCGCATGTTGCGGAGGCTTTGGCATCGAGAGCTGGCATGACCTGCCTGCCCGTGCGCGGTGCTGACACACAATTGACTGACCTTGCGGAGATCGTGCGGCAGATGGGCGCAAGCTTGGTCGTCGCAAGCGCCCAGTCAAAATTTTTCGAGAAAGATGACGATGCCACAGCCTTTTCCATGGCGGTTGGGTGTCCGGTCCTGCTGTTGGGATCAGAGCGTGATATCACGTCCTAAAAATAAACTGTATGTTTGATCTGTATCATGAGCGGGTTCTTGGTCTAGGCTTAGAGTGAACCCATGGAATGGCAGCAAGGAGGTCGGCAATGCCTATTCGGAAAATTCTCGTTCCTGTTCACGGAACTACATCAGACAAACCCGTATTGAACGCTGCTTTGTTGGTAGCAAGAAAGTTTGGTGCCCAGGCGAAGGTTCTGTTCGTGCGTCCAGACCCGAGCGAAGCGCTTCCCTATCTAGGAGACGGTGTTTCCGGACAAGTCATTGAGGACCTTTTGCAGGCAGCGAAAGAAGGCTCAGACGCAGCCGGCGTGGCTGCCAAAAAGAATGTGGAAGCAGAGGCCGCGACGGCGGGTGTTCCGGTTGTGACCGACACAGGTACGCTTCCCTCTGCCAGCTTTGGTGAGGCCACAGGCCGTCGAGACCTCGTG
>Ga0209345_10005000_pt1 | contig 12528 bp, 10 predicted proteins | sample Cruoilmetagenom7_FD_187294 | JGI IMG/M metagenome (GOLD analysis project Ga0209345, IMG submission 187294) | Oil polluted marine microbial communities from Coal Oil Point, Santa Barbara, California, USA - Sample 7 (SPAdes) (version 2) | ecosystem: Environmental > Aquatic > Marine > Oil seeps ...
AACACCTCCGCGATAAAGGCGGAATACCCGACCATCAACGCGATAACCGCCCGCCACAACAGCGACAAATCCCGCGTCTTCATCGGATCAAAACCCAAAGGTTCGCCAATCCAGTTGATCAATGCAACCAACTGCGGCGCACCGACAAAGGCGATATAAAGAAGCAACACCAGCATCGGAATACCGCGCACAATCTCGATATAAAACCGCGCGACTTGCCTAAGAACCACGTACCGCGACAAGGCCGCCATTGCCAACAACAGCCCCAAGAACGACGCCAAAAAGAACGCAACAAACGTCACGAACAGCGTGATCGAAATCCCTCTGGAAACAATATTGAACACCTGCACATAAAGGTCGTCCGAAACCACCCGATACGCAAAGTAAAGCCCGATGCCGATCGCCAGCACCAACCAATAGGGAAATTCGTCTTTATGTGGAGCGTTGTTCATAAATAGACAAAAGCCCGACGCAATGGCCGGGCTTTTCTTTCGTTTCTAAGGCTTACTGGCCCATTTCGTATTCAAGGAACCACTTGGTATTCAGCGCCTCGATTGTGCCATCCGCTTTCATCGACGCAATCGCCTCGTTGATCGGACCAACCAAATCGGAACCTTTTGGAAAGATAAACCCGAAATCCTCGGTGCCCATCGGGTCACCAACGATTTTGAACGTGTCTGGATTGGCCTTAACATAGCCATTACCAGCCGTGCCATCCGTCAGCACAACGTCAACATCTCCGGCCCGAAGCGCCTGAACTGACGCACCGAAGGTTTCAAACAGTTTGATCCGCGGGTTCGCCTCGTCAGCGTCCAGCATATTATAAACCGCTACGTAGAACGGAGTCGTCCCCGCCTGCGCGCCAACCAGCCCGTCTTCATAAGCTGCAAAGCTAGGCCCGTCGGTGAAATTCGCCTCATCCGCACGCACCAGCATGAACATTTCCGACCGCATATACGCATCCGAGAAATCCACCTTTTCTTTACGGTCGTCGCGGATTGTAATCCCTGTCATACCGACATCGTACTGCCCTTCGGAAACCGCCGGAATCATCGCATCCCAGCTTGTGTTCTGAATAACAATCGTCGCGTTAATGCGCTTGCCGATTTCCGCAATGGCGTCATATTCCCAGCCGATCGCGTCGCCCGTCTTCGGGTCCATAAACTGTAGTGGTGGATAAGCGTTTTCCGTCACAACGACGATTTCCTTACCCCCGAGGTCCGCTGCAAAAGCCGCGCCTGCAATAACAGACGCCATCGCGCCGAGTGCCAATTTCTTAAACATAATGTCTCCGATCCCATTGTTTGAAGTCTTCTTGAGTCGCGCGAATGTTCGCATAAAGATTAAACGCCCCGCAAGTCACCATGTCGTTTTCGCCCCAACCAAAGTCGGCCCCATATAGACGTGCGGGGCGTGACAAGGTTAACTGCGTGTGAATCACTCGGAGGTGCCATATGAAAACCCACGTAAAAGCCTGCGTCGTCGGCGGCGGAGTCGTCGGAACCTCGATCGCCTACCACCTCGCCAAAGCGGGTTGGGATGACGTCGTTCTGCTGGAACGCGACGAGCTTACCTCAGGTTCAACATGGCACGCCGCTGGCCTGTTACCGCTGTTCAACATGGGGTACGCAACATCGCACATTCACGACTATTCCGTGAAGTTCTACAAGGAACTAGAGGCCGAAACCGGCCTGAACGCTGGTTTCTCGGTCGTTGGCAATCTGCGCATGGCCCAAACCGATGAACGCATGGATGAATACAAAGTCTACGCCACCACTGCCGATTCCGTTGGCATCGAATACGAGTTCCTGACACCGGACGAAGTGAAATCCCGCTGGCCGTTAATCAAGACCGAAGACCTGAAAGGCGCGCTTTATCACCCGACCGACGGCTACATAAATCCCGCCGACGTCACCATGGCCATGGCCAAAGGGGCACGCCAACGCGGCGTCGAAATTATCCGCAAACGTCAGGTGGACAGTTATGAGTGGACAGGCAGTGAGTGGATCATTCGTGGTTCGGTCATGGTCGAAAAAGGCGGCAACCTCATCCCCTCTGATGAAACCTTCGAAATCCACGCAGAGCATGTCGTAACCGCCACAGGCAACCACGCCCAACGCACAGCCAAACAACTCGGCATCAAGATTCCTGCCGTCCCCGTTGAACACCAGTTCATCGTAACCGATGCCGATCCAGCGCTAGTTGCCTACCGCGAAGCTGGAAACCCCGAGCACCCCGTGATCCGCGACGCCGACGCCCAATCTTACGTTCGCGAAGAACGCGGCGGCTGGATCCTCGGCGTCTACGAAAAACATGCCCCCGCACGGTTCGAACACGGCGTGCCCGACAGCTTCCGTGCCGACTTATTCCCGCTCGACCTCGAACGGATCGAAGACCAATACATGTCCATGATCCACCGCATGCCATCCTGCGAGGAATCCGGCCTAAAAGACGACTTCAACGGTCCGATCTGTTACACCCCCGACGGCAACCCGCTGGTCGGCCCAGCCCCCGGCCTACGTAACATGTGGCTGGCCGAAGGGTTCAGTTTTGGCATCACCGCCGCTGGCGGCACCGGATATTACCTCGCGCAAATGATGGTCGACGGCGAAGCCGAAATCGACATGGCCTCCCTCGACCCCAAACGCTACGGCGACTGGATGACAACCGAATACGCCGCCCGTAAAAACGAAGAATGCTACGACCACGTCTACATCCTCCACCACCCCGACGAGGAACGCGAAGCCGCCCGCCCCCTGCGCACCGCGCCATGTTACGACCGCATGAAAGCCCACGGGGCCCAGTTCGGCGTCGTCAACGGCATGGAACGCCCAAACTACTTCGCTCCTGAAGGGTTTTTCGACATTGAATCCCGTTCCTTCCGACGCGGCGCATGGTGGCAATACGCGGTGGACGAGGCCAAAGCCATCCGCGAAAACGTCGGCCTGATCGACGCCACCGCTTTCACCAAACACCGCGTAAAAGGCCTGGGCGCGACCGAATTCCTCGACTGGTTCACCTGCAACAAACTCCCGCGCGTCGGCCGCATCAACCTCACCTACGCCCTCACCGCCGCCGGTACCACCCGCACCGAATACACAATCGTGCGCGAAGCCGAAGACGAGTACTACCTCGTCAGCGCAGGCGCATGGACCGCCTACGACGCAGACTATCTTCGCAAAGCCGCAGCCGACAAAGCCGCAGAATTCGGCTACATCGAAATCCAGAACGTCACCACCCAATACGGCGTTTTCGCCATCGCAGGCCCGAAATCCCGCGACGTCCTGAAAAAACTAATCTCCGACCCGGACCCCGAAACCGCGCTTTCCAACAAACGCTTTCCATGGCTTTCGGCGCAAAACATCGAGCTCAAAATGTGCCCCGTCCACGCCATCCGCGTGGCCTACACGGGTGAACTCGGCTGGGAACTCCACCACCCTATCGAAATGCAAAACTACCTCTTCGACCAGATCATGGCCGCAGGCGAAGAATTCGGCCTCAAACTCGTCGGCGCCCGTGCCCAAAACTGGCTGCGTCAGGAAAAATCCTACCGTGCATTCGGCACCGAACTCGGCCGCGACGCAACCCCAATCGAGGCCGACCTCCCCCGGTTCATCGACCTCACCAAAGACTTCCACGGCAAAGCAGAAATGGAGGCCATAGGCACCCGCGCCAAATGCGTTACCCTGCTAATCGACGGCCCGTCAGACTCCGACCCATGGGGCCGCGAAGCCCTGTTCCATGAGGGCGCCAAAATCGGCCGCCTAACGTCGGGCGGCTACTCGGTCCACTTCGACAAATCCATCGGCATGGGCTACGTCCCACCAGAACTCGCCACCGTCGGACAAAAACTGAAAGTCAAAATGTTCAATGAGCTATGGGACGCCGAAATAGTCGAGGACAGCCCTTACGACCCCAAAAACGCCACCATCAGGGCGGACGGCTGACACCCAGAAACACGAAAGAGACCCACAATGATCAACGGCTCCTGTCACTGCGGAAAAATCACCTTCGAGATTTCCACAAAACCCGCGTATCTAGTCTCCTGCAACTGCTCCATCTGCCGAAAACTATCCGCCCTCTGGACCTACTCGCCCCCCGACGAGATCAAACTAAACGCCCCCGAGGGCGCCACAGTCGAGTACCTATGGGGCGACAAAGGCATAATCTTCCACACCTGCAACACCTGCGGCTGCACCACCCACTATACCAGCGTAAAGGGAACCCGCTTCGCCGTAAACACCCACCTTGCCGAACCTTCGGAAATCAAAGACCTCCGCATCCGGCATTTCGACGGAGCAGATACTTGGGAGTTTTTGGATTAAACTTTAATCAATTAGAGAATTTACATATCTCCAATGTGCATCCGCAAGGCTCGCCTACAATCCCGCTTCCCATAACTTCATAAGTCATTTTTCAATGTTGAAGACATGGGGCTAACAACGGTTGAAAACGCGCGCGATCCATCCGATGATACCTGCGTATTTTAAATCAAAGGATAGCTCCATGACCTTCCCCCTTGCCGCTCTAACGGGCATCCTCGCCATCATCTGCCCACCGGTTCTGGCTGAAAGTATCGAGAGCACCTACACCTTCGACTTTCAGGAAGCCTGTGTCTGGAACCCCGAAGAAGAAACCGAGATGGGCGGCGAAGCCATCTGCCCTGGTTACAATGACTACGACATCCATTTCGCTGAGTATGACTTGCGCCAGTTCACAGATTTCGGTCCAGTCGATCAACGTTGGGAGTTCAGCAGCGGTTTTAGCGGCTTCAACTACACTAACACCACCGTCGAATGGAGACTCGAAGACGGCAAGCCCTATGCAACCATCCTTCGCTGGTTTGCGAATGTGTTCGATGAGAGGATTGCGGACATTGGTGAGGGCCAGATTCTGGTGATTTCGACCGTCGCTGATCCCGACAAGCCCGAAGGCCAACGGAAATCCTGCCCCGTCGGATACGTCGACGTCCTCGTCAATTCTGACGCCAACATTATCGCAAGACAGGTCGCCGATTCCGTCGCCCAAGACTTCATTTGCGGTGTGGATAAAGCGAAGATCTACGGCGACACCGGCCCACTAAGCGCCGGACCTTGGGAGGAGTAAGCGCCTTTGTGTCACCAGAAAAGGAGCGCTATACTTTTGGGCGAAGTTACGAGTTGAGAGGCAAATTGAGGATTTATTAATAATCCTTAACACCCCCGCCCACAAAAAACGTACATACGTATTGTGTACGGGTTGTGTACGCGTTGTGCACACCGAAAACCCGCAGATTCAGCGCTTCGTTAACGGATTTGGAAAGGGGATCTTAAGCAGTCCGAAAAGGTCCTCTAAACCAGTCCTTCGGCGGCAAATAATTCCATCAAATCCGCCTCTGGTCGTGCGCCGATATGGCTGATGATTTCGCCCGCCGCTACGCAGCCCATTCGCCCGCAAGTCAGGTAGTCCCGACCGGAGGTCAAACCGTATAAGAACCCCGCGGCGAACAGGTCGCCGGCGCCGGTGGCGTCTTCGACGTGCGTGGCCGTGGCAGGGGCGTGTACTTCCTCGCCGCTTTGGGCAACGTAAGCCCCGCGCTCGCCAACTGTACAGGCCAAAATCGCGACATCGGCCGCGCCCAATGCCATTGCGACACTCAGGTCATCTGTTTGATATAGAGACATAATTTCGTGTTCATTACAGAACAGAAGATCCACATCTTCGCGGATCATTTCAAGGAAAGCATCGCGGTGGCGCTCTACACAAAACGGGTCCGACAGCGTGATCGAGACACGGCCTCCCGCCCCCTTACACGCCGAAATCGCTTTGGCAAACGCCGCATGGCTTTCCGGACCATCAAAGCGATACCCCTCAAGATAAAGCCAGTCCGCATCCGCCATGATACCCTCGTCGATATCGTCCGGCGCAATGAATTCGGACACCCCGAGGTAGGTGTTCATCGAGCGCTCACCATCCGGCGAAACCAGCACCATGCAACGCCCCGTCTCGGCGGCATGATCAGGCGCCGCAAGCGGCGTATCGAAATCCGCCCCTTGCGCCTTGATATCATGGGAAAAAATTCCGCCCAACTGGTCGTTTTTCACCTTCGAAACATAGGCTGTATTCATGCCCAGAGACGCTAGCCCCGCGATCGTATTCGCCGCCGATCCCCCCGAGATTTCCGTTGCCGGCCCCATGACACCATAAAGCTGGTTCGCGCGCTCCGTGTCGATCAACTGCATGATGCCTTTTTCGACACCATGCGCGGATAAGAAGTCATCTTCCACATGCGCGAGGATATCCACCATTGCATTGCCGATACCGACAACTTGGTACTTCTTGGTCATATTAATTTATCCTCGGAATCGCACAAATCGGCGATGATACAGTTGGTACAAACAGGTTTGCGGGCTTTGCATATATACCGCCCATGCAAAATCATCCAGTGGTGTGCGTGGTGTTGAAATTCAGCCGGAATATGGTCTTCAATCGCCCGTTCAACCGCCACGACATCCTTGCCAATCGCCACTCCGGTACGGTTGCCAAACCGGAAGATATGGGTGTCTACGGCTTGCGTTGGCTGGTGAAACCACATGTTCAAAACGACGTTGGCCGTTTTCCGACCCACGCCCGGCAGGCTTTCTAGTGCGGCGCGCGAAGACGGAACTTCGCTGTCAAAAACATCCGCCAACCGCTGACTTAACTTGATGACATTCTTGGCTTTATTACGAAACAGGCCGATAGTTTTAATGTGCTCGATCAGGCCATCTTCACCCAGCGCCAGCATCTTTTCCGGCGTATCGGCCACCTTAAACAGCTCGGCAGTAGCCCGGTTAACGCCGATATCGGTCGCCTGCGCTGATAGCGCAACCGCTACGACCAGCGTGTATGCGTTCACGTGATCGAGCTCACCTTTAGGCTCTGGTTCGCTTTCCTGAAACCGGTGAAATATCTCTTTTATGGTTTTATAATCGAGTTGCGCTGTCATAGGGCCAAATGCCACGCCCCTGCATTAAATGGCAAGTCAAAAGGCGCAGGATTCGGGTGGCTTTGGTCGTGTTTTCGGGTAATTTGTTCCAGAAACCACAAGGAACCGCTATGAACGACCTCAGCGATAAAGACCCGTACCACTATGCCGTTATTGCGCGCGCGATCGAATTTATAGGCGAGCGGGTTGCGGACCAGCCATCGCTCGAAGAAACTGCGGCGGCAGTTGGCCTGTCACCAGCCCACTTCCAACGTGTTTTCAGCCAGTGGGCAGGGGTGAGCCCGAAACGGTATCAACAATATCTGACCCTCGACCACGCCAAGGGTTTGCTGGATAACCGTCACTCCGTGCTCGACACATCACAAGAAACCGGTCTCTCCGGTTCGAGCCGCCTGCACGACCTCTTCGTCAAATGGGAAGCGATGTCACCGGGAGAATACGCCCGCAAAGGCGAAGGACTGACTATAAACTATGGCTGGTTCGATTCACCGTTTGGCGAAGTCCTTTCGATGGGCACAGCACGCGGCCTCTGCGGGATTGCCTTCACATCCGAATTTGGCCGCGAGATCGCCATGCAGGACATGCGCAGTCGCTGGCCAAACGCGAGTTTCGTCGAAAACCCAGACGTCATCGCGGATTGGACATCGGCGGCATTCGGTCAGGGCGGCGAGACGGCACTACATCTGATCGGGGCGCCATTCCAAATAAAAGTATGGGAAGCTCTGCTTTCCATTCCTTCGGGTCACGTCACCACCTATTCCGAAATCGCGGCGCATATCGGCAATCCCAAGGCCGTACGCGCGGTTGGCACTGCCGTCGGGAAAAACCCCGTCAGCTGGCTGATTCCCTGCCATCGCGCCCTTCGCAAATCCGGTGGACTGGGCGGATATCATTGGGGTTTGCCTGTTAAACGCGCCATGTTGGCGTACGAATCCGCACGTTTGGACGCAAGTTAAGCGGAAGTTTGCCCAAACAGCTCACGGGGATGTGATTGCCCCTAAACAGGCTTGTATTCGTGCGTTCAGAGTAGAAAATGGGGCCAGCGAGTAATTAACCCCTAGAAAAGGATTATTAAAATGATCGCATATAAAACTCTGAGCGTTATTGCTCTTGCCGGTGCTGTGACATTGGCAGGTTGTACCAACCCCGACGGAACGGCATATAATACCGGCACGGGCGTAGCTACTGGTGCTGTTCTTGGCGGACTATTTGGTCGTGCTATTTCCGACGACAAAGCAGCCGGAACAATTATCGGTGGCGTTGTAGGCGGCGCGATTGGTGGCGCGATTGGCGCAGATCTCGATAAACAAGAAGCAGCCCTTCGCGCTTCGATGGGTAGCTCGGTCAGTATCATCAACACCGGCTCGCAGCTGATCGTTTCCCTTCCGGAAAGCATCACATTCGCTACAAATAGTGCGGTAGTGAAATCCACACTCGTTGCGGATTTAAACACTCTTGCCCGCAGCATGAACGAGCACCCGAACACTACAATCGAAGTGGTCGGTCACACCGATAACACCGGTACGTCGGCTTACAATCAGGCCCTCTCGGAACAGCGTGCACGTGCAGTTCGCGGTATCTTGATCAACACCGTCAACCCGAACCGTGTCATCGCCTACGGTGTTGGCGAAACCCGCCCGGTCGCATCGAACGCATCCGCAGAAGGACGTCAAGCCAACCGTCGGGTGGAGATTTTCATCACACCGAACCGGTAATTCGAGGCTAAATGACGTGAAAGGGTCGGTTCGCCGGCCCTTTTTTTGTGTGAAATCCTTGCTAGTCGCCGCAAGTGGTAATACCGTTAGACCAATTTTGGGGGGACTACATGCCATTTCAGAAAATTGAGCCAGAAAAAATTTCGAGCTCCATAACGCACCAGATCGAGCAATTAATCTTGCGAGGCGTATTACATCCGGGCGAACGCTTGCCTTCAGAACGCGAGCTCGCCGCCCGCTTTGAAGTATCGCGCCCAACCTTACGCGATGCCCTCGCGGACTTAGAGGAGCAAGGCCTTATTGTCACGCGCCCCGGTTCGGGTGCATTTGTGGCACAGGTTCTAGGTTCAGCTTTCGCACCTGCACTTGTTGCGCTTTTCTCGAAACATGACGAAGCCTTTTTCGACTATCTATCCTTCAGGCGCGATCTCGAAGGCATGGCGGCAGAGCGGGCAGCCGAGTTTGCTAATGAAACGGACATTGCCGTCATCACCAGCATTTTCAATCGGATGGAAATCGCACACAAAAAGCGTAATCCGACGGAAGAAGCCAAACTCGACGCCGAGTTCCACTCGGCAATAGTCGAAGCGGCGCATAACGTCGTCATGCTGCACATGATGCGCTCTATGTTCGAGATGTTGCAGGCCGGTGTTTTTTATAACCGGCAAATCTTATTTGGTACCCGCTCCACCAGAGACCAATTGCTTGATCAACACCGCGCTATTTTTAACGCTATCATCGGGCGGGACCCTGATGGCGCGCGAAGCGCCGTGGAAGCCCACTTGGGTTTCATTGAAGAAATGATGCATCGCCGTGCCCATGACAGCCGAAATGACGAAGCCGCAAAACAGCGGTTCGCGCATGAACAGGAGCGTAAAAAGTGAAAACGTTGCTTGTTTTCGGATACGGCTATACCGCCGACGTTTTCGGCCGCGAAATGCTGGCCGCCGGCTGGCGGGTCATCGGCACGACCCGTTCGGAAACCAAAGCCGCCACCATGCGGGAGGCGGGAGTCGAGCCCATCATTTGGCCTTCAGCAGATATGACAGACGCCTTGAATTCTGCGACACATATTTTGCTTTCAGCCGCCCCCAACGATGATGGCGACCCGGTTTTAAGCTCGCTGAAATTGGAGATTCGCAAGCGTGCAGCTCAATACGAATGGGTCGGATATCTTTCAACCACTGCGGTTTATGGAAATCGGGATGGAGACTGGGTTGACGAAAGCTCGACGTTATCCCCCGCGACCCACCGCGGGCAGTTGAGGGCAGATGCCGAGAAATCATGGCTCGATCTTGGGGCGGAAACAGGTTTGCCTGTCCATATTTTCAGGCTCGCCGGAATTTATGGACCCGGTCGCGGCCCCTTCGCGAAAGTGCGGGCTGGCACCGCACGACGGATTATCAAAGAGGGGCAGGTTTTCAGCCGCACCCACGTCGAAGATATTGCACAAGTCCTTTGGGCATCGATCGCGAAACCTAACGCAGGTTCGATCTTTAACGTTTGCGACAACGATCCTGCGCCACCGCAAGAAGTAATTGCCGAGGCTGCCCGACTGTTGGACCTACCTCTACCGCCGTCCGTTAAGTTTGAAGAAGCCGAAATGACGCCAATGGCGCGCAGTTTTTACGCCGAATCGAAAAAGGTTTCAAATCGCCGGATACTGGAAGAATTGGGTATCTCATTGAAATATCCTGACTATCGAAGTGGATTAAATGCGCTGTTGGCAGCCGAAAACAACTGAATCGCGCTGCGCCTCAAAATTGGGCCTGAATCGACTCGCTTAAGCGGTGTTCCCGTAGTAAAAACGAACTTCGTTGTAAGGGCTGTTTTTTGTGGCTCGGTTTGAAAATTTGGTTGGTTCGAAGTCATGAAAAAAGCACTTTTCCCATATGTCGCTACAGGCGTTGTTCTTGCAATTGCTACTTCGGCGAACGCCCAGTCCGCAAGTTACTCCCTGAATGGCACGTCCGGCCTGATTGATATGCCAACCGCTGAATTATTGCCCGACGGCGAGACCGCGTGGACATTCACATCCACCGGGACTGTTTATGGCGGTACGCTTACCTTCCAGATGCTGCCGAAGCTCGAAACCTCTGTTCACTTTATGACCATCGACGACTGGTTTGGCGGAACGCTATACGACCAAAGCCTTGATTTAAAATATCAAATCCTTTCCGAAACCCCAAACCGCCCGTCACTTGCGGTAGGGTTTCGCGACTTCCTCTCCAACGGGGCGTTCAGCAGCGAATACCTCGTAGCCAGCAAGAATGTCGGTAGCGGCCTGACCGTCTCCGGCGGCGTAGGCTGGGGACGCCTTGGTAGCTATAACCCGATCGCCGCGCCCTTCGGACCGCGCCCCGCTCCTTCGGGAACCGACATAGATTTTGACCAGTTTTTCCGCGGTGACGCTGCACTGTTTGGCGGCGTTGAATGGGACACGCCACTGAAGGGATTGTCGGTCAAGGCCGAGTATTCTTCAGACGCTTATACTGGCGAGCAGGTTTTTGGTTTTGAGCCAAAATCCCCCCTTAACTTTGGCATCGACTACGAACCGGTTCGTGGCGTTTCGGTTGGTGGCTATTACAATTACGGCACAGATGTCGGCATTCGCCTGACCATTTCTGGCAACCCGAACCGACCAATTGTTCCGGCAGATTTGGGTGTCGGACCCGCACCGGTTAACCCGCGCCTTGGTGAAATTAATCGCAACGAAAGCTGGGCGAACAACCCGATGGCGACGGAGGCATTGGCTTTGGCCTTGTCACCGGTCCTCGAAGCCGAGGGCATTTTCATCGAAGAAGCCGTTCTGACCGGTAGCACAATCGACCTATACATCGACAACCGCAACATGCCGCAAACGACGAAGGCCATTGGACGTATTGCACGTACGCTGTCCATCGCGCTACCGCATTCTGTTGAATATTTCCGCATCACACCAATGGCTGGTGGGCTGGCGACGACAACCGTTGAAATCAAGCGCTCAGATCTGGAAGCACAGGTTGATCGCGCCAATGCGGGACCGGACAGCTGGGAAACCACGCGTTTTACAGACGCTGCGAACCACCTAGAAGAAGGCGCCTGGTCGCGCGATGTTTATCCGGATTTCAGTTGGTCTTTGAACCCGATTATTCCAGTGAACCTAGCCAGCAACGGCTCCGCCGCCAGTATTGACGTATTGCTAAACGCTTCGGCACAATACCGGATATCACGCGGATTTTCAGTCAGCGGCTCCCTCACCCAGAAGATATATGGCAACATCAGCGAAGGAGCGGTCCCATCGACCAGTGACACTCCGGTTCGTAGCAACTTTGCCCTATACAATACCGGCGGACCTAGCCTCGACCGGTTGACCGCAGATTACACCTTCAAACTTGCGCCGACGACATACGCCCGCGTTTCCGCAGGTTATTTGGAACGCATGTTCGCTGGCGTAAGCGGCGAAGTTCTATGGATGCCAACAAACCAAAATTGGGGCCTTGGCGCTGAAATCAGCGCTGTCCAGCAACGTGCCTACGAAGATATGTTTGGCTTTGAGGAATATGATACAGTCACCGGTCACGCCTCACTTTATTGGGATACCGGTTTCCACGGAATTGAAGCGCAAGTTGATGTCGGCCGATATTTGGCAGGCGATGTTGGCTCGACGGTTTCGCTTTCGCGTCGCTTTGAAAATGGTTGGGAAGTATCGGGTTTCGTAACGCTGACTGATATGCCGTTTGACGAATTCGGCGAAGGGAACTTCTCCAAAGGCGTCGCGATTTCCATACCGTTGCGCTGGACGATGCCGCTTGAAACACGCTCGGCTACCGGTGTCGCACTCGGCACGATGGGCGGCGATGGTGG
>Ga0209345_10005001_pt1 | contig 12527 bp, 15 predicted proteins | sample Cruoilmetagenom7_FD_187294 | JGI IMG/M metagenome (GOLD analysis project Ga0209345, IMG submission 187294) | Oil polluted marine microbial communities from Coal Oil Point, Santa Barbara, California, USA - Sample 7 (SPAdes) (version 2) | ecosystem: Environmental > Aquatic > Marine > Oil seeps ...
TAGCACAGGCGGGTTTACAGATGTGTTACTGACGCGCGGCGCTGAAAAAGTTTACAGTGTAGATGTCGGGCACGGGCAGCTCGCATGGAAACTACGCAGTGATGAACGCGTCATTGTAATGGAACGCACCAACGCACGCCACCTGACATCTGAACATATCCCCGATGAGGCGGATATCGTTGTCTGTGATGCAAGCTTCATCGGTTTGCAAACGGTACTCCCTGCGGCCATGGAGCGCGTGAAAAAAGGCGGTTACCTGTGCGCACTCATCAAACCACAGTTTGAAGTCGGCAAAGGTCGTGTGGGTAAAGGTGGGGTCGTGCGAGACCCTGAGCTACATCAGGAAGTATGCGACAAAACCGAAAATTGGCTCAACGGATTGCATGATTGGTCCGTACTTGGCGTAACCCAAAGTCCCATCAAAGGCCCCGAGGGTAACATCGAATTTTTGATTTGCGCCCGTAAATCCTGATTATTTCAAAATCTCGCCTAGATACTGATCAAATAATAACATAGATCCAATCGTCAAAAAGACCCCAACAACAAGAAGAATTGTTAATTTTATCAAATTGCGTTTTTGTCTTAACTTCTTGTCTTCTGAGATGCTGGGTGAATTTTCAGCCTTGTTTATATCTTGCTCTATATCTGGCATTTAAATTTTCCTATTAGGATTGATGCTTACATATCTTGTTTTAGTGATAGCACGGAAGCTTTAAAAAACCACCACATGAACAACTGTGCGCAAGATAATCGCGATGCCTGCGCCCAATAATGCTGGCTTTAAGACTTCTGCGACGCGTTTCCCGGCGGAGATTAGGACGGCTATTCCGGCGACGTCGTAAGGGCTGATGAGGAACCCTGCAAAACGATTGAACTCCTCAACACTGAACAGACCTTGGTCTAGAAAATCTTTCATCACGCCCATCATGGCGGTTCCGCCTGCAATGGATTTGGTGATGACGACCATGATGATACTGCCCGGTAAATCAAATGTAACAAGAACAGGTGTGAGCACGTCTTCAAGGAAAGACATGACACCGCCTTCGCGCATGCAGGCGACGAACACAAGCGCCAGAACTAACATGGGGATGGAACCGAGAGTGATTTTTAACGCTTCGCCACCTGCTTTGTTGATGACATCTAAAATACCTTTGGGGCCATCGGCTTCTTTATGTTTGACGACCATTTCATTGTCATCGTCTCTGTCCGGTAAATTACGTGCAAAGACATGGTAGGTAAGCGCAGCACCGATGAGGCCACATCCTGCTGAAATGAGCATCACCATAGGGGCGTTGAGGCCAAGGGCTGCCATTGGGAAAACAACATTGGCTTGGGCCATTGAAAGGACCATGGCAAGGGTGGCGGCGATATGGCGGCGCGGTGATCCGCCTTTGTCCATCATGGCAAGGGTTGCCATGGGGGCTGCAAAACTGACGAACAAGACTTGGATCATAGCGAATACACCCAGCCCCGGAAGGCCGAAAGGGCGCAGTAAGGGGGCCATCACATGAACGACGCGATCTAAGATACCTTTGGCTTCAAGTAGGCGCATGAGGCTGAGCATGACGATCATGACTGGCAGCAGCACGAAGAAGGCAAGTTCTACGCCTGCGCGTCCGGCATGTAAAATGATGTTAGCAAGTTCGCTCACGAGCAAAAAATCCCCAATGAAAGACAAAGGTTGCTGTTATATCAAGTTTTTGGGGAAAAGAAAGCCGTCCTGGGCTGGGGGGGTAGGAACAGGGGGGGAAGTAGCCCAGGACGGTAGAAACGTGGCTGTCTCAATCATCATAAAAAAATTATTCAGACATCATCAACTTGCCTAAGAACGATTATTAAGCAGATGATCAACAGCTGTCAACATAAATTATAATAGTTATAAAATATAGTTTTAAGTGTTGTGTTGAAACAGATTTATTTTACTTTAGTAGGGAAGTCTTAAGGTTTTGAAATATATAGGTTTTTCAAACTGGAACTTAAGTCTTCGTACTATAGTTTTAACTTAGCGTGACATTTTATGATATTCAGGATTTGGGATCATATCCATGCCATGAGCCATGCGGTTGGTATAATTATAAAAAGATGTGGTGTCGGTGATGTCACAGATACCCTGATCGTCCCATCCAACATTTCGCAAAGCTTCACGATCAGCATCCCCAATATCATGTGGGGTGTCGGTTAACTTCCAAGCGAAATCAAGCATTGCGCGTTGTTTGGGGTCCAGTTCTGCGATGCGATAGTTCATGGCGATCATTTCGCCAAGTTGTGGATCACCTGATAGTTCGCGCACAGCCTGACCATGGGCGACAAGGCAATAATAGCAACGATTGCAACTGGATACGGTGACCGCGATCATCTCGCGTTCTAACTTTGTGAGAACTGAATCGCCCAACATTAACTGATTGTAGAATTTGGAAAAGGTGCGAAACTTATCTTGATTGAAGGTAAAGGCGCGCAAAACGTTAGGCACCATACCAAGTTTTTCGTCACATTTTTCAAAATAGCCTTTGATGTCATCATCAAGTTTATCTTGATCAGGCAGGGCTACCTTTACGATATGATCTGGTTGTGGCATTTTTCTCTCCAATTTTCAATTAATGTTCATCAACCAAACAAATATACATATTTGTCAGACAAAAGAAAAGAGGGAGATTGTTTTTTTTATTATTGTATAATAAATGGCTTTCTCAATTTCTTTTATTTTCCTTTTTCTTTCTCATATGGAGGAAAAACCAAATTAAAAATAAGGAATAACTTAGCGAAAAGAAAAAGGCGGAAATGATACCCCATATAGGTTTGTTTATGAGCAGTTCCATACAGACCCTAAAAAGGATAGAAAAACTTAAACTCGCAAGGCAGATCAAAATAATTTCCGGCAAAATTATGGGTGAACGTATGCGTTGTAAGGTCGTTCGGCTCATGATGGTGAGGGTGAGCGTACCAAGCGCTGCAATGGTGATGAGGTGAATACCTAAGATGCTGAAGGGGTCCCCAAAAATATGTCCAAGGGCGCGCAACAAGACACCAACGGCCAACCAGATAAAACCTATATGTAGCCAAAGACATTGTGGATTTTTCCATAGGCGTGTGATTTGCCAATGATAGATCCGTATGGCTATTGCCATGAAAAAGCCAAAACCACCGATGATACTGAGTATTGAAATCTCTGTTAAATCACCAAGGACCATTGTGATGAGGCAGAAGAAGCCATTTCGCTCCCAATAAGATTGCTTGCCCGGCGTTAAATGCTCTCCCAAGGCTTGCATGGCACCGTTGGTAACGGCTGTGATGACACGCCCTCCCATCATGAAAATCATGGCACACACCAAGTTTAAACCGAACAAAATGCCTCTTGCTTGGCCTGCTTCCCAATAATCAAGCTGTCCAAGTTGAAATAAGATTTCTGCTAGGGTGAAGGCTGCAAGAATGGGGGCAAAGGCAAGATTGCGCCATGTTTTGGCATTTCGAAATAAAGGGACCCCAACCAAGAGAGCCAACGAAATGGGAAAAAGAAGTTGAACACCAGCAACAAAGGGTGTTGGTGCCCAGTTGATAAAAGGTAATACCCGTGCCAAAACCCAAATAAGGACCAATAAGATGAGATTGATTCTCTTCACGCCGTTCAACAGAAAACCTGTCATGACAGCAAGTGCAAAACCAAAAATCATCTCATGGGCATGATCTTGGGCATTTAAACCGAAATCAAAGAAGCCGAGATATTGCCCAATCCATAAAGGGATAGAAACAGCAGCCAAAAAGGCAGCCATCGGGTAAAAAAGGCGATAGGCCTCGCGTGTTTTTGAGGTTAATCCTTGGGCAAATATGGACATTAGCCCATCTTAGCCTTGTTGTGCCCGATGCAGCATCATGTGATCAGCCAGCACGCAGGCCATCATTGCCTCAGCAACTGGAACGCCGCGAATACCCACACAAGGGTCATGACGGCCTTTGGTGATGAGGTTACATTCATTACCGTTTGTATCGATTGTTTGGCGTTCTTTTAAGATCGAACTGGTTGGCTTAATCGCAACACGAACGACAATATCTTGTCCGCTTGAAATACCGCCTAAGATGCCGCCAGCATGATTTGAAAGGAAGACTGGCTTACCATCTTCACCCATGCGAATTTCATCGGCATTGTCCACACCAGTAAGGGCTGCCGTATCAAAGCCATCGCCAATTTCAACACCTTTAACCGCATTGATGGACATCATGGCCTTGGCGAGGTCTGCATCTAATTTGTCATAGACAGGCTGGCCCCACCCCACTGGAACACCGCTTGCAACGATTTCAAGAACCGCACCAATGGATGAGCCTTCTTTGCGAATGCCATCAAGATATGTTTCCCATTCTTTTGCCATGACTGCATCAGGGCACCAAAAAGGGTTGTTTTCAACTTCGTTCCAATCCCAGCGGCTTCTATCAATTTTGTGAGGTCCGATTTGAACAAGGGTTCCGCGAATTGAAATACTGTCCCCTAAGATTTTACGTGCCACCGCACCTGCTGCAACGCGCATGGCTGTTTCGCGTGCACTTGAGCGCCCGCCACCACGATAATCGCGAATGCCGTATTTTTCCCAATAGGTATAATCGGCATGTCCGGGGCGAAACTTATCCTTGATATCGCCGTAATCTTTTGATCGCTGATCCGTATTGGTAATTTCTAAACCAATAGGCGTGCCTGTGGTTTGGCCTTCGAACACACCAGATAGAATGCGGACTTCGTCTGCTTCTTGGCGTTGTGTGGTAAAACGAGATGTTCCGGGTTTACGTTTTTCCAACCAAAATTGAATATCTTCAGTTGAGAGTTTAATTTTTGAAGGAACCCCATCCACGATACAGCCAATGGCTGGTCCATGGCTTTCGCCAAAAGTGGTGAAGCTGAAGACGTGGCCGAAACGATTACCCGACATGCTGATATGCCTTTAAATTAAGTTGTCGCGATATCAGGTGCATCAACGGCTTTCATGCCGACGGTATGGAAACCGCAATCGACATGGTGGGTTTCACCTGTAACTCCAGATGATAAAGATGACAGCAAGTAAAGACCAGCCCCACCCACATCTTCTAAGCTTACATTGCGACGTAATGGAGAATTAAGTTCATTCCATTTTAGGATGTAACGAAAATCACCGATACCGCTGGCAGCCAATGTTTTCATCGGGCCTGCAGATAAGGCGTTGACGCGAATTCCGTCTTTACCAAGGTCTTCGGCTAAATATCGAACTGAAGCCTCAAGAGCAGCTTTAGCAACACCCATGACGTTGTAATGCGGGATTACACGTTCTGCGCCATAATATGTCAAAGTGATCATGGATCCGCCTTCGTTCATCATGGCAGCTGCGCGTTTCGCAATGGCTGTGAACGAATAACAAGAAATGTCCATGGTCATGAGGAAGTTTTCACGACTGGTGTCTGCGTAACGACCCTTAAGTTCTGATTTATCAGAATAGGCGATACCGTGAAGAATGAAGTCAATCTTGCCCCATTTTTCTTCCAACGTATCAAAAACAGCATCGATGCTGGCTTGGTCCGTTACATCGCAGGGCAATAAAATGTCAGAACCAATAGATTCTGCCAGAGGGCCAACGCGTTTTTTCAAGGCATCACCTTGATAGGTAAACGCAAGTTCAGCACCTTGATCTTTAAGCGCTTTACTAATTGCCCAAGCGATCGAACGATCGTTGGCGACCCCCATAATAAGGCCTTTTTTACCAGCCATTAAAGGACTTGTAGTCATGACATCCTCACTTCAATCTATTCACTTTACAAGAAGCCGATTCATGTTTTTTGTAATGAAGGCTTCAATATTTCTTTGAACTCTGTATAGGATAATATCAGCAAAGGTAAAAGGGTTCTCGTTCACAATATTCAATTTTTTGGTAACAAACGGTAATAATCGAAAGAAATAGCCATGGAACAGGCAATGAAACGTACTATAGACAAGCAAGCCTTAGGCGAAATATGGAAAATGGTCTTGCGCCGTTTTGGTGAAGACCAATGTCTGCGAATCGCGGCTTCTTTAAGTTATACTTCTTTGTTGTCATTGGTTCCTTTGATGACCATCAGTTTTGCAATTTTTGCTGCTTTTCCGGCGTTTGAAGGGGTTCAGCATCAACTTCAGGCCTATGTGTTTGAAAACTTTGTGCCTGCTGCGGGGGATGCTGTTTCTGGATATCTTAATAGCTTCGCCGAAAAAACAGGCGGTATGACAACCATCGGTATCGTTGGCTTGGGCGTAACAGCGATTATGTTATTGGCGACAATTGAAGATGCGTTAAATAGAATTTTTCGAGTGCGTGAAAAACGCCCCTTTGTGTCACGTTTGTTGATGTTTTGGGCACTTCTGACTTTGGGCCCTTTGTTATTGGGGGCGAGTCTTTCGCTTTCTACCTATTTTTACGCGTTGACTAACTGGGTTGATGTGGATGGTTTGGGGGTTGGTGGCGTTTCTGTTTCTGGCTTTGCCAGCGTGGTTCTTCCCAATGTCATGATCATGGCTGCATTAACGTTTTTCTATATGTTTGTACCTAATCGCACGATCTCATGGAGAAATGCGCTTATTGGTGGGGTTAGCGCAGGATTTTTGTTTGGCGTGTTGAAAAAGCTTTTTGGATTATATATCTCCCACTTCCCATCCTACACAGCCATTTACGGCGTGTTGGCAACCATTCCGATTTTCTTAATTTGGATGTATCTGACATGGGCGGTTGTATTGCTGGGTGCCTTGTTGACAGCAACTTTGGGTGACTGGGGCCGTACTTCTTTTCGCGAAGGTAAATTGATTACACCAGCAGATAAAATGTCAGCAGCTCTTCATGCGCTTCGTTTGTTAAAAGAACAGCATGCAAAAGGTGGCCCATTGGCTGACAGTATTTTGAACAGGGAACTTGGCTCTCATGTTGCATCAGATGTGATGAAAGCTCTTCAAAAAGCAGATTTCGTTGCATTGTGTGAAGAGGATAAATGGGTGCTGGCACGTGATTTGGCTGAAACGAATTTAGCCGCGCTCCATAATACCTTAGGCTTGGACTTGGGCGATGCACCCTATGATCATGGAAAAACGGCGGCTGTTATTAATGAGGCCGAAGCCGTACGCATCCAAGCGATGAAGAAAGCTTTATCAGAGGTGGTGGGATAGCGTCATTTTTTTGTAAGAAGGATTACTTATTCTTCGCCGCTTGAATGGCGGTTTCAAGCGCGCTTAAGAAACGCGAGCGATCATTTTTTGAAAAGGTAGGACCGCCGCCACCTTCCATATTACCGCTGTCGCGCAAGGAAGTCATGAGATCGCGCATGGCAAGGGCCATACCGATACTTTCTTCGGTGAAGGTTTTTCCATTGTGGTTTAAGACATTGGCACCTTTTTTGATGCAACGGTCTGCCAGCGGGATATCACCTGTCACACAAATATCATCTTGTGTAATATGTTCCACAATCCAATCATCTGCCACGTCTGGGCCTTCAGGCACGCAGACAACGTTGATCAGGGGGCTTTGTGGCAGGCGCAGCCATTGGTTCGATACGAAATGAATTTTCAAGCTGTGACGTGCGATGACTTTTAAAGCTTCATCTTTTACTGGGCAGGCATCAGCATCAATGTAAATTTCGATCATTTATTTGCTTTTGTACGCACATTATATGGGTTTTCTTCAGCCCAATCTTCGACAAATTTTCTGAATTCTTTATCTGTTTTTTCAGGTAGCATCACACGCAACTTCACATATTGGTCGCCGGTTTTACCATCTTTGTCTTCGATACCTTTACCGCGCAGGCGCAATGTTGTGCCTGAATTAGCGCCTTCTGGAACCTTAACATGGACCGCGCCATGAATGGTTGGGGCTTCAATCTTTGCACCAAGGACCGCTTCTGGAACTGTGATGGGGAGGTCGAGATGAACATCATTGCCTTTGCGCGAGAACATAGCATCAGCTTTAATGTGAATCTCCACCATCGCATCACCCGCAGGCGCCCCGTTTAACCCCGGCATGCCTTGGCCTTTAAGGCGCAAAGATTGTCCGTCTTCAAAACCTGCTGGCACATTGACGCTGAGTTCTTTACCTGTTGGCAGGCGAACTGTTTTTTTTGCGCCACAGGCAGCTTCGGCAAAATCAAGCTCTAACCAGCAATTAACAGTGGCACCTTTTTTCTTTGGATGGGTTTCTTCTGATGCATATTCATCGCCAAACCCACCCCCAAATCCACCACGCATTTTGCTGAAAGGATCAGCCCCAGCACCGCCACGTTGTTGGTTGGCGAAATCTTTGAAAATATCGTGAAAGTTGTTTGATGCACCCGAACGCCGACGACCACCCCCTGGGAAACCACCGGAACGAAATGTTGGATTGCCATCTGCATCAATTTGTCCGCGATCAAAGCTTGCGCGGTTGTTTTCGTCAGATAACAGTTGATAGGCAGCTTGGATTTCTTTGAAGTGTTCTTCTTTCTTTGCATCGCCTTGATGTACATCAGGATGGTTCTCACGCGCCATTTTACGATAAGCGGTTTTTATGTCGCTTTGGGTCGAGTTTTTGGCAATGCCGAGAACTTTATACGGGTCTTTCATTCAGGTATCATCCTAATATCATCACATTAATTCGTGCATAGAAATAATCCGTTCTGCACAGAGGTCAAGTGATATTAATCAACCGTGCGCCAAGTTCCATCTGGGCGACGGCACGCTGTTCCCGATATGGTTTCCAATTGGCCGTCAATGGTGACTGTGCTGCTATATTCGCGACATGGTTCTTTTCCACCGGACTCATAATAGGTTTGGGTGGGGGTAACAGCACCAGAATGCCCAGAATCGGGGTTGCTCCAACTTGTTGTTTCACCAACGGCTTTATGTTCCAACGCATCTTGTGTTGCGTTTTCAACTTTCATTTTATCAAGGTCATCCATAGATTGACCGATGGAATTACCAAACCAAGCCCCAGCCAACGTACCAACTGCAATTGCAACGGTATTTCCCTTGCCGCCGCCAATGTTTGACCCAATAACTGCACCTGCGGCAGCACCAAGAAGGGTACCGATGGTTTCCTTTGGGTTATCTTGCATTGTGGTTTGACAGGCAGCTAACATGGATAGGGCACCGAGTGCACATGTGAAACGAGATAATGACATTTTTGCCTCCCAAACTTGACAAATCTTTTTGATGGACGATCTTTAGATTATAAAGAATTTTATTCCTTAACACTATATAACTTAAGACAGGACTGCTGTGACTGAAAGCCCTAATCCGATATCTATTATCCATGAGTGGATGATCGAGGCCGAAGAAAAAGAAATAAATGATCCCAATGCTATGGCTTTGGCGACTTCGACTAAAGATGGTTTCCCATCTGTGCGCATGGTTTTATTGAAGAAAGCCGATGAAAATGGATTTGTCTTTTTTACCAATCTAGGCAGTCGAAAAGCACAAGAACTGCTTGAGAATCCAAATGCAGCACTGTGCCTACATTGGAAAACTTTGCGCAAACAAGTGCGTGTTGAAGGTGTGGTTGAAGCTGTTTCACCTGAAGAAGCCGATGAATATTTCCAAAGTCGGGCGCGGGTAAGCCGCATAGGTGCTTGGGCCTCAAAACAATCCCAAGAAATGGATGGGCGTTGGGAATTGGAAAAACGTGTCGCTGAATTCAGTGCAAAATTTGCGGTCGGTGAGATCCCAAGACCTGAATTTTGGTCTGGCTTTCGCCTCAAGCCTCGTGCCATTGAACTTTGGAGTGATCAAAAGTTTAGACTTCATGATCGCGTGGTATATAAACTGGGTGAAAACGGTTGGGAAACAACAAGGTTATTTCCTTAAAAAATAAATAGTTTAAAGGTAAAATTTGTGGATATTACGTCCCAGGAACTCAGTAAACCGCGCTTAATGCGCGCTGCCACCTATGCATCTGTGACTGTTGCATCCATCCTAATTGTAATTAAATTTGGTGTTTGGTTAACAACTGACTCGGTCAGTTTACTGTCAACTTTGGTCGACTCGATCTTAGATGTTGGTGCCTCGATGGTGAATTTAGTCGCGGTCCATTATGCCCTGCAGCCCGCAGACAGCGAACACCGCTTTGGACATGGCAAAGCAGAACCTCTGGCTGGTCTTGCACAATCTGGGTTTATTTTTGCCTCTGCCCTTTTCTTGATTGTTGAAACGGGAAAACGGTTTTTTGAACCCCGCGCCATAGAAAATGGGGAAATGGGGATCATCGTCATGATCATCTCTATTGTTTTGACGATTGGATTGGTAGTTTTCCAACGCTATGTGGTGAAGAAAACGCAATCGGTGGCGGTATCTGCTGACTCACTTCATTACACAACAGATATTTTGGTAAATGCGGGGGTTATTGTCGCACTCGTCGTCTCTGTACAAACCGGATGGCTATGGTTTGACCCCTTTATAGCCGGGATCATCGCTGTTTATATTTTATGGAGCGTGCGTGAAATTGCAACGGAGGCGATGAATCTTTTGATGGACCATGAATTTGTGGAAGAAGAACGACAGCAAATTAGATCGGTTGTGAATGGGCACCCTAAGGTGATGGGCATGCATGACTTGCGTACGCGCTCAAGCGGTCCTCAAAAGTTCATACAACTTCATTTGGTCTTGCATGGAGATTTGAATTTACGCGATGCACATGTGATCGCTGATGAGGTGGAATTGCTGTTAGAGAGAAATTATCCCGGTGCGGAAATTTTAATACACCAAGACCCACACGATGTTGTGGAAGACTTACCTGCTTTTGCAAAAGAAGAAGGTGCGCGCTAACCGCTTGATTTAAAGGGGAGGGGAGGCGATTAGCGCGCTGAATTTCCGACATCTTGGAGGGGGCGTCGGAAAAAAGGTATGTTCTTAGTTAAATGCGTTGCCGGGCTGTGCACCCATTTTCTTTAAGATTGTGGCAAGTGGGCAAAATCCAGTAAATGAAGCTTGGAACATATTTGCACCGACAAATACAGTGAGCCACACGAAGTGGGGGTGTACATAGTAAGTCAGGCCAACGCTAAGTAAGACAACAAAACCTGCAAAAGCCATTACGATACGATCTATGCTCATGGTCTATCCTTGTTTTCTAATGTGGGACAATAAAGCCCATAAAGTGTTTCAATCAGTTTTTCGACTTCCTTTGAAGCAAGTCTATAATAAATTGTTTGAGATTCGCGTCGGTTATTGACCAAACGTTTCGCCCGTAATTTCGCAAGATGTTGAGATAAGGCCGATTGTTTTAACCCCACCAAGGCTTCAAGCTCACTAACAGACTTTTCTCCATCACCTAATTGGCATAAGATCATAAGGCGACGTTCATTCCCCATCATTTTGAGGAACTCTGCAACAGCAATAGCCTTATTTTCAAGATTCTTAATATTCATAGTTGCTAATTTAGCTGCAAATGATATTATTGTCAATATCGATTTTCCCAAGGAGCTTCCAAAAGATGAATGTGATCCGTGTATCCCCCCTTATCATTGCGTTATTTTGTTTGTTTGCGAATGCTTCTAATGCTTTATCCCAAGATACCCACAAGGTTGCCTTACAGGCGATTGAAGATCGAAAGGCTGTATTGGCGACAGTCCAAAGTGTGGATTTCACCCCCGCACGCGCACGCATTGGCGGCATGGTGAGCGAACTATTGGTGGATGAAGGTTCTGTTGTTGAAGCCAATCAAGTGATTGCGCGTGTTGTTGATGAAAAACTTAATTTGGAAATGTTGACCGTCCAAGCTAGAACGGCCTCTTTACAGTCTGAGAGAAAATTGGCAGATATCGCTCTTGGTCGTGCACTTCGCCTTCGCAAATCTGGGGCAGGGTCCCAAGCGAAATTGGATGAGTCTCGAACGAACCTTGATGTTGTTGTCAAAAATTTGAAAGTCATAGAATCTGAACAAGAATTGGTTTTACAGCGCATGCGTGAAGGTGCCGTAATTGCACCTGCAAACGGACGTGTCCTAAGTGTAAAAGTCACCAAAGGTGTGGTGGTAATGCCTGGTGAAGCAATTGCGATAATAGCCGAAGAACCCTACATTTTGCGCATTGAAGTACCAGAACGTCATGCGCGTTTTATCAAAAAAGGTGATGGTGTGTTGGTTGGGGCACGCGGTATGTCCCCACAAGCTGAGCATGGTACTTTGCGCAAAGGTATCGTGCGTCAAGTTTATCCAGAAATGATAAAGGGACGTGTGGTTGCCGATGTGGATGTGAGCGAACTTGGTGATTTTTTCATTGGGGAGAGGATAAGCGTCTTTGTATCGACCGGAACACGTAATGCATATTTGATACCCAATGCATTCATCTATAGCCGATACGGGCTTTATTATGTGCGCTTAGAAGATGGCACAGAGGTTGTCGTTCAGCCGGGGCAAACCTTTGAAGGAATGCAAGAAATTCTTTCAGGCTTGCGTGATGGCGATGTTCTTTTAAAACCAATTAAAGGGTAGGGGAACATTATGAAACTCGGCATCTCTGGCTATATTACGAAAGTATTCATTGGTTCAGCCTTAACACCCTTGTTATTGCTGGCATCTCTTGTGGTTGGC
>Ga0209345_10005002_pt1 | contig 12525 bp, 9 predicted proteins | sample Cruoilmetagenom7_FD_187294 | JGI IMG/M metagenome (GOLD analysis project Ga0209345, IMG submission 187294) | Oil polluted marine microbial communities from Coal Oil Point, Santa Barbara, California, USA - Sample 7 (SPAdes) (version 2) | ecosystem: Environmental > Aquatic > Marine > Oil seeps ...
TATTACCAGCCACAACGAGTTCTAAAACGATCATGGGTATGGAACCGGACGGGATCTTTCTTTCCAACGGGCCAGGCGATCCCGAACCTGTTGATTACGCAATAAAAACCGTCAAAGAGCTATTAGGCTACAAACCGATTTTCGGTATATGTTTAGGTATTCAAATTCTGGGTCTTGCTTTGGGCGGAAAAACGTTTAAACTGAAATTTGGCCATCGTGGCTCAAACCAGCCTGTTAAAAATTTGTTTACCGGAAAAATAGAAATAACATCTCAAAATCATGGATTCGCTTTAGATCTCAACAGCCTGAAAAATAAGCAGGTTGAGATTACACACCTGAATCTGAATGACAACACGGTTGAAGGCTTTAAACATAAAACACTTCCTGTCCAAGCCGTACAATATCATCCGGAAGCATCGCCAGGCCCTAATGATGCAAATTATTTTTTTAAAGAATTTACCGATGCAATGGAAAAAGCAAAACAATAAATAACCACTTGATATTATATAAATATCATTTATACAAAATCTTATAAAACACACAATATATATATATGCCAAAACGAACAGACATACAAAAAATTCTTATTATTGGTGCAGGGCCTATTATCATAAGCCAGGGATGCGAATTTGACTATTCAGGAACACAGGCCTGCAAAGCGCTTCGTGAAGAAGGGTATAATGTCATACTGATTAACAGCAATCCGGCAACAATTATGACCGACCCTGAAATGGCTAATCGAACCTATATCGAACCTGTAAACCCTGATACGGTTGCAAAAATAATCGAACGGGAAAGGCCCGACGCATTACTTCCCACTCTTGGTGGTCAAACAGGCCTGAATACGGCTGTTGGAGTTGCAGAAATGGGCGTATTAAAAACCTTTGGTGTTGAAATGATAGGCGCGTCCATAGACGCGATAAAAAAAGCTGAAGACAGGGAACTTTTCAGAGAAGCGATGCAAAAAATTGGTCTAAAAATCCCTTTAAGTCTGATTGCAACAGATATGAATTCCGTACGCAATTCTGCAAAAAAACTTGGATTTCCTGTTATAGTCCGTCCAAGTTTTACGCTTGGGGGAACAGGGGGAGGGATTGCCTATAATGCGGAAGACTTGGAAGTTATTGGTAAAACAGGGCTTGATGCCAGTCTTATAGGCCAGATAATGCTTGAAGAATCCGTGCTTGGCTGGAAAGAATATGAGCTTGAGGTTATGAGGGATAACAATGACAATGTTGTAATTATTTGTTCCATCGAAAATATGGATCCTATGGGTATACATACAGGAGACAGCATTACAGTTGCACCTGCGCAAACCTTAAGCGATAAGGAATATCAGAAAATGAGGGATGCGGCTATTGCAATAATCAGAGAGATGGGCGTTGATACAGGTGGATCAAACGTACAGTTTGCCGTTAACCCAAAAAATGGAGAGATGATTGTAGTCGAAATGAACCCAAGGGTTTCCCGCAGCTCAGCACTCGCCTCCAAGGCCACAGGATATCCCATAGCCAAAATCGCTGCAAAACTTGCTGTTGGATATACGCTTGATGAAATCCCCAATGATATCACTGGAGAAACTTACGCATCATTTGAACCTGCCATAGATTATTGTGTTGTTAAAATACCTAGATGGACATTTGAAAAATTTCCTGAAACCAAAGATTATCTCACCACAGCCATGAAATCCGTTGGTGAAACCATGGCCATAGGCAGAACCTTTAAAGAGGCTTTTCAAAAAGGAATACGTTCTCTTGAAATCGGAAGGCATGGCTTTGGAGCGGATGGGAAAAAGACTGATCATAATAACGAACATTACCACTCTCAATCTGAAATAGAACAAAAGCTCGCTGTACCCAATTCAAATAGAATTTATTTTCTGCACGAGGCATTATTAAATGGCATGGAAATTGAATATATCTATAACCTGACATCTATTGATCCATGGTTTTTATATCAGCTTAAACAACTCGTTGAACTTGAGCAAAAAATGAAAACACATGGTAAAGATCTTCCGAACTCATTGCTTGAGACTGCAAAAGCATGGGGTTTTTCAGATATACAGCTTTCTTTTTTAACAGGCTTAAGCGAAGAGACTATAAACAAGAAACGGAAGAGATTAGGCATCACACCAGTTTATAAACTTGTTGATACATGTGCAGCAGAATTTAAAGCTGCTACTCCTTATTTTTATTCAACATATGAAAAGGAAAACGAAGCAAGAATCTCAAACAAAAAAAAAGTGATAATTCTTGGCGGAGGCCCCAACAGAATCGGCCAGGGGATAGAATTTGATTACTGCTGCGTTCACGCGTCTTTTGCTCTCAAAGAAGAAGGCGTGGAAAGTATAATGGTAAACAGCAATCCTGAAACTGTAAGCACAGACTATGACACATCCGACAAGCTTTATTTTGAGCCATTAACAAAAGAGGATGTTCTCCATATTGTCAACACAGAAAAACCAACGGGTGTCATTGTCCAGTTTGGAGGACAAACACCGTTAAATCTCTCTGTTGAATTACATGAAGCTGGCGTTCCTATTCTCGGCACCCAGCCGGAAAGCATTGACAAAGCAGAGGATCGTAAACTTTTTCAAACCATGTTAAACAAATTAGGACTTATTCAGCCGGCAAATGGACTTGCCATGAATTTAAAAGAAGCGGAATCCGTTGCTGAAGAAATAGGGTATCCTGTAATTGTTCGTCCATCCTACGTTCTTGGTGGAAGAGCAATGAAAATTGTATATAATAAAAAAGATTTGAAAAATTTTACCCGTTTGGCAATAAGCGCTTCAGAAAAACATCCTGTTCTCATAGACAGGTTTTTAGAAGATGCAGTTGAAGTTGATGTGGATGCAATTTCAGATGGGACTACAACTGTCATAGGCGGAATTATGGAACACATTGAGGAAGCTGGTGTCCACTCTGGAGATTCAGCATGCGTCCTGCCTCCGCATACAATAAAAGAAAGGCTGATAGATGAAATTATAAAAGCAACAAAGTCTATGGCAGCGGAACTTAATATCGTTGGTTTAATGAATGTACAGTATGCCATTAAAAATAGCAGACTCTTTGTCATAGAAGTTAACCCCAGAGCTTCAAGAACCATCCCTTTTGTAAGCAAGGCAACAGGGATTCCTCTTGCAAAACTAGCGACAAAGGTCATGTTAGGAAAAACACTTAAAGAACTGGGTTTTACCAGAGAAATAAGCCCCCCTCATATATCAGTAAAAGAAGCGGTTATGCCTTTTGACAGGTTCCCTGATGTTGACACTCTGTTAGGGCCTGAAATGAAGTCAACTGGTGAAGTTATGGGAATTGATATTGATTTTGGATCCGCATATGCCAAAGCGCAATTCGGCGCAGGTAATCAGCTTCCCAAATCAGGGGTTGTCTTTATAAGTGTTAAAGACAGCGATAAGAATGCGGTGCTTCCTGCTGCAAGGCAATTTCAAAAACTTGGCTTTACAATAATTGCCACACAGGGGACATGTGCTTTTTTTAAAACCAACGGGTTAGAAAGCAATATGATCAACAAAGTTTCATTAGGACGACCTCATATTATTGATGCTGTTAAAAACGGCAAGATTCAGATAATAATAAATACAGGCGCAGGTGGGACAACAAAACGTGACGGATATGAAATAAGACGTTCCGCCATTAAATTCAATATTCCATACACAACAACCATATCCGGCGCAATGGCCATGTGCAACGGTATTACAGCAATAATAAAAAACCGTCTTAAAGTAAAGACGATACAGGAGTATAATAACTAAAAAATGAATTCTACAGGAAAACCGCGTGAAGCATGCGGTCTCTTTGCTATTTGTAACCACCAGGAAGCTGCGAGGCTAAGCTATTTCGGTTTATATGCTCTTCAGCACAGAGGACAGGAAAGTGCAGGTATAGCTGTTGCCAATAATAATACTATTACTGCTCATAAACGCATGGGGCTTGTACCGGATATTTTTAAAAAAAATGACCTGGATCAGCTTCAAGGCAAAAGCGCCATTGGGCACGTGCGCTATTCCACTACTGGAAGTTCAGTTCTTTCTAATGCTCAGCCTTTTATTGTGCGCCACAGCAATAAATCATATGCCATTGCTCATAATGGAAACATCGTGAATGCACATATTCTTAAAAATAAACTTGAAGAGTCAGGTTCTATTTTTCAAACAACCATGGACAGCGAAATTTTTCTACATCTTTTTGTCAAAAACCTTCACCTGGGTTTTGAACAGGCAATTATAGATGCTGTTTCAAAACTCAAAGGCGCGTATTCCTTTGTAGTGCTTACAAGTCGTGAAGAAATTATAGGCATTAAAGATCCAAACGGATTCAGGCCTCTTTGTCTTGGAAAACTTAACAACAACTATATTCTGGCATCTGAAACGTGCGCTCTCGATCTTGTGCAGGCTGAACTTGTCAGAGAGCTTGACCCCGGTGAAATAGTTTTAATAAATAAAGAGGGCGTTAAAACTATAAAACCCGGAACCGCTTCAAAAAGCCACTTTTGTATTTTTGAATTTATCTATTTCGCAAGGCCTGACAGCGTTTTTTTAGGAAAAAATGTTTATCAGGTAAGAAAATCACATGGCAAATGCCTTGCCAGAGAAGCACCTGTTGAGGCCGATCTGGTAATGCCGTTTCCTGATTCGGGAACATATGCTGCTTTAGGGTATTCAGAAGAATCCGGGATCCCTTTTGAAATGGCTATGATCCGGAATCATTATGTAGGAAGAACATTTATCCAGCCAACTCAAAGTATGCGGGATTTTGGGGTAAGGGTAAAGCTAAACCCCATAAAAAAACTTTTGAAGGGTAAAGATATTATTATTATAGAAGATTCAATAATACGCGGCACAACAGTTAAAACAAGGGTCAAAGCACTTCGCGAGTTAGGCGTAAAAAAAATTCATTTACGTGTAAGCGGCCCTCCTCATCGTTATCCTTGTCATTATGGTATAGATTTTTCAACAAGAGGTGAATTAATTGCAGCAAAAAAATCTACTGAAGATCTGAAAAAATTCCTTCACCTTGATTCTCTTCACTATCTCAGCCTTGACGGTCTTTTAAAATCAACAGGAATACCAGATCCGGAAAATAACTTTTGCAAAGCATGTTTCGATGGATGCTATCCAGTTAACTTTGACAACAAATTGGCCAAAGATTGCCTTGAAAAAAATGATTAATAATTAAGGGGGAGATACGTATGTTTGAGTCAAAATATTTAAAAAATAATATCCAAAATATACAAAGACTCATGACAATTCCTGCCTTGAAGCATTTTGAAACGTCTAACATTGGAAAACTTTTAAGACTTAGCAAAATAAGAGAATATGAGCATGGAGAATCTATAATTAAAGAAGGAGAACTGGATCCATGGCTGTATTTTCTTTTGTCTGGAAAAATACATATTAAAAAAAAAGGAGAAGATATTGCCACCATTGATCAAAAAGGAGAAATTTTCGGCGAAATGAGGATTGTAGATTCATTAAGCAGGTCTGCATCCGTATATGCGGAAGGGAAAACCATATGTCTTGCCGTGGATACATCTGCAAAAGAACGGCTTACATCTGATGATGGCAGAGATGAAAAACTCGATTTACTGCTTTTGCTTTACAGAATTTTTGCCGAATACATGTCAATACGCCTGCGTATAACAAATGAAGACCTCGTAAAAGCAAAAAAAGAGATCGAGGAACTGCAACAAAAAATAAAATGATAAAAACTGTTTCCTTTAACAAAAACGTTACTAATATTTTTTTCCATATCCTCACACAGTGCAATCTTAAATGCATACACTGCTATATTAATACCAGGCAGCATGGATCAAAAACACTCTCTTTATCTACGATAACATCATGGCTCAAGCTTTTTATCAAAAACGGCAAAAAAAAAAACATTATATTTTTAGGTGGTGAACCCACACTTCATCCTGAGCTTTCAACAGTAATAAAAACAGCAAAAAATCTCGGATATAATTCCATTACAGTTGATACAAACGGATATCTTTTTAATGATATTCTTATCAAAATTAATCCTTGTGAGACATACTGTTTTAGCTTCAGTCTTGATGGGGCTACCAGAAAAACAAACGATATGATCAGGGGCAAAGGATCATATGATATATGCATAGCTGGTATCAAAAAAGCTATTGCAAGAGGTTTTAATACCAGCCTGATCTATACAGTCAGCTCAATGAATATCCATGAGCTTGATTTAATGGCACCTTTATTAAACAATTTGGGAATAAAACATTTTTTTATTCAAGTTATCGGAATAAGAGGGAAACCGGCTGAAAAAAACACACTTAAACAGCATCCATCGAGCCTTCAGGTATCACGTTCAAAATGGGTCAACACCATACCCGATGTTGCCCAAAAAATTTCCAAAACAGGGATAACCGTCAGCTACCCAAAGGTTTATTTAAGTTCTAACGAGCCCTTTGAATGTGCAGGACTTGTTGCAAACAACTATTTTATCTTTCCAAACGGCAGGGTTTATCAATGCCCTGTATGTGAAGATTTTCCTGTTCACAGTATGGAAATTAAAGACAACCTGCTAAAAGAAACAAAAAAAATAAACGAAAAAGATTTTTTTAAACTCAACATACCTGAAGGTTGCGTAATGAATCGAATTATTCAACCTGGCAATATCACATATAAAAACAATGGATTACCTGAATACAAAATAGCCTGCTGTCTTCTGAAAGAAGAAATTTACAATAAAAAAAAATAATTTTAAGCGAGCCCTTATGTTTTTACAAAACATTTTATTTTTTCTATGATATTCTTTGATTGGTGAGATTCTTTCCATAATATGTTTGTGTCGCGTTTAAACCATGTCATCTGCCGTTTTGCATATCTTCTTGTATCCCGTTGCAAAAGCCTGACCGTATCTTCCCATGAAAAATGTTTTTGTATATAATCAACCATATGTCTATATCCTATAGACTGCATAGACTTAAGATTGTTGCTATACCCTTGTGCAAGAAGCCCTTTTACCTCATTAAGCAAGCCTTCATGAATCATAATATCAACCCGTGTATTTATTCGATCGTACAAATTATCTCTGTCCATGGTCAATCCAACTTGTAAAAAATCAAATTGTTTATCTTTAAATCTGTGCTTTTGATGAAATGAAGAAATTGTTTTACCTGTTACTTCAAACACCTCCAAAGCTCTGATCAATCTAAAAGTATCATTCGGGTGAATTCTGTCAGCAGCTGCAGAGTCACATTCACGTAACTTCTGATACAAAAAACCTGTTCCATGCGTTGATGCTTCATTTTTAAGTCGCTGTAAAACTTTTTGGTCCGCGGGTCTTGCACGGGAAAGTCCGTATAAAAGGGCATTGATATAAAGACCTGTGCCGCCAACCACAAGAGGGACTATACCCTGTTCATGAAGCTGTATGATTTTGGCACCTGCCATTAATGCAAATCTTGCCGCATCAAAATGCTCGTCAGGTTCAACAACATCTATCATATAATGAGGTACGCTTGCCTGTTCATCAAGGGTAGGTTTAGCGGTGCCAATATCCATATGCCTGTAAACCTGCATGGAATCAGCACTGATAATTTCTCCATTAACAGCTTTTGCAATTTTAATAGCCAATGCGGTTTTGCCAATACAGGTCTGACCGCAAATAACTATAATTTTCGGCTTTTCAACTTTAGTATTCATTTAATTGTTTTTTTAAATAATATTTATAAAATAAACCAAATCCGGCTTGCATATTCAATTCTGTAATTATTTATACATAAACAATAAAATATGCTTCTCGAATAATTTCATGTTGACTTTAAAAAAACAACCTTATATACTTACAAAATACAAATAGTGGATTACCTGTTCATTAAAAAATAAATACCCTGAAAATATAAAGGAGGACGTTTACATGGCAACAATAGAATCTCAAGGCAAATCTTTTGAGGTAGATGAAGATGGTTTCATTGGAAACTATGAAGATGGAAAGTGTGAAGAATGGATACAGTTCGTAAAAAATGAAGAAGGTATTGACGAACTAAATGAAGAACATCGTATGGTAATACAAGTTCTGCAAGAATACTATGAAAAAAATGGTATTGCACCGATGGTTCGTGTGCTTTCCAAGGTAACAAAATTTAAATTGAAACATATTTATGAGTTGTTTCCGTCAGGTCCCGGAAAAGGTGCCTGCAAAATGGCTGGTCTTCCAAAACCGACAGGCTGCGTCTAATTTAATTAAATACTGATTTAATTAAATATTGGCACATTGTTCCTTAAGTAATAAAAAAAGCCCTGCATTTAATGCAGGGCTTTTTTTTTATTAAAATAACTCCTATTCATAAAAAACAACGTTAATTCAAACGTTGCTCAAAAACAGAAGTAAAACGTTTCCATTTCTTTTTCATATCGTACAAGGGCATACTGTCAAGAGTCCTGAGTTCCATGGTCGGACCTTTAAGATTCAGCCTGACATCAGTAAAAATTGTTGTCATATGGGTTTTAAAATAATCAAAATCAAGATCTGTTAATTCATAAACCGGGATATTTGTATATAAATCTTCTGAACACAATGCATGATGAACAAGATGTTCCAGCAGATCTTCAGTCGTATTAACCTTGTTAAAATTTATTGAAGGCATATTGCATCTGGCAGGATCAGTATTATTCCAAACTTCCCTTCTGTCTTTTGACATGGCAAATTCATTACTTTTACTAAAACCGGCAAGAATCCTGTATACTAACAAAATTTCATTCATGGATCTAAAACCAACGTGCAAATGAATTGATGCCGTACCTTTCATCATCTCTTTGCCCCTTGTCCCTGATCGGCAAAGCCTGTCATATAAAGATGTATACCTTTTTGTTTGAATACAAAGGGGTGCGTCCGCCCTGCCTGGAATAAAGCCTGTTGCTACATATTTTATATTCAGTACTTGAAAAATTCTTTTATTTGTTGTTTCAATACATTTTAACAAATCTTCAAACAATACCTCATCCGAACTGTATAAAGGAGGGCTATAATATTCGATCTGGCCGCCTGGCTCAAAGGTAACAAATAAACCTGAATCTGAAATAAAATGACAACCGTTATAGCGAAACCCCAGTTTAGGTAAAAGTTGATACAGCTTTTCCATATGAGCAAGGCCTATGATACAGGACGGAAGATATTCAATTTCAAAACCAAAAGTCGTCTGCGTCCCTTTTATCCTACTTTGCAATTCTGAATAAAGCTGCTTTTTAAATAAGTTAAGAACTTCTTTTTTTTTCATAAAAACCATTTAATATCATCCACTAAAAAACTCTTTGTACCACAAAGTAAATACGCATATCGATAGCAACCTGTCCGCCTCTGAAACAAGTGTTGACGGGCCTATACCTGTTGATGAAACATTCTTTGCTATGTTTTTTACCATTTTTGGATTTAATATCCCCTGCTGTTTTATAATATCTCCTGAAATAATATCTTTTAAAAAATCAGGAAGATGTTCTTGATCGGACAGCCAGTTTGCCAAAGGAATAGTAAATGGCTGCTTTTTTCTTGAAGACGTTGCCTTATCCAAAATACCTTTATTGAAAAAGGTGCTGCGACAAATAAACTTTTCCTCCCCTGAATCCATATTAATTTTAAAATCAACAGGCAATGTTGCTGCAAACTCGGCCAGCCTATAGTCCAAAAAAGGTGTTCGGGCCTCAAGAGAATGGCCCATAGATATTTTATCAAGTCTAAGAATAACATAATCCGGAAGACGTAATCTGCTTTCGATTGCTATGGCCGCGTTTACCGGATGTTCTGTTCCGCATAAAAAGGGCAGCGCATTATACGGCAGGGTGTGATCTGTTTCGACCTCTATTCCAAGCAGGCTTGTCAGTTCACCGGGTGTAAACAAAAGCTCGCTTTGTATGTATCTTTTAACAGGATCCGTATGCCTTATCTTAAGATAAAGGGAAAGCTCAGGGTATTCATCATGGAGTTTTTTTTGTTCACAAGAAGAAAGGAAGGGATATCTGACAGCCGCCATTTCCAAAAAAAATTTCCTGTAACCGCCAAATATTTCATCGGCACCCTCTCCTGTTAAAACCACCTTAACGTTCTCACCTGCCAGTTCACAAACCTGGCTGGTAGGAAAAATCGTACCAAGAGAAATCGGCTCTTCAAGCGTTCTGATAAGATCCGGTAACATGTTCAACGTTTCTTTGCCGCATATTTGTGTAAAATGTCTTACATGTTTATAATGTTTTTCGTTGCTCTTAAGAAAATGTCTGATCAATGACAGTTCATCATATCCTTGCTCTAAAAAAGAAATAGAAAAAAGCTTTGTGTCCGGCTGTTTTAAAACAACTCTTTCAGCTACAGCTGATGAATCAATGCCGCCGCTTAAAAAGCAGCCCACTTCCACGTCTGATCTCATCCTGATATTGACTGCATCTGAAAAAAGAGAAAAAAGCTCCTCCTCAGCTTGTTGAATAGAAATCCCCACATCAATATTATTCAACTTATATTCCCAATAACGAACAACCCGATATGTACCACTTTTTAAGTCATAATCCAGATAAGAACCGGGGGGAAGACGCTTTATCCCTTCAAACATCGTATAATTACCGGCAAGATATCTATAGGAAAAAAAGGTGCCAAGACCCTTTTTGTTTAAAGCCGGAACCATTTTACTTGCTGAAATTAAGGGTTTAATTTCAGAAGCAAAAAAAAAAGTGCCTTTTTGCTCTGTATAATATAACGGCTTGATTCCAAACCTGTCACGAAAAAGGAGCATCCTGTTTTTTTCGGGGTCAAATATGGCACCGGCATACATACCATTTAGCAAATTTAAAAAATCAGTACCCTTTTTTCGATATAAATGTAAAGCAACTTCAATATCACCCCTGCTTACAAAAAACTCGGATGAAACAAGAGGCTTTAATTCCAGATAATTATAAACCTGTCCGTTACATATAATAGACGAGCTGTCAGCCGGGCATCTTATCGGCTGCATTCCAGTTTGAAGATCTAAAATTGAAAGACGGACAAAACCAAATCCCAAGAGAACATCATGGTAACGATAAACCTGACTTTTCTGGTCATCAGGTCCCCTGTGCCGTTGCACGTTTCCCATTTGAACCAATCGCTGAAAAATATCTTGTTCAGAAAGCGTTTTTGAAACAATCCCGTGAATTCCACACATAGAATATTTACATTCCCTTGATTATAGTTTCAAGCGGTCGGCCAAACAGAAAATCTGTCATTTCATGATTTATGCCCATTTTTTCAACTATCAAATGTCTGATGTGGGTATCATAACCGACAATATCTTGTATCGCTTGAACAGCCTCATTGTTATTATCACGGTTTACTGAATTAATCAGGCTTGTTATGGTCTCATAAGAGCATCTGTTTTGATGGTCATCGATCAAATCCCAAAGTCCGGTTATTTTATTTACCAAATCTTTTCTCGTAAGCCGGTTTTTTGAATATATCCGTTCAATTGCTCTGGTATCCCAGCATGTCAGTATGCTGCATTCAAGGGGGCGGTTTTCATAAATTTTACAACAACAGTTGGGTTCATCAAAAAAAATACAGACTGTTGTTCCTTTGCGACTCTTGATTTTTATGATATCAGACTCTGTATTAATAATACGCATTTTAACATTATCATTTACAGGCTCTCCCTTTCTGATAGTATAGATATCCTTTAATAAAATAATACCTTTTTCAACAAGATCTTTATCCTGCTCATGAAAAGACGGTCCGCCTTTTTTACAGCATGTGCCGCAACGTTTACACCGCATCATATGCCTTCATACTTGTCTCTGTCCGTTGTTTGCACTTACAATAAACACCATCAATCCTAATTTTTCGGGGTTAAAACTGCAACAGAAAGATAAAGGCCATTTTATAGACAAATGGCCTTTATCTTTTATTATTAAATTAATCTGTTATTTCTTTTCATCATCACCGCAAACAGACATGGGATCAGATAGCAGCGTTAAGTTATCATAGCGTTGATTATATTCATCTTCAAGCCGTGCAGTTAAAACTTTGGATTCTTCAGGAAAATCTTTTTGTAAAGAAGCATACCTTAATTCGCCCTTTAAAAATGTCTGAAGGCTCCCATCAGGGGCTTTTGAATCAAGAATAAACGGATTTTTTCCTTCTTTTTTTAATAATGGATTATATCGATACAATGGCCAGTAACCGGACAAAACCGCCAGTTTTGATTCTTCCTGGCTTTTTCCCATACCTTTTTTAATGCCGTGGTTAATACACGGCGAATAGGCCAAAATAAGCGACGGTCCATCATAGCTTTCAGCTTCGATAAATGATTTCATCATTTGCTGCTTGTTTGCACCCATGGAAACACTTGCAACATATACATAACCATAGGTCATTGCCATACCGCCAATATCCTTTTTACATGTTTTTTTGCCGGAAGCAGCAAATTTAGCAATTGAACCGGTTGGCGTAGCCTTGGAAGACTGTCCTCCTGTGTTAGAGTAAACCTCTGTATCATACACTATTATATTTATATCCTCTCCAG
>Ga0209345_10005003_pt1 | contig 12524 bp, 6 predicted proteins | sample Cruoilmetagenom7_FD_187294 | JGI IMG/M metagenome (GOLD analysis project Ga0209345, IMG submission 187294) | Oil polluted marine microbial communities from Coal Oil Point, Santa Barbara, California, USA - Sample 7 (SPAdes) (version 2) | ecosystem: Environmental > Aquatic > Marine > Oil seeps ...
AATTAAATTTTTCGTTTGAAGCAATGATACTTCCATTGAAACTATTTTTAATTATTTGATAACTCATATAAAGACCAATTCCTGTACCTATACTTTTATGTTTAGTAGTAAAATAAGCATCAAATATTTGTGATAAAATAGCATTATTTATCCCACCTCCATTGTCTTTTATGCTGATTATAATATTTTCATCAAGAGTATCAATATCTATAAAAATAAGTTTTTTATCTAATTTTTGTGAGGTTAAAACATCTTTTGAGTTATTAAGGATATTGATAATTACTTGTAGCAATTCATTTTCGTTTCCAATAGTTTCTGTATCTTTAATATTTGTAATAATATCAATACCATGACTTGAAAAATTTTTACCAAACATTTCAATTGTTTTATTTATAATTGTTTTTATATTAAATTTTTTATTTATTTTTTTTGGATTTATAAAATTTTTAAAATCATCAATAGTAGTTGATAAATAAGTTGCTGAATTGATAAGAATATCTAAGTTTTTTATTTCATCTTCTTTATTAAAGACATTATATTCTAGTTTGAGTTTTATTCCACTAGCAACAGTAGTAATAATACTTAATGGTTGTCTCCACTGATGTGAAATATTTGCTATCATCTCTCCTAATGCAGCCATTTTTGATTGTTGTATCAATAGGGACTCTTTAGATTTTAATTCTGTTAAATCTAATGCAGTGGTAACTCTTACAAGCTTATCTCTTCTTGTAAAGCTACTCCCTTTTACAAAACCTGGAAAAGTTGTTCCATCATATCTTTTCATCTCTATCTCATAAGCTTTGGTATAGTTATTTTGGATATTATTTGCAACAGTTACTACAGAGTTATTTGCAACAAATTCTGTAGCTTTTTTTCCTAACATTGTATTTTTATCAGGATAACCAAATAATCGTACAGTTTCATCATTTACATCTATACAATACCCATTTTCAAAAATAAAAACACACTCCATAGTTGAGTCTAAAATATGTTTTATTTCATTATAAGATTCTTTTATTTTCATTTTAGAGACATTTAATTCCTGTGTTCTTTGTTCTACTTTATTTTCAAGAGTTTCATTAAGTAGTTGTAATTCTTTAGTCTTATCATCTACTATTTTTTGCAAGTTTTTATTTACATTATTTAAGATAACCTGTCTATAAATTATAAAAAAAGCTATAATCAATATAGCAACTAAAATCTGCCATAGCAAGGTATAATCGACTTTTTTCTCATATTTTATTGCTAACCATTTACTAAGAATAGTTTGACTCTGTGCATTATCAATACTTTGAATAACTTTTTCCATGATATTAAGCAGTATTGCATCATCGTTTCTTACACCAATTCCCAGCTCCCATGTCTCATCAAATTTACCAGCAATTTTCAATTCTCCTGTATATTGCGTTTGAAACATATATCCCACAGAAGCTAAAGTTCCAATATATCCAAAAAGGTTTCCTTTTCTTACTTTTTCAAGTCCATCATTAAGGTTTTCAACTTCTACAATATTTAAAAATGGATACTTTATTTTTAATAGCTCTGCATAAGCATATCCTTTTGGAATACCAATAGGTTTATGCTCAAGTGCTTTAATATCATTAATAAATGTCACATCTAATCGAGTTGCTACTACTAAAGGAACTTTTAAATAGGGTGTGGTGAAATTCAAGTATTTTTTTCTTGTAGGTGTTTCCATAGTTAGAGAGAGAAGATCGCATTTTCTTGACTTGGAAAACTCTAAAGATTGATTCCAAGTTTTGGTTGTTATTACTTTTATTTTTTTTCCAAGATTTTGTTCAAATATTTTAAAGTAATCAGCAGTTATCCCTATATATTCTTCTTTTTCAAATTTTTCAAAAGGCATCCAATTTGGATCTATACACATAGTGATAGTTTCTTTATTTTTTAAATGTTCTATTTCAAGTCTTGTAAGATTGAGTTTGCTTTTATTGATTGTATTGTTAGTTATTGACCACTTGTTTTTAATAGCATTTATCTCCTCTTGAGTAATACTATTCATAGCTTTTTGTAAAATATTTTTTAATAGTGGATTGTTTTTTACCACTCCAATTCTCATCTCAAAATCAAACTCTTCTCCAAGATTTAATTTAACATTTTTTATAGAGAGATTATATTTTTGTAATATATAATTTACAACTGTAAAATTTTCTATAAGTGCATCTGCTCTTTTTTCAATCACTGCATAAATACACTCTTGTATATTTTTATGAGTTTGGATTTTTATATCAGGATAGTGTTCCTCTATATATTCAATAATATAAAAATCTTTTGGTAAGGCTATAGTTTTTCCACTAAGGTCTTCTAAACTTTTAATATTATCAAGATTTGTAAAGAGTGACTGTTTTATCTGTTCATAAGATGATGTGAAGTCTATAAACTTTTCTCTTTTTTTAGATTGTATAATATTAAGCATCACATCAAGTTTTTTATTTTTTATCATTTGGATAAATTTTGACCAATCTGTTCCTGTAATATATTTAACTTCTAGATTGGTTTTTTCAGCTAATAAATTCATATAGTCTATTGAAAAGCCTTTTGGTTCATTATTTTCATTATAATTAAAAGGTGCCCAATCTGTTTCGTTGTGTACTGTAATAGTAGGATTTGATTTTAAATATTTTTTTTCTTCATTAGTTAAAATTATTTTCTTTTGATTTGGATTATATATAAATTCTGTTATAGGTATTGTGTTTTGTACAAGTCCCATAAGATTATATATATCAATTATTCTTTGTATTTTAGATTCTTCTATTTTCCCCAGAGTTTTTGTCTCATAATAAGCAAGCTTTTTTAGTTCATTTGCTTCATAAGTTAAAGCTTCTTTTGTTTTATTTAGTGTGTTATATTTTTTAAGAATTAGTTCTATTGTTTCATCAATATTATTAAAAGCATATTCCCACCCCATTAAAGATGCTTTTTGAAAATCTTTTACAAGTTTTGGATTTTTAGCAATAAGTTTTGTGGATGTAAAAAGAATATTATCATAAAAACTAAAGCCATAATCTTTTGGATCCCATATTTTATAAGCTATCTTTCTTTTTTGAAGTTTAAAAATTTCATTAGATAAGTATACAGATTGAAGATCAGTTTTTTTGTCCAGTAATGCGTCAATACCATAGGAAAACTTTTTTATTTTCATATCATCTAATGAGATTTTTTGTGAATAAATCATACTTTTAATATTGGCTGTTTTACTATGACTATTTGTCATAGATATTTTCTTACCTTTAAAATCTTTTATTGAGTTTATATTAGATGATTGCAAGCTTACTAAAACATGTGGGGAGGATTGATATATAGCATTTAAGAGCTTTATATCATCTCCATTAAGTTTATCTAAAATGATTCCTGAATAACCAACTCCAAAGTCTGCTTTCCCAGAAATTACATCTTGTGAGATGTTTGAGCCAATCTGATATTCTTTGAACACTACATCTAGTCCTAAATCTTTATAAAAACCTTTCTCTTTTGCCATATAAAACCCAGCAAATTCAAATTGATGCTTCCATAAAAGTTGTAGTGAGATTTTTTGATTTGATTCTGCAAAAAGAGATGTGATACAAAGAATAGTCAATAAAAGTAATTTATAATGTTTCATATTATATTTTACAATTACTAACTTGAAAAGTTTCTTTTAAACTTAGTATTTTTAGAAACTACTATCTCTTTTTGTTTCTCTTTTTTATGAGTGTCTTTTTCAACAAATATTTTTTTTCTAGTAATGGGATCCATCTCTGTATAATACATCACAGCAGAATAGGTCCCAGGAGTGGGGGTAAATACTTGAGCTTGTTCTGGATTTATTTTCAATTCTTGCGTTGTAAAGCGTTTGAGTTCATGCATATCTTTCTCTTCACAACCAGGATGAGCTGCAATGAGATAGTATGTTAAAAACTGTTTTTTTCCAGCTTCGCGGTTAAGTTTATCATAGAGTTTTTTAAAGTCTATAAGTGTCTGTTTCCCAGGTTTTCCCATGAGGTCTAGGACATGTTGCTCTGTATGTTCAGGAGCAACTTTCATTTGCCCCGAGATATGATGATTTACAAGTGACTTTAGATAATCATATCCAAACGCTTTATCTTCAGTGATAAGGTCATAACGAATACCAGAAGATACAAAAGCTTTTTTTACTCCATCCATTTGCCGTATTTTTTTGTTCATGTTAATAACTCGAGAATGATTTGGTTTCATAGAGTTACACAAGTGTTGAGAGTCTACACATCTTTGATGGTCACAAGTTCCAAGTTTGAGTTTTTTGTCACATTCATACCCATACATATTTGCAGTTGGACCTCCAAGGTCTGAGATGATACCTTTAAAATCTTTGTATTCTTTAAATTCCTTTACTTCATTAATTATAGAGTCTTCACTTCTTGTTCTTATGGTTCTACCTTGATGTACACCAATAGCACAAAAGTTACACTCTCCCCAACAGCCATGGTGTGTTTGTATAGAAAACTTGATAGTTTCAAGACACTTTACTTTTCCATCTGTTCTATGATATGGGTGTAATTCTCGAGTAAAGGGTAGGGCGGATACTTCGTCCATCTCTTTTTCATTGAGATAGTCACAAGGTGGATTTTGTATAGCATATCTTGTATCTACTTTTTGACAAAGTCCTTTGGCACTAATAGGGTCATTATTGTCATAAAAAAGATCAAAGAGGTCTATATATTTTTCTTTGTCTTGTAAGCACTCATTAAAACTAGGGAGTTGATGATAATCTTCAACTGCCTCTTTTGCTATATAACAGATACCTCGTATATCTTTGTACTCTTTACCACTATCAAGTGCAATTGTGAGCTCTCTTAAAGCAATTTCACCCATACCATAGATGATAATATCTGCTTTACTATCAAATAAAATTGGTTTTTTGAGTTTATTTTGCCAGTAGTCATAGTGTGTAACTCTTCGTAAACTAGCTTCTATACCTCCTAGAACAATAGGTACAGTATTTTTAAAATATCTTCGTATTAAGTTTGTATATATTAAAACAGCACGGTCAGGTCTTTTTGTATTTTTTCCACCAGGGGTATAATCATCAGTATTTCGAAATTTTTTTGTTGCGGTGTAGTTTGCAACCATTGAGTCAATACTTCCACCACTAACCCCCCAATAGAGTCTGGGCTCCCCAAGTCTTTTTATATCTGTATCACTATTTATATCAGGTTGACCTATGATACCAACTTTGTATCCAAGTTTTTCTAACATTCTCCCCACAACAGCAACACCAATAAATGGGCTATCTATATAAGCATCTCCACTTATAAGTATTACATCACAGGTAGACCAACCAAGCTGGTTCATCTCTTCTTTTGTTGTAGGTAAAAACATAGTTCTCTTTTTGTTGATTTTTTGGATTATAGCTAAAGTGAAGGTATAGGTAGCTTAATATTTTGAAGTAGGTATATTTATTAGTATGATTCTATACCAATACAAAACTGCTTATAAAGTGATAGCATTTTTAGGCTCTGCAAGAAAAAAACCTTGTGAACGATCAATATTTAACTCTTTTACTTTTGCATAAATAGCTTCATTATGAACATATTCTGCTATAACTAAAATATCAAGTTTTTTAGCAAAACTAACAATTGTTTCAACAATAATTTGGGCATTTCTATCTGTATCAAGATTTTTTATTAATGAACCATCTATTTTAATATAGTCAATATTTAGTTGAAGTAGGTATTCAAAGTTTGAGTATCCCGAACCAAAATCATCAATTGCAATTCTACACCCTAAGGATTTCATCTCATTAATAAAAGAAGAAACCTCTTCATAGTTTTCAATACCTTCTGTTTCTAAAAGTTCAAATATAATTTTTTTACTTACATTGTATTTTTTTATATTATGTGAGATATATTCAGTAATCTCAATATCGAGTATATCTTCAACCGATAAGTTAATAGAAAAATCACAATCTAAATGTTCAAAGTATTGACAACTTTTTTGAATCATTATCTTTGTTAGTTTAGAGTAAAGCTTACTTTTTTTTGCAATAGTTAAAAAGTGATATGGAGTTATAATGTTACTATCGTCATCAATTAAACGAATTAAACATTCAGCACTTACGAGTTTATTTGTTTTATTATCAAATATAGGTTGAAAAAAAGCACTTATTTTATCATTTTCAATAGCTAAGTTGATTTTTTTTGTCCACTCCATATTGTTTTTATATTGTTGTTCAACATTTAAAGTTTCATCATAAAGTAAAAAATCTTTCCCCTGTTTTTTTGCTGATTTTAAAGCAATATCTGCTTTTTCTAAAGCTTCTTGAATTTGATAAGCACCACCAATAGTTACCCGTAAAGTTAATTCATTATTTTCATGATAAAAAATCATTTTTTCAACTTTTTCAAGAAGTGTTGTTGTGAACTCTACAAACTGATCTTTAGAGGGTTTTTTTGCAAAAAACAAGGCAAATTCATCACCAGAAATATGTATAAGTGTAATATTAGACTTTTTTGTAATTATATTAGATAATTTTTTTGAAAAAGATATAAGAACACGATCTCCTACTGCTTGTCCAAAGAAGTCATTAATCTCTTTAAAATCATCAATATTAACTACCAATAAAGCACCATCGTTATAATTATTAATATCACGAAGAAGACTTCGTCTATTAGGTAGACCTGTTAGTGCATTTGTATAGAGTTGCTTTTGTAACTCTTGAGTCTTTTCATCTACTTTCTCTTCAAGATATTTATTGATATCTTGTTGTTGCTTAGAGTATTGAACTATACTATGTTGCATATTATTAAGTGCATTTGAGATAAATCCTATCTCATTGTTTTGATGATCAAATGGAATATTGATATTTTTATCTGGAGAGTAACTTTTTAATAGCCTTGCTATTTGTCGTAAAGGTGAGAGAAGTTTTTTTACATATAAACTAAAAACCAAGAAAAATATTGCAAATAAAAACAGTAGTTTAATCAATAGTGTTGTATATCTATTGATGAGTTCTTTGTAGTTTTTATTGGAATAAGTAAGAACTAAACTCCCTATCTCTTTTTTAGAGTTTGGCTGAAAAATAGCATGTTCAACAATAAAAGAATCATCAATATTGGTTTCAAATTCTTCTGATTTCTGTTCATTTATAAGAGTATTGTCTTGTAGTACTTTAACAGCTAAAATATTTGGATTTGCAATAAGTTGTTTGGTTAATTGATCAATTCTATCATTCAGGTTTAGATAAATATTTACCGCAATAAGAGGTTCAATAGTACTTAATACTAACTGTGCTTTTTCCATCTCAACATTATAGAACGCTTCTTTGTTTATTTTTTCAAAAACATAAAAAATAAGTAAGATTGAAACTAAAGTTACTGCTGCAATTAAAAAAACTATTTTACTAGAGAGAGATTTTATTTTCTTATTCATTCCTAAACTTTACTTTAAACTATTATTTGTGAATATACAATAAATCAGCATACAAGTTTTTTGTATTTAATTTATTATATAGTATATTTTCTTGATTTGCATAATCTTTCTCAACAAATCGAACCATTTGGAGTAGAGCATCTACAAAATCTATTTTTTTTGTATATAAATTTTCTTTTTCAAGATATAAAACAGTTGATTTTTCAATAACTAAAGAGAACATCAATCCTCTTTTGAGATTATTTATATCATATGAAAAGGAGATAATCCCTTTTTCTCTAGCTATTGCAGCAATATTTTCAATATGTTCTGTTAAATTAAGTACATAAATTGCTGAAGCTTCTGTTTGTATCGAAAAGTTTGTAAAATCAACTAAGTTTATTTCATAATTATATCTATCTAATTGCCCTTTAAAGTTTTTATTTATAAACTTTTCAATAGACAGAGCAGTATCATAGTCTGTTTTGTCATAAACAATAGTATAAACTATTTTTCCATCAATAAGTTTATCTTCTATTTTTTTATCTAAAAGGATAATTTTAGGGAAAATAGAAGCTTGTGCTTTAAGTACTAAGTCGTCATAGTTATATCCAAAAGCTATGTTAAGAAGCGTTAAATAAAGAAAAAGTATTTTTTTCATCTAAAACTCCTTTCTTAAAGTTACAAAAAAGGTTCTGCCCTCTTGGACATAATCTTCTACATAGTCATCTGGTGGAGATGGATAAGATACATCTTCATCAAAAATATTTTTTATACCAATCGTTACATCGTAGTTATCTTTACGGTTTTTATAGTTCAATGTAGTATCTAAGGTAGTATACGACGGTACTTTTCCACGATTGTCTTCTTGAAACCTTTTTTTAGAACTCACATACTTTACAATACCACTAAGGGATATATCATTAGTAAGCTTATAGATATAATATCCTTTAGCTAGATGATGTGCAGCATTTGTAAGACTTGTAGTATCTCCTGTATCTTTTATTTTTGATTTTCCTGTTAGGTAAGTATAGTTTAAATACAATTTATCTACAGCTGTAATATGTCCAGAATATTCAAATTCTGCACCATATATATCTGTATCTAAGAGATTTCCATATACAGTATCTCCATTTGAATTATATATTTGATCTTTATTCATTAGATAAAAAAGGTTTGATTGTAAATATGTGTTACTTGAAAACTTCTTAATATACGCAAGTTCAAAGGCATCTACAATTTCTGGTTCTAAATCAGTACTACCTCGTCTCTCCCTATTGTTCATTGTAAACATCTCTTGCCATGATGGGTTTCTATGTGCTCGTGAGTAGCTTGCTTTAAATATATTGCTTAAGTTTTGTTGATATACCATCGATACTCTAGGTTCAACTCCAGCATTTTCATAAGATGTTTTTTCATAATTAAATCCATACATAAAGTGAAGCTTATCACTATATTGAAACTGATCTTGTAAAGAGAATATCTGAGTATATCGTTTTGCATTTTTATCAAAAAATGGATAGGTTTCTGTATAATCAACAAGTGCTACATCACCTGTTGTCCAGTTTGATAATTTAGAGGTCATCTCTATGGTTTCCTCTTTAAGTAGTCTATAACCCGCAGTGATAAGATGTTGATCCAATCCATTATAGGTAAGATAAGAAGATTGGTAAAGTGTTCTTTGTTTTGCTAGATGCTCTCCATAGATTCCATCAGGGAAATTAACTGTATTAATAGTGCCATCTATACTATATTGATACGCATCCAAATATACAAGACCATTTGGAGCTAGTTTCGCTTTTGAGTCAAATGCATCATATTTAACTCCAGCTTTTATCTCAACATCAAAATTACCAATATCTTTATTATACCCAAGTTCAAGATAATAGTTTGGTATTTTTACTCTATCATCATCTTGAGGTAATGAACGGTTGATACCATAAGCACTCCCTTGTGTATGATCAAGGTAACGCCCTTTAACAGAGAAGTCTTTATATTTAAGGTTAAGCCCTAATGAATAATCTTCATTCCATACTGGTGCATCACCTGTTTGAGAGAGAGCTGTATTGTCATATCCAAGAGGGACGCTACTCATAGAACCAGTTGCGTACCCATCTGGACCTGCATAAAGTTTTTTATCATCCTTTTGATAATAGAAATCTATAGTTGCATCAAGGTTTTCGGTTTTAAACTTTTTGATAAAACCACCCATTCTATATTTATTTGAACCATATTTAAAAACAAGCTTATCATTAGACTCAAAATCTTTAAAATCTTCAGCATAGGTGATGATTTTAATCGATCCAGCATAAGCATTTACTCCGTTAGTTTTACTTCCTGGACCTCTTACTACTTCAATCCTTTTGATCATTTCAATTGGCATTCCTAGATATTCAGAGTATGAATCAAAAAAGAGATTATTTACTAACACATCATCAATGAAAAGTTTTGATTGTCCATATCCTAGGGAGTTTGAACCTCTAAAAATTGGAGTTTGAATATTTACATTATCTGTAGCCATATCTACCCCAGGGACAAGTTGGAGTGCTTCTTTTAGATTTAAGATACTAAGTTTTTCTAAATCTTTACCTTGAAATACAGAGATAATATATGGTTGATAATGTTCATTTTGTTTTGTAATTGTAGCAACCGTATTAAAGTGATTCATATCGTTAGAAATGGAACTTAAGATATCATTATCTTGAGCATTTAAGCTCGTAAAGTTAATGAGCGAAAGTGTACTAGCAATTAAAGTATTTCTAAATAAATTACGATTCACACTTTTCTCCTACAATTATATTTACTTATTAGAATTATTTTATCATAGAAAAACTGTTTTATTACTTGAATTATTATTATTTATGCAAAATTTTTAATTTTTGATTCAAAATAGAGTTGATGAATACTACTATTTCAAAAAAATCACATAGTTATATAATAACTTGCTCTGGCTTAATCTTTGTGTCAAGATGAAAGAGAGAAACTTTTTTATATTTTTTCCAGTATTTTTCAAGTTGTGGATTTAGTTTTTCAAGTTCTTTTACAAGCATCATACTTGGATATTTAAATTTATCATAGTCTTGTTGCAGTCCACCAATAGGTTGATAGGGAATTTTAAACATATTGACAAGCTTTATAAATTTTTGTTCCATCATCCCGTAGCAATATTCAATACCGTGCTCTTTCATCTTTTCATAAACAAGACTTTTTGCTAAAGAGATAAGGAAAATTTTTGTTTCTCTCATATTTCGGTGTTTGGGATCGATAAAGATTCTAGACATTTCAGCAAGTTTGTTTCTATCAAACTGATATTTGGACTGTTCTAAATCCAAAAATCTTTCTGTGGGATATCCTATTGGTGAGTGGTGGATTAACCGTACAGTAGCACAGACCTCTCCTTCATAATTCAAAATTGCAAATTGATCACAGTAGTCATCATAGCTATCTCTCTCTTTCCCATTTGGGTTAGATTGAATCCAACCTAACTCTTCATGCATCACCTTATATCTAAAACGGTGAACTTTGTCTAAAATCTCTTCATTGGTGACATTAAGAAAATGGTATCTCATAGTAACTCACTTTCATTGCTATAATATATTCTTTTTATAGAACTAAATTCATCTTTTTTCATCATAAAATCCCCCTCGAAATTGTATAGTGATTAATAAAAATAATATTTATTATAACTATTTCTAAAAATTATAGCATAAAAATAAAATAAAAAGTATTATTTTTTAAGAAAGAATTACAGTATTGTTCTTTATATTAAAAGCGTACAGTTTACCAAGAGGTGATAATGAAATATTCTATTACTTGAGTTTTAAATTTTAAACGGCTGTTTCTAAAGCTATATCGAGTGCGTTTATCATACGAATACCTGAACCATCATTTTTCACATAAATTCCATTGCTTCTTTGTACCGCATCTACTTTATCTATTTTCTTTTGATACTCAAAGCCACTTTCTACACTGCCTAGGTATATAGCACCAATATTCAAATCTAAAAGAGATACAAGATTGTTGTCTCCATCTTCATTGATTTGCCAAACTTTTAGTTTGTTAAATATTGCATCATTTTCATCTATCCAGTTATTGTTGTCTTGATCATATTGTGCTAACTCTTGAAATCCTTCATCTGTTTTTGGACCAAAAAGTTCATGGCCATTGTCTATTTTTCCATTGTTGTTTTTATCAAGACTTAAAAAACCTGAACCTTTTTTCAAAAGTGGGATAAGCTCATTTTCTCCATCATTATTCAAATCAAATTCAAACCGTAGAGTTGAGAGATTTTCAAAAGGATTACTATCTTCACCATAGTTAATAACCAAAGGATCTTTTAGGTTTGGATTTCCAAATTGCAATTCCATACTATGTGCCTCATAAAGCTCTTTTGAAAAAGCAACCTCTAAATTCATACTATAGTTTTTATTTGGTGTTTCTATCTCTAAAGAGGTAGAGAAGTCTACATTTTGTTTTTTATAGTATTCCTCTTTTGCTTCTATTGTTATAGAAGTGTTTTTGAGATTTTGTTCATTGTTTATATCTTTTTGTGGATATTTAAAAATATCTTTATCACTATTAAAAAACCTATTGATAATATTTTCGATAATTTGCTTATTCATTTGCTCTTTAGAACACATTTGATTTTCGTAATTGTAGATTGTTTTTTGAACTTTTGATTTATGTGATCTAAAATCAGTGCTTAGAAGTTGTTCTGTAGCTACTTTAGCTTTATATCCATTTTCTTCAACTATTGAGAGAAAGTCATATTTCATCTCAACCACTTCGCTAGAAGCATAGTGCATCTCTTGAGATTCAACTTTTGATTGCATAAGAACATTAGAGTTTTCAATTATCATAGGTTTATCCTTTCTCTTATATGCTATTAAAAGGCTATAACAATATTACTTAAGAAAAAATTTGATATTTTATGTAATATTTCTAGAAAATCTCCAAGGGAGATTTAATTATTTAGAAGCTTTTTTTGCTTTTTTGTCTGCTCTTTTCTCTTTCATAGATTTTGCAGGTGCTGTCTTCACTGATTTTTGTATATCTTTCCCTTTTGCCATTGTATCTCCTTTCTTTGTATTATTAAGACAGTATAGCTTAATAATAACAATATAAGGGAAAAAGGGAAA
>Ga0209345_10005004_pt1 | contig 12521 bp, 10 predicted proteins | sample Cruoilmetagenom7_FD_187294 | JGI IMG/M metagenome (GOLD analysis project Ga0209345, IMG submission 187294) | Oil polluted marine microbial communities from Coal Oil Point, Santa Barbara, California, USA - Sample 7 (SPAdes) (version 2) | ecosystem: Environmental > Aquatic > Marine > Oil seeps ...
CAATACCAGCCAATCCCATGAAGATGCTTTTCCGTTCATGCCTTTGTTGCTGGCAATAAAATGCTTAAACGTGAATTGCCCCAAGGCTTGAATATTAATTTTTTTGCAGTTATTGAATTGAAATGTAAAAGACTAGTTCATTTTTTTTTAAAGAAATACTGTACAAATAAAATAGTATACTATAAAGTATATAAATCTTTAGACCTCTCCATGGAAGCCATGATTGTTCGAATTTTTTTGCTTTTAGATAAGAAATGTCATGTAACTACTCAATAGTTTTGGCTTATAAATATTATCCCCCTGTAGTAGCCGATAAAGTGAATATTGTCTTCTCCTTCTCTCGCATATGTTGAGCAGTTATAATATCATATCAAATTATTGAAAAATTTATTGACAAAAAACATTTAAACATTCTAATTGACTTAAATTAGACTGGCAGTATAGGTTATTAAATATATACAAATTATATTAAATGATCGAATTGCATCATAAATTTTATTGCCTGAATAAAATTAAATGAGGGTGTCATTCTTTTTATAAATGATAGTATATAAAAATTCGGGTTAACATAGGCTTTCCGTACAAAAATGGGACGAGTCTATCTTTTATACTTAACTTATATGAAAACTATAATTAATTATCATCAGGATTGAATTAATTGAGTAAAGAGATATCGATAAACATAATGTTTTTTTCAGGTATAGACAGGGAACTGAACCTAAAAGAATATGATTTTGAGACAGGGATAATAGTAAATATTAAATCTGGCACAAGGTTGGGAAATGTCCTTAAAAATTTTGGTCTGAAGAAGTTATCCCGGTATCACTATTTTTCCAATGGTGAGCGTATAACTCATTTTACGCGATTAAAATTTTCCAGGGAAATATCAATTCTGAAAACTTCAGGTGGTGGATAACTTTCATGTATTATCTGTTTTGAAATAATAATTATTGAGCTATATAAAATATTGCTCAATAGTTATGGAAAATATATGTCTTCGTTGATTTATTGCATATTTTTATGTAATTCAATAGTTACCTCAGGGCATCAATATTTTTAAGGGGAGATGGTTATGCAGGAAATAATTGGAACAAGCAATAGGGTTTTGGAAATAGATCTCAGCACTAAAAAGACAAATGTTATTGATGTAAGCCGGAAAGATCGGGAGATGTATTTGGGCGGGAAGGGCCTGGGACTAAAGCTTCTTTATGACAGGCTGGAATCCGGGATTGATCCCCTGGGTGAAAAAAATATGATTGCCTTTATGGTTGGTGTACTCATGGGTACAGGAGCGCCCTGCTCTGGAAGATTTTCTGCAGTTACAAAGTCCCCTTTAACAGGAATTATGGTATCTTCTTCATGCGGAGGACCCTTTGGCATTGCCCTGAAAACCTCTGGATGGGATGGATTAATAATAAAAGGTAGCTCAAAAAAACCGGTTTACCTTATTATTGATTCCAAGGGTGTCCAGTTTAAGGGTGCGGCAAAGATATGGGGGAAGGATACATCAGAAGTACAGGAGGTACTGGATAAAGAGGGCAGCGGATCCGTAGTAATCGGCCCTGCCGGTGAAAATCTTGTGAGATATGCAAATATTTGCTCTGGCCATCGTTTTCTGGGAAGGGGTGGGATGGGGGCTGTTATGGGTTCAAAAAACCTGAAGGGAATAACAGCCATAGGTAAAGAATTCAAGATCATACCCAAAAATCGGATAAAATTCAATAAAGCCAGGAAAAAGTTGAGTAAATTTATAGAGGCAAATAGTATTACTTCAGAATCATACAGAAATTTTGGAACAAATGCAAATGTTAACCTTTCAAATGCTGCTGGAATCCTGCCTGTTAAAAATTTTACAGGGGGTTCTCATGGCGAGGCCCATAAAATATCTGGCGAAACAATAAGAGAGAAGCATAATACAGAATTTGATGCCTGCAAGCGATGTACAATTCGATGTGGACATAAGGGTACATTCGGCGGTGAAATTCGTTCTGTCCCTGAATATGAAACAATTGGATTGTTAGGATCAAATATTGAGATATTTGATCCTGTTGTAATATCTCAATGGAATGATATCTGCTCCAAAATGGGGATGGACACTATTTCATTTGGGGGAACTATTGCCTGGACAATGGAAGCAACAGAAAAGGGACTTATTAAAACAGGACTAAAATTTGGCATGACCGATGGTGTTTCAGAAATGATTAATGACATTGCAAATTCTGAGGGTCTTGGAAAAGAGCTTAAAATGGGGTCGAGGTGGCTTTCAAAAAAATATGGGGGTGAAGATTTTGCTATGCATGTGAAGGGTATGGAAATGGCGGCATATGACCCAAGGGGAGCTATTGGGCATGGACTTTCATATGCTGTTGCAAACCGGGGGGCCTGTCACCTTTCTTCATCCCTTTTTACATTGGAGGCTTATTTTAATATGGCAAGTCCTTATGCAAAAAGATGGAAGGGAAAGATGGTAGATTTTTTTGAAAATGTGTATTCAGCAGTAAATTCACTCCATATCTGCCATTTTACAGCTTTTGCAGTATTTCTTGAGCCCCCTCTCATCAAGTATACCCCTACTCCTTTACTTAAATTGTTTACGCAAAATTTGGCCCCAGCAGCTCTAAGTCTGATGGATATAAGGGCCTGGCCTAATCTCTGGTCAGGTGTTACTGGGATAAGGAAGGGGATGATGAATTTTAAAAAAAGCGGGAAAAGAATACATGTCCTGGAAAGATATATTAATACAAGGGAGGGGATATCCAGAAAAGATGATACATTACCGGCCAGACTCCTCCGTGAAGGCAGAAAATGTGATTCAACGGAAAGGGTTGTTCCACTTGATAAAATGCTGGATGCATATTACAGGTCAAAGGGTTATAATAAAAATGGCATTCCAAAAGCCAGAACACTGAAAAAACTTGGAATAGAGAAAAAATAAGGGGAATGCCTTAGCCAAAAAAAGCCATCATCTTTTATATAAAAGGATATATAACCTTTCCCTGCCCTAAGTGTGGAGATGGATTATATATAGTATTCCTCAATCTTGAAAGGCTAAAATATTACTGTATGAAACATTCAGACATTTTATTTAAAAATATTTTATTGAGGAGTAAATATGCATATAGCTGCTTATTATGAATTTTTCATTCAGGCAAAAATAATATCGGGTAATAAGGCTATGGAACAACTCCCTGTTGAACTTGACAGCTATAATTCCAGAAAGCCTTTTGCTATAATGAGTAAAAAGATTGCTAAATCCGCATCCGGGAAAAAGTTTATAAAAGCCCTTTATGATTCAAATGTTATTATTGGGGCTATGTATGATAATGTGCCTGATTATGCAAGTATTAGTATGATTAAAGAACTTGCAGTACTTTTCAGAAATAGAGGGTGTGATTCAATTATTGTAATTGGAGATGGTGCTGTAATGGATGTTGGCAGGGGGGTTAACATCCTTGTTTCTCAGAAAGATGATGACCTTTTGAAATATGCCGGGAAAAATATACTGAAAAAGTCCCTTAAACCCCTTATCTATATTCCGACATCCACCTCAACAGGTTATGAAAGCTCAAATCTGGCAATTATTGAAGCGCGGGAGTTTTCTTCAGATTTTTTGTATCCGGATATTATTTGTATTGATCCTCGCATTACTGTTAAAAATTGCTCTCAATGTGTTGCGGAGTCTGCAATGGTAGCATTAACACATTCTATTGAGATATTCGCAGTCCCTGTAATTAATCCTGTAACAGATTCATATGCACTTGCCTCTATTCAATATATCTATGAAAATCTTGAAAAAGCAGTTAAAAGATCTGGTAATAAAGAAGCCAGACTTGCCATTGCCAATGCAGAGGTAATGGCAGGTATTGCTTTTTCCAATTCTACAGCTGGTATGGCCCATTCCCTTGGCGTTGCAATGGCGGATTCTACAGGGCTGTCACAGGGGGTATGCATGGGAATACTTTTACCATACTGCCTTGAGTTTATGCTTTATAAAAAAAATACAATAAGGGATATTCTGCTCTTTGCTATTGCAGGTCATGATGTTTATTCTGAGACTCCTGAAGATGAAAGGATTCAGAAGTCATTTAATATGCTCCACAGGTTTCATCAGAATTTTAAAAAATTGTTACCTCAAACATTTGAGCAAGTAAATGTTCCAGAATACAAAATGACAGAAGCTGCATTGAGGGCTGCCGGGAGTAATAAAAAACTCATGATAGATGACTGTCTGATTGTACTCGAGCATGCCTATCATGGTAAACCGATTTAATTAGTAAAGGAAAAGATAATGAATTATAATGTTTATCCTGAAATAAAACCAGGAAAAAAATTTTTTAAAAGAATTTATATTTCAATAATGATGTGGGTCGTGGGAAGGGGAATTCAGGCTGCTGCCAGGGTTGACAAGGTTGTTAAAGCAGAATTCTTAAAACTTGGTGATGATTTTTCTTTTAGCCTGGGGGTAGTTCCAGATGGTCCTTTTATGATAGTTGGTACTAATAAGAAAGGGAAAGTGAAATATATGGGATGGAATCCTGAGGGAAAGCAAATTTCTCTCAAACTGTGTATCAAGAATATTGAGGCTGCTTTTCTTGTATTTTCATTTCAGGAGTCCACTGCTATTGCATTTGCACATAATCGATTTATCGTTGATGGAGATCTGCCAGCTTCTCTTTCGATTGTTAAAGTTCTTGATCGTGTTGAAATATACCTTTTACCCAAATTTTTTGCCTCTATGGCTGTAAAGAGATATCCTAAATGGTCAGAGTTGCCACCGTTAAGGAAGTATATCGGGCGTGTGCTGATTTATCTTCGTGTATTTACAATTGGCTAGAATTAAGAGACGAGGGATAATGTCGCCTTTTTTACTGAGATATTATTTTAAAGGAGTTACCAATGTTTAGACCAAAATATTATGAATTTTGTGCCAGGGTTAAAATTATATCGGGTCACAGGGCGCTTGAAAAGATACCTGAAATTCTTGCGAAACTGAATGCAAAAAAGCCATTGATAATAACTGACAAAGGGGTTTCTAAAGCAGGATTGATCAAGGTTGTTACTGGTGCAATGAAAGGTAATAAATCAGAAGTAAAGGTTGGTTTCATTGCAGATAATGTTCCGCCTGATTCTTCTGTGAAAATTGTTAACGAATTGGCTCAGGTATATCGGAAAAAGGGATGTGATTCCATTGTAGTAGTAGGGGGTGGATCGCCAATGGATACTGCAAAGGGTGTGAACATCCTTGTTTCCCTTGGTGGTGATGATCTCCTTAATTATAAGGGAACAGGTGCAATAACGAAAAAGCTGAATCCTATGATTGCTATTCCAACTACTTCAGGGACAGGTTCTGAGGTAACTCTTGTGGCAGTTATTACGGATATGGATAGGAGTATTAAGCTGCTTTTTGTTTCATATTTTCTTTTACCGGATGTTGCAATTCTGGATTCAAGGATGACGGAAACCTTGCCTAAATTCATTACCGCTGCTACTGGGATGGATGCCATTACACATGCATGTGAGGCATACACATGTCTGGCAAAAAATCCTTTAAGTGATTCAACTGCCTTTTTTGCAATTCAACTAATAAGCCAGCATTTGCTGAATGTAGTTAAAAACCCGGGAGATATCAATGGACGCCTTGCTCTTTCAAATGGTGCTATCTTGGCAGGAATGTCATTCTCTAATTCCATGGTTGGACTTGTTCATAATCTGGGACATGCTATTGGTGCTGTATGTCATGTGCCGCATGGATCATGCATGAGTATTCTTTTACCATATGGGCTGGAATATAACCTTCATAAAACATCTCCATTAACTGCAGAAATGCTTTTACCCCTTGCTGGAGCGAAAGTTTATGCAGATACACCAAAGAAAGAAAGAGCAGAAAAAGCTATTAAATATATCCGCCAGATGAATGATGACCTTTATGTCGCAACCGGAGGAAGACATGCAAGGTGTCTCAATGAGATTCTTGATAAAGATAATAAACAGATGGTACCTCGTGATACTCTGTCTGCAATTGCTGAGGTTTCGACATTGGATGGTGCAAAGATATATAACCCAGAAGAGGTAACATATGATGATGCCCTGATGGTGCTGGAATATGCATGGGAAGGAAAACCCCTTGAGTTGAGTAAAGTCAAAAAAGGAGGGAAGAATTATTTGAGACAATAAACGGTTAATGTGCTGAAAAAAGGTTTATCCCCCTTTTTAATTTTTTCATTGGTTCAATGTTTAAAAAAAGAGACCAGTTTTAGGCGATTTTTTTCCCAGGATTACGTCCAGGTGTAACAGTGTATATATCTGTGATTTTCAGTATTACTGCCCCCTTTGATTTTATTGGAACATTTATTTCTTTTGCCATCTCCTCAATCCATTTTGAGGTATCCTCAAAGATTTGTCCAGAGGTATCAATGGTTACTGTTCCTTTTATCTGATATCCTTCCATTTTATCCCAGAAGGTAATGGATACAATGGGGTTTTTTTGCATGTTCGAAAGAGTTTTATTAAAATATTGATCAGAAATAAGGATTGTCTCATCGTCAATTATTTTTTTTGCCCCAATTGGAACAACATTGGGTATACCTTCTTTAGTGGCAGTGGCAATTACAATTATTTCCTGTTTTTCAAAAATTTCTTTCATTCTTTGGTCCATTTTTGACATGGCTGTTTCTCCTGATTGGTAATTGATTTGTATAATGCCCGGGGTTCTCTATAAAACAAGATATATAAGCATAACATGAATATATTATTAAGGTAGAAATTAGATTTTGTTATTTGTAAATAAAAAGAAAGATTTAATTTGTACAGATTTATAATTAATCGATTAGTGAATTTTAACGTTAATAATAAAGGATATATAAGAAAATTGTAACTGCTCAGCTATACTTCTGTTTTGTTAACAATTTTTCTAAAAAGTCGGTTGTTTTTTATCCTATTTGCATATAGCTGAGTAGTTACGAAATATATTATACATCAATTATTGTTAAATTTTGTAAATATTAAATATGAAATCGCATTAAAAGATTTATTCTTGCTGATTCTCTTCATCCTCAAAAAAGAGAAGCTCATCTCCTTTGTTAGATGAATTCAGATAAATTTGATGATCAATTTTTTTGTTTATGGTCTCCAGTACAATCCGCCACTTGCACTTATCACTTCCCCGGTGAGATAACTGGCTTTTTCGGATGCAAGAAATGAAATAACATTTGCCATCTCTTCAGGTTTTGCGCCTCTGCCAATTACACTCATTTTATTCATCTGCTCAAGCATTTCTGGTGTATAGATTCGTTCAAGAAATGGATTTGGTACAAATCCAGGTGCAACACAATTTGCTCTAATATTATATTGTCCATTTTCTGCAGCTGTGACCCTTGTAAGTGCCATGACTCCTGCTTTGGCGGAACAATAAGAACATTCCCCCATAAATGAACCAATATATGCATCAACTGACGCAATGTTAACTATGCTTCCGCTTTTCTGCTCTATCATGGTTGGAAGAACAGCTTTTGTGCAGAGGAATGTTCCCTTTAAACATACATCTATTACCAGGTCCCAATTCTCGATAGTTGTCTCAACTATTGGAGCGAGTACTTCCCTTGCTGCATTATTTACAAGAATATCTATTCGACCAAATGAATCCAATGTTTTATTAATCATACTCTGTACAAGATCCCAGTTAGAAACATCACATGCAGCAGATATAGCCTTATGCCCTTCAGCTTTAAGTCTATCACAAACCTGATTTGCCCTTTTTTCATTGATATCACAAACAACAACACTGGCACCATTTTCAGCTAAATTACGAATTGCTGCCTGCCCAATACCAGCACCCGCAGAAGCTGTTACAATTGCAACTTTGTTATCAAAATCCATAGTTATTACCTCCAAGTAATTTTTATAATGAATAGTTCGCAATTTCTTTCTTCAGTATTATTCTATATGAAGTCATTATAACGAATTGTATCAACGAGAACTCAGATATCCTAAAAAATCAAGCAATAATAAAAATTTTTTTCTCATTTCTGAGGCGGTATAATAATCGGGTGATGTCAATACTTGTCCCCTGAACTCGATATTTTTTATTAGACCAAAAAGTTATTGAAAGACACTTTACAGGGGTTGTCAATGCCTGATTTTTAATATTCAATAGGTAAGTACTCAGCTATTTCAGACAAGAATCATTTTGATTTCGGCCTGCATAGAGAAAAGATTAATTCTTTGCTGACAGTATGTCGGCTGTTCAGCGTGCCCCATGGATGGGGCAATAGCCCTTGTCCTTGTGGCGATTGAGCAATGGCTTTTTGCTACTTTTTCGCCAGAGAAAAAGTAGAAAGTGAGGAGAAATAGAAGACCATTGAGAAAGAACAATTAAAATATATTGTACCCACAAGATCATAGTGGTAAGAAAATTATAAAATTTAGATACTATTTCAGTAGGTTTTAAATAATATCAATTAGTTGTTTGTTATTCTATTTACATATAGCTTAGTCGATACTAATATAGTTACTTCTGTGATGATCTCAGATCATCGTGAAAGAGATGGGCTATATCACTTTTACTTAATGTGTCGGGTTTGTTTACCTGATCTTCCTTGAATATATCCAATAACTCAAGTTGTATTAAATCTCGCTTGCAATAATTGATACAAATAATGAAAATTGTATATCATTAAATTGAATTTTGGGTCAACTTGTCTTTTTGGGTGCTGCAACAGTCAAGTTGTATAATTGCACAGATAAGGTAAAATATTTTTATATGTAAAATGTCATATGGTAGCCAATGCATGATTCTAAACCTTTACTAATTGATTGAACCCTTTATTTATGCAGGGTTGGACTTAACATCCATGAGTTGACAATGACCGTCAACTCATCGCCTTGAGGTAGAGCTTTGCAATAATAGTAACAAAATTATGAATGGAGGAAGTAAAATGTTACTGGGAGATATTTTGAGAAGAAATGCCAAACTTTATCCTGATAAGACAGCAATTATTTTTAAAGAAAAAGGAATTAGTTATGCTGATATTGAAAACAGGGTAATGAGGCTTTCAAATGGATTGACTGAAAGGGGAATTAGAAGGGGCGATAGAATTGGACTTATATCCCATCCATCTTCTCAATTCATAGAACTTTATATTGCCATACCCAAACTGGGTGCTGTTCTTGTTCCATTAAACTGCAGATTATCAGGTCGTGAACTGGAATATATAATAAATGATGCTGACGTTAAGATGCTGGTTATGGCAGAGGAGTTTGCAGATACCATAAACTCAATCATAACCAATTTGAATACAGTAGAATCTTTATATTGTATAGGGAAACCCCCTTCAGGTATGGAGAGTTACGAAAACCTGATTAGTGAATCTTCTTATGAAGTAGAGGATTTAGTGGTTGAAGATGATGACGTGGCTGTGCAAATGTACACCAGTGGCACAACAGGAAGACCTAAGGGGGCAATGCTGACACATAAGAACCTGATGTCTAATCATATTGGGAGAGTTATTGATTTGAAATTTAATGTTAGTGATATATTTTTGAGCTGTATTCCCTATTATCATGTTGCAGCAGAATATCCACTTATAGTCCTTTATATTGGAGGAACCCTTATTATCCAGGAAAAATTTGATCCTGCAGGCTTTCTGAAGGCTGTTGCAAAGGAGAAGCCTACTGTCATTCTCCTTGTTCCAGCCATGGTTAATTTTGTTATAGATTATATCGATAAACATCCTGGTATTTATGATTTTAGTAGCGTGAGAATCTTTCTCTATGGAGCTTCTCCTATGCCCGTTGCACTCTTGAAAAAGGCAATTAAGATTTTTAAATGTGATTTTTTTCAGGCATATGGACTTACTGAGGCCAGCCCTGGTGTGACTTACCTGCGACCTGAAGATCATATTCTGGAGGGAAATGAAGATGAGGTTCGAAGGCTTGCATCATGTGGCAAAGAGGTGTTCAATGTGGAGGTAAGGGTAGTTAATGACAGTGGAATGGATGTTAAACCTGACGAAATGGGTGAGATTATTGTAAAGGGCGATAATATAATGAAGGGTTACTGGAAACTTCCAGATGAGACAGCATTGGCAATCAGAAATGGATGGCTTTACACAGGTGATATGGGTACAGTGGACAAAGGTGGTTTTGTATTTATTGTTGATAGAAAGAAGGATATGATAATTAGCGGTGCAGAGAATATATATCCTCGGGAGGTTGAAGAGGTCCTCTATGCTAATCCATCCATCCTTGAAGCAGCTGTAATTGGCGTTCCTGATGAGAAATGGGGAGAGTCGGTTAAGGCATTTGTGGTACTGAAAGAGGGGGAGAGTGCTTCTGAGAAAGAGATTATCGATTTCTGTAAGGATAATATATCAAGCTATAAGAAACCCAAATCTGTTGAATTTTTAAAATCCCTCCCGAGAAACCCGACAGGTAAGGTTTTAAAAAAGGAACTCAGGAAGAAGGATTGGGATGGATATGACAGGGATGTTTCGTGACTGGCGTACAATGAGATCGGTCCTGCTCTATCCAGGTTGGACTAGAAGTGATTCCATTAAATCTTATTGATAATGGATAGGGGATTTTTTGTCGTAACTATGGAATTGGATCAGACAATGTTTTACAGGGTACTACTGCCATTTTAAAGAGGAAGCCTTAAATATTACCCATACATTTTTTCCTGGCAAAAGCTTTAATTCATGGACTGCATGTTGAGTTAAATTACATGCAAGGGAAATCCCGTGGATCTCAACATTCACCTTTATTTTTTCAAATTCATTTGCAGTACTCATTGAAGTTATTACTCCATTGAGGATATTCTGGGCAGATATGTGTGATTGTTTAACATTAGCAATAATAATTTCTGAGGGATTGAGGAGGGCAATAGAATCTGGATTTAGGGGCTTTGTCGCAAATATTTTTTTTCCATCAAGTAGGGTCTTTATCCACAGGTCATCTTTATCATGGTACCATGGCCCTTCTATAATATTTTCAGTGCCGGATCCAGTTATTCTGCCATTATGAATTATTAAAATATTATCAGCTACCTTGTTTAACCAGACATGATCATGGCTTGATATTATAAGTGTAGTATTAAATCTATTCCGGATGGCAGTAATTGCTTCTTTAATTAGTGAAGCACTTAATTGATCAATATTTGATGTGGGCTCATCAAGGATCAGTACCTTTGGTTTTAGAATAAGCCTTGATGCAATTGCAACACGCTGAGCCTCGCCCCCTGATAGTTCAAACCAACGCCTTTGTGAAAAGTCTTCCGGTGATAACCCAACCCACCTAAGTGCTTCAAATGCCCTTTGTTTGAGATTTTTTTTCTCACCTCGCATTTTTAAACCATAAACAATATTTTCAAATACCGACCTTTTTAAAAGGTATGGTTTTTGTAATAAGAGTGTTACATCATTCTTTATAGAAAGAGGCCTTCCATAAACATTCTTTCCATTGAAGAATATTGTCCCCTCAGATGGCGTCTCCAGAAAAGCCAGTATTCTGAAAAGGGTACTCTTTCCACTTCCATTTGAACCAATAAAACCAATGGAAATTCCCTTGTTAATTGTAAGATCCGGAATTTCAAGCCTGAACCTGTTGTTGTATCCATGCTTAATATTAATAACCCTGTAAAGTGAGGTGTTATCAATTTCTATCATTACGCCTTCCTTCTCAACATAATTAAGGAACAATTAACAAAAAGGGCAATGGATAGTAAAATGATGCCAAGGGCGATACCCATTGCAAAGTCACCTTTTCCTGATTCCAGTGCTATTGCAGTAGTTATAGTTCTTGTATGCCATTTTATATTACCCCCAATCATCATGGATATCCCCACTTCAGAGATTGCTCTACCATAAGCAGTAACTGCTGCAGTAAAAATAGCATAGCGGGCTTCATAGATAATTGAAAAGACAAGTTGTTTCCCCTTTGCACCAAGAGTAATGAGTGTTAGCATTAAACGGTTATCCAGCCCTTCAATTGCGCTTGCTGTAAGGGATATAACTATTGGAAGGATGAGAATAGTCTGGGCAGCGACAATGCCTGAGATTGTAAAAAGAAGATTAAACTCGCCCAATGGTCCTCTCTTGGATATGAAACCGTAAATAAAGATTCCAACAACAACAGTAGGAAGGGCAAGCAGTGTATCAACTACGGCTCTGATCTGTTTTTTTCCTGGAAAGTTCAGGTAACTCAACATAAACCCGGAAGGCAAACCCAGTAACAGACTGAAGATTATTGATAATGATGATACCTTCAGTGTAGTCCATATTGTAGAGTAAGCCTCCTCATTCCCTCTTAAAAGCAGTTGAGCAGCTCTAATAAATCCATCTATTAAATATTCCATAATTGACTGATAATAGTTTACACTTTACTTGAAAAGTTTATATCTTTTACTTTAATTGTATCTACTCAGCTATATGCAAATAGGATAACAAACAACTAATAATGTATAAAAATGTTTTTCACCCCTATAATATTGTGGATACAAAATATTATAATTGTTTTTCCTCAGGTTT
>Ga0209345_10005005_pt1 | contig 12520 bp, 13 predicted proteins | sample Cruoilmetagenom7_FD_187294 | JGI IMG/M metagenome (GOLD analysis project Ga0209345, IMG submission 187294) | Oil polluted marine microbial communities from Coal Oil Point, Santa Barbara, California, USA - Sample 7 (SPAdes) (version 2) | ecosystem: Environmental > Aquatic > Marine > Oil seeps ...
AAAGAGTACTGACCTTTATACTATTGTACGATTAACTAAATTATTGGAGATATCCATGTATAAAGCAACTGCTGTTTTGTATTTATTTTTATTAACATTAGTGCCTGTTTATTCACAACAGACAGGTTTAGGTGGGACTAATGGAAAATGGATGACAGGAGATTTTCATCAACATTCCTATTATACAGATGGGGACCATACAATAGATGAAGTAATTGCAAAAGGATTTAGCTATGGTCTCGATTTTCAGGCAAATTCTGAGCACGGTGGGTACACCAATAAAGATGGGTATAATCATTTATGGGGAGATGCAGCATATTACCCGCAGAACCCTATAAAAGGCGTGTATAAAGAAGACGACAATGGACACAGACTGATGTGGAGATGGCAGTCATTGAGTGAATATGTTTATCCACATATTCTTGATTTGCGTAAAAAATATACTGATAAACTCATATTGACCGGGGTTGAGTGGAACGTCCCATCACATGGACATTGTAATGTTATGATTGAAGATATAGGTAGCTTTCCCTATGTTGCTCTGTTTGAATATTTATTCGATGAGGACGACTATGATATCAGCAATCCCTTCGTTGGGGATTGGCTGCCAGAAAAACTACTAAAAAACACACATGATAAAACACTTGCAGGAGCTATATGGCTACAAAAATATTTTGCAGGGCACTCATGGCTTATACCTACCCACCCAGAAAGAAAGAATTTGTGGCATGTAGAAGATCTTAGAGATTTAAACAATGCTGCTCCTGATGTTGCCTTTGGTTTTGAGGGATTACCTAGGCATCAAAAAAATAGCAGTAGAGGGGGGGTTAATAATGCAAAAACAGTTGGTGTAGGGACATATGGCGGAGCTGGCTATTTTATATCAAAAATAGGAGGACTCTGGGATGCGCTATTAGGTGAAGGAAGACACTTTTTTAACTTTGTCAATTCAGATTTTCACGATACTCCTGGAGATTTTTGGCCAGGTGAATATGCAAAAACTTACGTATTTGTAACCGATTTGGATAATGACGGTAGATACTCAACTGGTGAAGTAGTAAAAGGGATGCAATCAGGAAATTCTTTTAGTGTTCGTGGAGATTTGATCAATGCTCTTGATTTTACAATAGATACCGGCTTCACAAAAGTTAATATGGGACAAGATGCGAATACAAAACGTTTTAATGAAATAGAGATAACCATAGCCTACACATCACCATATAAAAACAAAAATGGGGATAAAACCGTAGTTGACCACATTGACTTAATAGCGGGAGAGATCTCAGGCAAAGTAAATCCAAATAGTAATAATTATACAAAAGATATCAATTGGACTACAAAGCTATTGAAAACATTTAATAAAGAAGATTTTCAAAAAAATGATGATGGCTGGAACAAAATCACTTTTATACTACAGATAGATAAGAGCATGTTCTTCAGATTGAGAGGAATAAACATAGCACCTAATACTCCAGGAGAAACAGATAAACTGGGAAATCCAACACTTGATTTTCAGCAGAAAGAATTAGATGGTGAGGCAGAAGCATGGGCAGATCTCTGGTTTTATTCTAACCCGATATTTGTCCATGTTCAATAATCTAGCTGTATCAATTTGTTTCATCACTGCTAAAAAGAGCTTTTAATATTGTAAATCAGTAGTGTCACTGTTTTCAAATCTTACATTCTCACATTACGTCCTATAATACTCCGAGGTTGATACTGAATATGACATCAAAACATATTCTACACATCAGAAATCGCTCAAAGTAAATTTTTATCTCTTCTAATATCATCTACATAAGCGAAATAGCAGGTCATCTACTCACTGCGCGAAGATCTTTAAAATATAAATCAAGATCGTTTTATTTTGATTTATGTCGCTCCAACGTGATAATATCCCCTATTTTGGTTTGACATTTTTATTTTGATTAACTTCTAATATAATGCTATTATATTAGAAGTTATATGAGCACACTATAATATAAAAATTTAAATAAATGGCTAACCATAACGAACTTAGTAAATTTTGTTTTTTGGGAGGGATATGTGAAAAAAATAATAGATGATATATGTGAGCATATTGGTAGGCATGGATTATGGAGGGGAAAACTTTTACGTGCTATTAACGAAGGTATATTAGAAGAATCTCTTGATGAAATAAAACAAACAAAACACATTGGGGAGTGGGCATATAATATAGTGCCTGAAGAGTTTAGGAAGAGTGAGCATTACTCAGAACTTATTGATATCCATAACAGGTTTCATGAGACAGTTGCAAAAGTAGCTGAACTGGCTATCTCTGGGAAAAAGGAAAAAGCCTTAAAAATGATGGAGTCCCATGGAGAATTTGGCATTGTATCCAGAGAATTGACTAATTTTTTGGTAAAAATACGAAAATTGTATTGCTCTTAACCATCTTCGTTGTGTATGATATATTTTTAAAACATTTATTAAAAAGTTACCTCAAAAATGATGTTTTGTTTATATACATTAGACATTAGTTATATATTGTTCTTATTATAAAATTTTTATCACATACAGATGAATATAATTTGTATGTATATTAAATTGTTAATCGTTATTAAAATATTATTGCAATCAAGAATATATTTTTATAAGGAGACAGACATATGGATATTACAAATAACGATTTTATACATATGTATAAAATAATGGTAAGAATCAGAAATTTTGAAGAAAATGTTGTAGAACTTTTTGCACAGGGCAAGTTAGCAGGGTTTGTTCATTGTTATATTGGTGAAGAAGCTGTTGCTACCGGTGTTTGTCAAAACCTGAATAAGAACGATGTTATCACATCAACTCACAGAGGACATGGGCACTTGATAGCAAAGGGGGGTATAACCAAATATATGATGGCTGAACTTTTTGGTAAGCAAACAGGATATTGCAAAGGGAAAGGGGGATCTATGCACATTGCTGATACATCAAGAGGTATTCTTGGAGCTAATGGTATAGTGGGAGCTGGTATGCCAATAGCAGTCGGAGCAGCCTTGTCCTTCAAATATCAGAAAACAGAACAGGTTGCAGTAAGTTTTTTTGGAGATGGTGCTTCTAATAGAGGTTCTTTCCATGAGGCTCTTAATATGGCATCCGTTTGGGATTTACCCGTTATTTTTGTTTGCGAAAACAATATGTATGGAGAATTTACTGCACAAAACAGACATCAGAAAATTAACAATATCTCAGATAGAGCAGCTTCATATGGGATGGTGGGGCTTAGTGTAGATGGAAATGATATTTTTGCAGTATATGAGGCTGCCTTTGAAGCGATAAAAAAAGCAAGACAGGGCGGAGGGCCAACAATTATTGAGTGTAAAACATATAGATTCAAAGGACATTTTGAAGGGGACCCTCAAGAGTATAGGACAAAAGAAGAGCTAGCCACGTGGAAAAAGAAGGATCCTATTATAAGAGTAAAAGAGTATCTTATACATAATAAAATAGCGGATATTAATAGCTTGAAAAATATAGAAAAAGAGATGGAAGAAGAAATGTCAGAGTCAGTTCACTTTGCCGAGAATAGTCCAGATCCATTACCAAAATCTGCTCTTGAAGACGTTTATACAGATTTAGTTGAGGAGGAGAGATTATGAAAGAGATTAGTTATAGTGAAGCTATACGTGAAACGATAAGATATGAGATGAAAAGAGATGATAAAGTTTTACTATTTGGGGAAGATGTTACCATCGGTGTATTTGGTGTAACAAAAGGACTTTTAGAAGAATTTGGTCCAAATAGGGTCATAGATACGCCTATTTCAGAAGAAGCAATAGCAGGAACAGCAGTGGGAGTAGCAGCAACAGGACTGCGACCAATAGCAGAGATTATGTTTATGGACTTTATTGGTCTCGCCATAGATCCAATAATCAATCAAGCCGCTAAAATGAAATATATGTTCGGAGGGAAAATAACATTGCCCATTGTATTTAGATGTGCTGCAGGGGCAGGGATTCAAGCAGCAGGACAGCATTCACAATCATTAGAATCATGGTTTACCCACACTCCTGGTATTAAGGTCGTTTATCCTTCGACTCCTCAGGACGCAATAGGACTTTATTTGTCGGCAATTAGAGATGATAACCCGGTTCTTGTTATAGAACATAAATTATTATATGCCGTAAAAGGTGAAGTTGAAGATGAATTTAACGCAATACCTTTAGGAATAGCTGATATAAAGAAAGAAGGAGATGATGTTACGCTTGTAGCAACAGGTGCCATGGTTTATAAAGCATTACGGGTTGCAGAAGAACTTGAGAAAGAAAATATCAGTGTGGAAGTTTATGATCCGAGAACACTTTTTCCTTTCGATAAAGACAGATTGTTTGAGTCGATTACAAAAACAAATAAGGTTGTTATCGTAACTGAAGAAAATAAAAGGGGTGCTTTTTCTGCAGAGATAGCGGCATTAATAGCAGAGGAAGCTTTTGATTATCTGGATGCTCCAATAGTGAGGTTAGGAGCTATTAATACTCCTGTCCCCTTCTCTAAAGTACTTGAAGAGTATTATTTGCCTGGTACAGAGGATATAAAAAAGGCTATTAAATCTGTTTTATAAGGAGGGACAATGCCTATTAATATAGTTATGCCAAAACTGGGGCTAACAATGAAGGAAGGGACACTGGATGGTTGGCTAATTAAAATTGGTGATACTATTTCAAAGGGGGATCCTATAGCTGAAATTTCATCTGACAAAATTACTAATATTGTTGAATCACCCATTGACGGCATATTGGTCAGGATTTTGGCAGCTGAAGGAGATGTAGTCCCTGTTGGTGAGGCAATAGGTATACTTATAAAAAAAGGGGAGCATTTTGAAGAACAAACAGGAAATGTGGAAAAGGCAGTTATAAAAAAAGAAGGTCTTATAAAAGAGAAAAGAATAAAGGCAACTCCCTTGGCAAAAAAGATTGCAGCTCAACATAATATAGATCTTTCAATTGTCACAGTTACAGCATCTTCCAGCAGAATTAGAGAAAATGATGTACTAAAATATATAGAGTTATTGACAAAAAAGAGAGAGGAGAAAAAAGATAAAAAAACAGAGGAAAAAGCAGAGAAAAACATAAAATTAACAGGAGTTAGAAAAATTATAGCCGACAGAATGAGTGAAGCATGGAAAAATATACCCCATGTTACTGAGCATATAAAGGTATCTGTTGAGAATCTTCACAATATTAGAAAAGAATTAAATAGCCATGGAGATATTAAGTTTACATTTACTGACCTTATCACAAAAGCTGTTATTAGCGTTGTAAGAGTGAATAAAAATATTAATGTTTCCTTCATTGGTGAACATATTATACCATCAACGCATATAAACTTAGGGATAGCTGTTGCAACAGATAAAGGATTAATTGTCCCTGTACTGAAAAATGCTGATAATTTATCTTTAACCGAACTTTCAAAAGAGATAAAAGAGCTGTCAGAAAAAGCAAGAACATCAAAATTAAAACTAGAAGATCTTGAGGGGGGGACTTTTACTATCACAAATCTGGGAATGTTCGGCATTGAATCTTTTACACCAATTATATATCCGGGACAGGTTTCAATCCTGGGTGTAAATGCAATCAATGATGAAGTAGTCATAGAAAACGATAAGCCAACAGTTAAAAAAACTATGAAACTAAGTTTTTCTTTTGATCACAGAATAATAGATGGCGCAGAAGCTGCTAAATTTCTTAACGAACTAAAATCGATTATAGAAAATCCTTTAAGAATAATGATATAAAATATGAGTATATTTATGGATTATGATGTTATTGTGATAGGTGCTGGCCCTGGTGGTTATACAGCTGCTATTAGAGCTTCTCAACTTGGGTTAAAGGTAGCAGTGGTTGAATATGATACATTGGGAGGCACTTGTCTTAATAGAGGTTGTATCCCAACAAAAGTATTATTACAGGCAGCCCACGCACATGAAGATTTTGCAAGATATAAGAGTTTTGGGTTCACTCTTGATCATAGTTTTGATGTAGAAAAGCTCAAAAGATATAAAGAAAAAACAGTTAGAAAGTTAGTATTAGGAATTAATTATCTTTTTAAGAAAAACAATATTACCTTATTGGAAGGTAAGGCTGCATTTCTTGATAATAATACTATTGATGTTAGAGGCAAAGAACTTAAGGCCAAATATTTTATCATCGCAACAGGCTCTAAACCTGTCGATTTGCCTATAACTGGGGCAAACCTACCTTTTGTTATAAATAGTGACAGAGCGTTAAGGTTAGAAAATATCTCTAAAAATATTGTCATTATAGGCGGAGGGGTCATCGGTCTGGAGTTTGCATTTATTTATAATGCACTGGGGGCGAAAGTAACAATTATCGAACTAATGGATAAATGCCTCCCTATGTTGGATGATGATATTGTCGATATTTTACTCAAAAAACTAAAGAGTAAAAATATCGATTTATATCTGGGAGCCCATGTTGAAGAAATTAACAATAATGGGTCAATCCGATTCAGTTATAAAAATGAACTAAACGAATTGTATTGTGATCAGGTATTGTCTGCTGTTGGAAGAGAACCAAAGCTTGATGGACTCAGTAAACTAAATCTAAAAATGAATAAAAATAGTATTAAAACAGACGAATATTCAAGAACTTCTATTGACAATATTTATGCAATAGGTGATGTCGTAGGCAATTATCAGCTTGCGCACGTTGCTTCACATGAGGGAATAGTAGCAGCTCAAAATATCGCTGGTCAAAATATAAAAAAAGATTTAAGAGCAGTTCCAGTCTGCATCTATACAATTCCGGAAATAGCCTGGGTAGGGATAAGTTCCACAGAGGCAAAAAATAGATATGACAATATAAAATCCGGCTCTTTCCCTTATATGATTTTATCAAAGGCTGCTGTTGAAAATGAGAAGGAAGGGCTCATCAAAATAGTTGCATCCGGTGAAAATAAAGAAATTTTAGGTGTGCAAATAATAGGAAGATCTGCTACCGAACTAATTCATGAAGCTGTTTTAGCTATAGCACAGGAATGCACTGTTGATGAGTTAGCAAATATTATTCATGCTCATCCCACACTCTCCGAAGGGATACGTGAAGCCAGTGATGATCTTCTTGGAATACCAATAAATAAGATCTAATATGTCATGAATAAAGAGTAACAGCTAATGTATAAAATAGGAATAATAGTTAACCCTGAAGCTGGAAAGGATATAAGAAGGCTGACAGGTTTTGCTGAGCATGTGGATAGTAATAGAATGACCAATATATTGACACAGTTTATTAGTGCATTTTTAGGCCCTACAAAAGATGTTATTTTTTGTATCATGCCCGATATTAATTACACTGCTGAACGCGTAATAAGTAATTTAGGCAAACAACTGGATTCACGAATTGAAACTCTCTCTATAAATACAACAAATAGTGGACAAAACACAATAAATTCCGCTAAAATGTTGTCCGTAGATTTTATTTTTGTTTTAGGTGGAGATGGCACCAATAGACTTATTTTTAAAACTGGGAAAGATCTGGTTTCATTGCCTGTTTTTACAGGGACTAATAATGTTTCCCCTCTTAAAATTAATGCTGCTATAGCATCAATTGCTGCATATATATATCTGCATAACAAAAAATTAATAGAACGAAGAAAAGTTTTTGAAATAAAAAGTGGCGATCAACTTTATTATTCTTTAATCGATATAGCAATAATAAAAAGCAAAATAATTGGGATAGGGGCTATCTTTTATTGGTATTTTTTGGGAAGATATATCTTTTAGGGACCCCTATGGCTGCTATATAAAAATGGGAGATGATAATAAAGAATATCAAATACCACTGGCTCCATGAATGATTAAAAATGTAGGTACCAACTCTTTCAAAAAAGTAGATTTTGACAAAACATTAACTATTTATGAAAAAATGCGCTTTTATCTTTTGATGGAGAAAGGAAACTGTTACTCCACAAAAATAAAAGTACAACAGTTACATTAAGGAAAGATGGTCCAAAAGTCATTGATGTTTTTAATATCATAAATGGAAGCTATGCTAAGGATTTTTTAGGAGAAATTTATTCTAAACAGAACTAAATTTATTAATTTAGGCACTATTAACTATAATGATGGTCTTTTAGTTCAAAAAAAATACTATGATGTTGTAGAAAAAAACAGCTACGACGCAGTTATTTTGCTACTTGAACATTACCCTGTATATACGGTGGGCAACTTAGATAAAAAAAATTTAGATTCCTATGCTCACCTGAACAACTTTGCAGATATTCAAGCTGTCAACAGAGGAGGAAAAATAACATTCCACGGTCCTGGTCAGATGGTTGTTTATCCCATTGTAAATTTAGAAAAACTAAAAAAAGATATACATTACTATATATTTTGTCTGGAAGAAATTGTGGTTAAGGTATTAAAAGACTTTGGCATTGAAGCTGGAAGAAAAGCAAAATATACAGGGGTATGGGTAGATAACGAAAAGATATGCGCCATTGGTATAGCCTGCAAAAGATGGATAAGCTGGCATGGTTTAGCTTTAAATGTTGATGTAAATCTTGATTATTTTGATCATATTGTTCCCTGTGGCATCAAGGAATTTGGAACAACATCATTACAAAAATTGGGATATACTATTAGTAAAGAGGACTTGATTGATAAGTTCATTAAATATGCTATATCTATATTTAGTATAAATTGTGCAGATTTGATAAATAATGAAACTAAAATTATAAATGAAATGAGGTAATTCATGATTATAGATGCTCATACACATGCTGATGAATTTGATGCATGGGGTTGGTATGATCCGCCTGAAAAATTACTTAATTTAATGATAAAGGCTGGAATTGATCGATCTGTAATAACTTCATATTCAGATGAACCAGGTCCAGCTAATGGTCTTAAGAATCTTGAAAAATATCTAAAAACTTATCCTGACAAACTTATAGGCTTTGTCAGGGTGGATCCTAAATATGGTGATAAAGCAATCGATGTTTTTGAACACGCTGTAAAAAATAGCAAGCTTATAAGAGGGTTAAAACTTCATCCGATTTCCAATATAGTTAAACCATTCGCACCAATTAGTATAAAACTGCTTAAAAAGGCAGCTAAATTAAAAGTGCCCGTATTTTTTCATTGCGGTGACAGAGCATTGGCGCAACCTTTTCAAATTGGCAAAGCGGCGGAAAGGTGTCCAGACACAACCATTATTTGTCATATGGGTGGTTATTTTCACTCGGAAGATAGTATTACTATGGCAAAAAAAAAATAAAAATATAATTTTTGATACATCATCAACGCCTTATCCTAAATTGATAAAAAAAGCTGTAGAAACATTGGGGAAGGAAAGAGTTGTCTTCGCTTCTGATGGCCCAGCAGGAGATCCTGTGTCTGAGGTTGAAAAAATAAGAATGCTTAATTTTTCTAAGGATATAGAAGATTGCATATTCTATAAAAATATTTCACAATTATTAAATATTTAACGTAGAGGGACAAATGATCATTGATGCTGATGTGTTTGTTGGAAAATCATTATACGATAACTCTTTAAGTTACGATAAACTGATTTTCTTAATGCATTCTAATAATGTGTCTAAAGCTATAATAAGAGCTTTAAAACCAACCGATTTTGATTTTGATAAAGCAAATAAGCTTATTTCAGAAATGCAAAGAAAAGATAGCAACTTAATAGGTTTTGCAAGAGTAAATCCTCTTATGAAAGAATCGGTCTTACATATAGAAAAAGCAATTAATGAGTACGATTTAAAAGGTGTGCATCTTCATCCATGGGAGGAAAATTATGCAATTAATAATCGTGTTGTTGATAAGATAATGAAAAAGGTGTCAGACTCAAATATTTTGGTGTATGTATCTGCAGATTATCCGGTAGTTTCCCACCCACTTCAAGTACAAAATCTTATTGATAGATATCCTGAAGTTACTTTTATTTTGACACATGGGGGGCAGCAGGATTTTAGTGGTCTAAGTTTTGATGATACACTGATAGTGGCAGAAGAAAATAAGAACGCATATTTTGATGTGTCAGGTGTATACAGGAGGGATTTTATTGAACTGCTTATTAAATACGCTGGTGAGGATAGGGTTATTTTCGGAAGTTGTTCCCCATATATGAATATGAAATAACAAGGATTAATTCAACAGATTTATCTGAAAAAATAAAAAACAAAATCTTTTATGAAAATATAGAAAGTCTTTTGCAAAACAATATCCAGCCATAAACCCCCTTACCTCTTTCCTATCTATAAAGCAATGGAATTGAAAATAAAAACAATATTATCATACTCTGTTGCTATACAGCATGATCTGGTCATAATTACTCATCACTTTATTATAATAAACCACCGGTAAGCGTCTATTTTCTCTAAGTTTTCTAAAAAGGTTAGCTGGACCTATATTATAGGCTATAATTGAAAATCTGAGATTACCATTAAATTTATTTCTTAAATAAGCAAGATAATTAATACCAATTTTTATATTTATTATAGGATCAAAAAGTTGCTTGTTATTTTCTAGATCAAGATGGTCCCTTTTTTCACTTATATAATGTGCTGTCTTTGGAAGAAGCTGCATAAGTCCAACAGCTCCTTTATTTGAGACAACATTTGTCCGGAAGGAACTCTCCGTTTTTATGATAGATACTATTAAATAAGGATCAAACCCATTCTTTGTAGCTTCATTCACAATCACATATGCCAATTCAGCATCATACTCATTTTTTGATAATGGAAACTTTGACAATATGCTCTTTATGTTAGCAATATCTAAGTAATAGTTGAGAAATTCCCTATACTCGTCGGGGTTATTATTGGTTTGTTTTAGCTTCTCTTCTTTTATTTCAACTTCTTGTCCTGTATGATCCATGGAATCTACAACAATATAATTGCTGTCAGTGGTTAAAACTTGCAAACAAAACAAAACTAATATAATAACTGTTACTATAGGTATATTGAGATTAGGCATTGCATACTTGAGTATCTTATAAATATTACGTTTCATAGCTTCCATGGTGTCCAAATATATATTAATTACTAAATCCGTCAATATAAAATATAGCTTATTATACCAGGAGAGATAAATGTCAACACTAAATTTCATAATATCAGAACTCTCAGAAGTTGTCTGGGGTCCTCCCATGCTCATTTTACTTCTTGGTACCGGTCTATGGCTAACATTTTCGCTGGGTTTTATACAAATCAGATTTTTGCCTAAAGCATTAAAACTTATCTTGAGCAGCAGGAAGACAGATCATAAAGAAGGTGAAATAACTCCTTTTCAAGCACTGACAACTTCTTTATCAGCCACCATAGGGACGGGGAATATTGCTGGTGTTGCTACCGCTATAGCAACAGGTGGTCCGGGAGCAATTTTCTGGATGTGGGTATCAGGTTTTTTTGGAATGGCAACCAAATATAGCGAAGCATTTCTTGCTGTAAAATATAGAACACGTGGGGAAAAAGGACATATGATAGGCGGTCCTATGTATTATATATCAGAGGGTCTGGGACTAAAATGGATGGGAATAGTATTTGCAATTTTTGCAATAATTGCGTCCTTTGGCATAGGATGTATGGTTCAAAGCCATTCCGTTGCTACGGCTATAAATGATGCTTTTAATATAGATAAAGCCTACACAGGATTGATCCTAACCATCTTAACAGCAATTGTAATCATAGGAGGGATAAAAAGACTTGCAAAGGTGACAGAAAAATTAATCCCTTTGATGAGTACTATATATATTCTATCAATTTTAGTGGTTCTAATCTTTCACATTGATCAATTTATCCAGATTATAATACTGATAATCAATTCTGCTTTTCATCCAACAGCTGCCTTTGGAGGATTTGCAGGCGCTGCTATAAGAGAAACAGTAAGATTTGGTATAGCAAGAGGTTTGTTTTCTAATGAAGCTGGTTTGGGCAGTGCCCCAATAGCCCATGCAGCAGCTAAAACTGATGATCCCGTAAAGCAAGGTTTAATAGCAATGACCGGAGTATTTATAGACACCATAATAATATGCTCGCTAACTGCGTTTGCCATATTATTAACAGGTGTATGGGACAGCGGAAAATCGGGAACAGAGCTCACATCACTTGCTTTTAGTTCAACCTTTGGCAGCTACGGACCTCTTATAATAGCCGTTACGCTATCGTTATTTGCGTATTCTACGATGTTGGGTTGGTCATATTATGGTGAAAGGTGTTCCATGTTTCTCTTTGGAAGCAAATTTGCAGGCTTTTATAAAATTGTTTTCTGTATCGCCATATTTGTAGGAGCATACTGGAAAACAGACGTTGTATGGGGTATAGCAGATATATTTAATGCATTGATGGCAATACCAAATTTAATAGGTTTATTAGGTTTATCACTATTAACAGCCAGACTAACAAAAAAAAGTATACATAAAATAGATGTATAATCTGCCATCACTAAAAATAGGTTATTTTATAAAACGGTATAAAAGATTTTTTATAGATATCTTTTATAATAACAAAACTATCACTGCATATAATCCAAATACTG
>Ga0209345_10005006_pt1 | contig 12519 bp, 10 predicted proteins | sample Cruoilmetagenom7_FD_187294 | JGI IMG/M metagenome (GOLD analysis project Ga0209345, IMG submission 187294) | Oil polluted marine microbial communities from Coal Oil Point, Santa Barbara, California, USA - Sample 7 (SPAdes) (version 2) | ecosystem: Environmental > Aquatic > Marine > Oil seeps ...
GGGCAAATACATCCCCTCCATCCTCGCGGCCATCGGCGGCGTGATCGAGCGCCACATGATCGCCACCGGCTTCATCGCGGGCGAGGGCATGGGCCTGAAAACCGACCCGCAGGCGAAGGTCGTCGGCCTCGATGCGCCGCGTGGCAAGTCATGCCCGTCTTGCGGCCAGTTCGATATGCGGATGGTCGAAGGGTGCATGACTTGTGGGAGCTGTGGGCATAGTAAGTGTGGGTGATTTTTGGGGGTGGTAGAGGCAGTCCAAGGAGAAGCGTGCGCAGAGAAAACTTAAAAGCGTGCGCAAAACCTTGGAGGTGCTTGGGTTTCTACATCGACTCAGTCACAAGTCACTGAAAAAAATGGGAAAAGAAGCGCCGCCTTCGCTCTTTTCCTTTTTTCCGATGCAGTAAAGAGCGCATAAAGGTCTGTCGGTATGTCTGAGCGCAGGTAGACACTCCCATACTATTCCCCAACGGGGGAGAACGGGTTGACCGATCGGGGCACTTCCTTTGGAGGACAGCTTTTGCCAGCTCATGCCTAAGTACAGGAACATCGTGCGCGGGGTGAAATACCGTTTGTGGAAATACGCGGCAACCTCATCGGTGATTAGTACTGCAGGCAGTGAAACGAGAAGCGGGCGCACGATCCTCGAATAACGGTCCTGCTCGGCATCATACTTCGCAATTCAGCTGTACTGCCGAACCGGAATGGTTCGCTACGAAACTGTAAACAAGGAAGACGGAGCATTCAGCCCCGCCCACCTCTTGGAGTTTATCCGCAGTCGTAACCGACTGCTGGGTCCACCTCCGCCCGGAGAAAGAGCTTTCCATAATTAATGCCATCAGGACTGAACGGGTAAACGCCAGCGGCAACAAGTAAGGTGGACATCTGTTGCCAGGATCTTCCGTGCGCTTTGGACATGGTCCGGTATGTATAGAACTTCTCGTGGAACTGAACCGAGTCCACCTCTGCGAAATACCGTTGCATGGCGCGGGTTCGGGGGTTCCGGATGGAGGTCGCCGTTGTATGTCCATTCGAGATAAGTCGGTTCAGAAATACCGGCTGCCCGATACCCACGGTCTTTGCAAAAATCTCCAAAGACATGGCGGCCGGCCCATCATCTGATAGAGCCGCCGAAACTTCGTCGTGATAGACGTAGATAGCCTTGTACCCATCGAAATCGGAATGATTCCCAACCCGTCGGACCCGGCCTTGCTGGATTGCCTTTACGATATCGCCGGGTCGGATCTTCAATCGTGCTGCAGATTTTGAGATGTGTTCCCATCCGTGCTGGGCCTGTCGGAGAGGCTCGGCTCCGGCAAGCAGGCTGTCAATAAAGGCCTGCCCTTCCCGGGGGTCCCAGATATTTTTCGTGGTGGTGTCTGCCAACTTCGGAGCAAGGACACCATCCTCTGACAGCCGGTCGAACTGGGATCGTGACATGCCGAGACCTTCGGCAAAGGACTTTGCTGGCAGCAGGGTCGTCAGTGAATCGAGCAGGGGCGCGGCAGCATCCGCGTCGAACACTGCCCAAGCGTCGTGACGGGCGTCATTCAGGATTCCAGCGCTCTCCAGCATCTTCCGCATACGGCGTGGGTCGATCCCTGTTTCCCGGGAGGCCGAACGCACCGAATGTAACCGTCGCCTTTCCACTGGTTCCCCGAGCAGATCATCTCCGGCGTTGAGGGGCCAAGTTTCAAGCAGGTGATCCCGCAGGATGTCACGGAAGGGAGCATATTCAGGGACATCAGCGTAGTCTCGGGACAAACGGTCATATAGAACCGGATAAATTGCCTTTGGCCCCTGATGTGGATCTCCGGGTAGGTCTTGCAAGCGTTGCAAGGCGGTCTTGATAGACTTTGGACCATGCCGGGAGACCTCATATCCCATTTGTAGTAAGGCCCAGCGATCCTCCGGGTCGACGTCCGATGGCGCTGTGGTCTCATGACGCATGCGGGCACTTCCCAGTAAAAAGCAGAAGGTGGAGGCTGCGTGCAGAGGATGCAGATCTAACCAGTCGTTTCCTGGCCCATCAACAAGCCTGGCTTCCAGCCACTTGTCGAAGTCCGTCAGTTCACGAATCTCGCGGTCAAACTCACCGGCAACAATGGCTGGCGCAATAGACCGGAATTGCGTCACGGTGTCATATCGCGCGAAGGGCTGGGTCTCCCGCCAGAGCGGGACAAGAGGGTGCTCATGCGCAAGGCAGATAGTCACGTGCGGAACCAGCCAGTGCCCGCGGATTGCCATCGAATGCTCTGGTGACCGTTCCGATGCACTGGCGTCCTGTTTCAGACAGATGGGACATCCCCGGATTTCAGGGCTGCGGATGGTTTTTGCAGGATAGATTTCGCCGCAAAGTTCATGGCGACGACCTTCAAGTTTTGTTCCCGACCAGTGTTGGAGGCACTCGTGATCAGCCCCGCCCAATAAGGCTAGTATCCTGATCATATCCTGTTCACCGTTCAGAATGCGCTGGAAGGGAATACCTAGTTCAAAGCCGAAGTCTCGTAAGTTCACTTTATTTGCTGCCGCCAGCCTAGACATGTGGGAGAAAGCGGTTTCCCGCGGGACGGAGTCTGTCCTGAGACGAAGGGGCGCGACATTGATCATAAATTGCTCTTATTGTTCGTTTCATGACCCAGTTATGCCACGTTTAATCAACTACAAGCCAATACCCTGTTTCAATGGCCGTCTTTCGTACGACCGGATCCACAGCATCCACAATCAAGCTCCATTGGGGTTCTGTCAGGCGTATCCGAACGAGACCAAACCTCTCTACGTCAGAAGGCCTAGGAACAGAGCGCCACGCGATGTCAAAGTAGTCTCTGCCTCAAGTGACCGACACGAACGGCCCAGAGCAGCCGTCCACTAGGGCTAAAAGATGCTGCAGTGCGGCCCGTCGAAGAAGACATTCGCTGCGCAAGCAACATCACAAGCTGCCTAAAATAGCACAACGTGGACTTTTGGGCGGAAACGTTGACGCTTCGCACTGACTACTAGATGCTGAAACAAATAACGAAGGTGAGGCCATCTGACATGCCCAAGAACATCCTAATCTTTTCGGATGGGACCGGGCAAGTCGGTGGGCTACGACCCGACCAACGGCTCTCGAACGTCTACAAAATGTATCGCGCGATGCGTCCCGGACCGTCATCCCCGATCGATCCGAGGGAACAGGTCTGTTTTTACGACGCAGGTCTCGGTGCGGGTGAGGTGGGAGGCTTCACGCTCCGGCGGATTAGGAACATCTTGTCAGCTGCGGTTGGCACTGGGATAGATGAAAACGTCATCGATTGCTACGAGAAGATCATCTCTTACTATGAACCCGGTGACCGTATCCTCCTCTTCGGGTTTTCCAGAGGGGCATATACGGTTCGAGCCGTTGCCAATGTAATGAACCTTTGCGGCGTCCCGACAAAGATGCCGGACGGATCGCCGGTGCCGCGCTTCGGTCCGCGACTTAGGAAGATCGCGAGTGACGCGGTAAATTTCGTCTACAATCACGGCAACGGCTATCCGCGCGACCAGAAGCCATATTACGACCGTCGCGAGGAACTCGGTCGTCGGTTTAGGCAGAAGTACGGAAGCTTCATCCCGGATGCGGATGAAGACGTTCAAGGCAACGTTCAGCCTACGTACATCGGCGTTTTCGACACCGTCGCCGCGCTAGGGAACGCCCAGGTGAGTCTACTTGCCGGCGTGATCGTGTTCGCGCTCTTTATCGCCTTCTGCGCGTCGCTTTGGTTGTCCTGGCCATTGTACGTCTGGCTTCCCTTTCTAAGCCTCCTTGGTCTTATTGGATTCTGGTACGGCAAGCTGAAGTGGTCGCAGTGGAAGTACTTCTCACCCGACGAGACAAAACCGCTCAAGCTGTCGCGTCTCTCAGACTGGCCTGCGATCTGGAAATACGGCCACTACGCCAAGTGGAACCTCGAAAACTACGACCAATGGCTTGATTCCGATGTGGGTCATGCTCGTCATGCGCTCGCGATAGACGAGCATCGCAAGAACTTCCCCCGCGTGAAATGGGCCATGGTGACTGAAGCCAAGAAGACTGAGGGCCGTGACCCGCCTTGGTTGAAGCAAGTCTGGTTCGCCGGCTGCCACAGTGATGTTGGCGGGAGCTACCCAGAACCGGAATCTCGCCTTAGTGACATCGCGCTCAGCTGGATGCTAAAGGAGCTAAAGGCCTGTGTTCCAGATGTCCGGATCAACGAGAGTAAGCTGTACGTCATGCCGGATCCGACCGGCATGCAACACGAGGAAGCCTTCATGTTCGCATATGGTCCGTTCCATAAGCGCTGGCCGGTGGTTCCGCGCGAAGTGAGCGCTGCTTTTGCGCTCCATTCATCGGTCATCGAGCGCCTTGAAACTGGGCTGGTTTCTCACGTCGGTGAGATGCGGCCATACCGGCCCGAACAGCTCCGCAACCACCCCTCGGCGAAGTCTTTCTTCGAAGATGGGCAGTGACCAGATTATCTGTACTATTAATGTTGACAGGTGGGCCACTGTCGTAACTGGTGTGAGCGGCCCATTGCAGCCACTCGTCCGGCGGCCGATCGCCGCAACGCAGCTTTCCGAGACCAGTCATTCAAGCACTTCGTAGCATTTTGGCGAACCACGGCCAGCTGTGCGGGACGTTGTTGCCGTTCGCCGCGCACGTTCGTTATTGCCACGACGGCAAGGGACGCCGGAGTGCGGTCGTTCGCTGCAGCATCGCTGAATCTTTTGGGGCGGGAGGTCAGGTCAACGGCTGGTAACAAACGTAGGTTTATTCGATGGGGATCAGTAGAACGCAGATGTCGTCATTGGGAGTCATGACCGTTGTGCGCATCTTTGCGCGGGTCACACTGACGCGAAAATTCTGCCGGTCCTGGGTCATCGCCCCAGAGTTCACATTGCCGCGGACAATACGATCCGGGTTGCCAACAATTTCCCCCTGCACTCTCCTTGGCCAGCCTTCAAAAATGATAACTTCGTCGAATTGCTTTCCCTTTGCCTTGTGCATGTTCATAATTATGACCCCAGACTCGGGCTTGTGCGACATCGCGAAATGCTCTTGGACGAATGCTTGTCGCGTTACGACGAGTGCGTTCTTGTAGCCACTGTTATCCCGCCAATCCTGTGAAAGGCTCTGACGTAGCTGCATGCCACGTTCGAGCATGCGAACGTTGCGGACCTCATGCGCCACCGCGACCAGCCGCTTGCAAGCGCCGGCCTCCAAGACGGTTCGAACGGCCTTCCAGTCGGCGTCGGGCTGTCCAGTCAAAGGAACAGCCGTTGCATCCCGATAGACCTCAAACGTGTCTTTGAGAACGCTGTTACCTGGTAGAGCCTTACCGTTTGCAATGCGGTCATTCCACTTTTCCAGCGCAGCCTTGTAACGGGCGGCTTCATCCAGATGACCCTTCGTCGGGGCAGCGCCGCCGCGTCCAGCGAAAAAGCTACAGAGTAAATCGACAAAATCATCAAAATCATTACCGTTCCTGCTCTGTTGCAAAAGGAAGGCGATGATTTCCGCAGCAAGGATCGGGCCTTCCATATCGACAGCCGCCGAATGCATGATCGGCGGTACGTTACCGAACGGCGCTCGCAGGATGTCCGACACCAAACGCGTCATGCGCTTTGTCGGAACTAAAATTGCGAGCGACCAGTCGCTGCGACCCAGCGCAATAAGCCGTTGCCTCGCTTGAAGAACCTGCGCGACGAGCGACGCATAGGCTTGGTTGGCGTTTGATGCGAAACATTCAAATTCGACGCCTTGATAGGGTTCTTGGCGAAACTTGCCCGTGAGGAGGTGGTTTCCAAAGATAGCAATATCTGTTCCATTGCTTCGGTGGTTGTCCCCGGCCAAGTCGTGTTCGGATGGATCGAACGCTTCCTTGAAATGAATCAGCCGCTCGGGGTCAGCACCGATAAAATCGAAAATGCGCTGCTCGGGATCAGCCAGTGCGATCAGCGTGCTGCTTTTCCCGACCTCCTCGACTGCGTGCCATTGTTCGGCACTCGTGTCCTGAAACTCGTCGAGGATGATGAACGGATACATGGTCGATACAAGCTCGCGGACCTTTGTTGAACCATGCAACAGTTTAGCCACGCGCTCAGCGAACAAATCGAAACAGACCTTACCTTCCTCGGTCGCGAGGCGCATGCGCTCGGCCGCTTCCAAGGCGGTCTTCTGCGCTTTCGCTTCATCCGAAAGTTTCGACGGTGCCTTGAAACCACTGCGGATCGCTGACAGCGCGATCGCCTCATCCGGCGGCGTCAAGATAGTCATCCGCCGCGGAAACCCGACAAGATAGCCATGCGCCTTTAGGATGCGCCAGAAAAACGAGTGATAGGTATCGACCTCGATCTGTTGCTTATCTTCCTTTGCCACCGACCGTTCTTCATCTATCGCCTCGAACACGCGCGAGACGGTCGCTCGCGCGAAGCTGAGGAAAAGGATGCGCTGTCCGGGCCTCAGTTTCTCTCGCGCGATCTTCGCTGCCTTCAAGATCGACACGGTGGTCTTGCCTGAGCCAGGGCCGCCAACAACGAGTTGATGCCCCTCGGCGACCAGAATATCCTTTTGCGCCGCTGTCAGATCAACCATCGCGCCATCTAACCGCTCGCCGCCGAGCTATCTTCTTCGACGTTCACTGCCGATGGCGCTGGCATGACAGGCGGTTCAAGGGCCGCGGGTGGTATCGGCGGAGGGGGCGGTGGATCAAGGATCGCCTTCAGCTCTACGCATACTTCGCGAATCCAAGACGGGATCTCTTCCTCAGAACACTGGCCGAGGAAATCGGCGATGCCCCAGTTGCCCTTTGCCCAGCTGAAATACTCCTTTAGAGCCGCGATCAGGTTGGCCTTAGGATCGGCGTATTTCGCAATGATATGCGGTGGCCAGTCGAGCACATCGGAGAACCGCTCGAGAGCACCTTGGGTGGTATTGTTCAGGATGAGATCCTCAATACCTTTCTCCTTATGCATGAAAAGGCGCTCAACCTGGGCTTCTATCGCCACCTTGGCCGGTTCGGTTTGCTTGTCGCAAAGTCCGAATGTTCGTTTGCCGAGGCCTTTATACAGCCCGGCGAGGTCAGCAATCTGGGTCTCAGTGCCCGCATCGATGATGCAGATGCCAAGCGCCTCTACCGAGGCATAGGTGGCGGGGTTTAGCTCCGAAAGCCGGCGCGCGGCTACCGGGAAAGCGGTTGCCTCGGTCGCCCCCTCGGCAATGAGCACACGGCGGGACAGAAGACCTTCGCAAAAGTGAGTGCGAAACTCCTGCCGGTATCGTTTGTGCTTTATGCTGCCGGGCAGCGATATTTGCTGCTGGCTGAGCACTCCGTCATTGTCCCGCGACAGTATCACGGTCTCGTGGAGTTTGAATTCCTCAAGAACGTATGGTGAGTGCGAGGTTACAATCGACTGCGCGGCGAGTTTGCGGAGTTCATGCACGATACGCTTCTGAGCATAGGGGGGGATCGCAGTTTCGACCTCCTCCATCGCGAAGATAACGTTCTGCTTGTCCTCGGCGATCTGCGACAGCATAGCCAAGACCAGCATGTTAATAGTGCCAGTGCCTTGGCGGTAAAACGGCGCAGCGTGATCGCCATTACCGGTGGCGATGAAAGCAGTCACAACCTTGCGCAGATGTTCACGAGTAAGGTTCGACACCTTGAGGTGCGGCTTCGCTCCCCATTCTCGTGGCACATACTTTTTCAGCGACTTGTCAATGCTGTCCAGCACGCCGGAAATTCCGATCTTCGGGTCGCTTGCCACATCGAAGGCGGCCAGCGTGCCGATTGTGCTTTCCCACATCTGCGGCCTTATTTCCTTCAGCCTCAGAATGAGGTCGAGCAGACTACCATGTTCCAGGCTTAGCGCGCGCGAGCCTGTGCGCACGGAGCGGAGGAACAGGTAGCCGCAATGCAGTTTATCCTTCTTGGAGAACGGCTCGGGCTTGTCTTCCTCCGTCAGGCTGCGCGAATAGTAGGTGTTGCCTACGAAATCGTCCTCATCGGAATCGTAGACACCAATGAAGGTGACTCGTAGCGCGGCCTTGATATTCGCAGCGTCGACACCCGCCGGATTGGCCTCGGTGAAGAAATCTCCGGTTTCGATGTTTAGCCACTCGATATTCCCACCGAAGCGAGCCTCCTGCTCTTCCGACAGATCGACGACAGTGACATCGATGGTGATTTTGGGGGCTTCGACGATTTGTGCCTCTTCAATCTCATCGGTCGGGATACCCTCACCAGAGGGGGCCGATGGAAGATACTTTCCCTCAAAAAAATCATGTTCATCGACAGGAGGGCGCCGGTTCAGCCTATCCGGTCCGAGCACAAGATCTATTGCTTCCAAGACCGATGACTTGCCCGTGTTATTGTCGCCTATGAAGACAGCATGGACGGGTAGCAGCAACTTCGCGGATCTGATGCCACGGAAATTTTCAATTGATACTGAGTAAATTTTCAAGACAATTCCCTGCCACCAGCATTTTTATGATTTCTTTCAGCAATGCGACCATACAATCAGTCACTCACCCGCCTTGCAAGAGAACCCGCCCATGCGCTGTTCGCTTTTTAGTTGCCGCTAATGGGTGCCGCGCGCGACCGCTTCTCGCCCTGCAGGCTGGGCCGACGATACTTTTCATTGTTGTTTGGCTCAGTGGCTGCTTCTTCGGGTCTAATGCTGCGGACACGCCGCATCGCCCCAAGTCCGTTTCCGCCCTGATCGTCGATCATTACCGACTGGCAGCGTGTTTCAGGCTGAATGTCCGCTCTCTCATCGATACATGGAAGGGTTTGCAGATGCAGGGAAGGTCCGGAACCCGCCCTTCGTCGCAGAGGTCTTCGCGGCTGCAGCGAGGACTAACCGCCCGCAGCGAACGGCAGGAAGGTCAGTTCCCCCGAACTTCATCCGCCGAGAATGTGACAAGATGGACGAATGTCTGGTTTGGGGGAGCTTCACCGCAGCGCGCGGCTACGAGGCGAACGACCACTCTGGGCCGTCCTTGACTGCGGCGAGACGACCGCACAGGGATCAGGAATTGATATCTGTGCGCAGGGGCGGCGGCGGCGGCGATGCGCAGGAGGACCGGAACATGCGCGTCCGCTGCATGCCGCCATCGGCACGACGACCCGTCGGTTACCAGCACAACCGGCGGAACCAGTTCCGCTGCCAAGCGTTCCTTGAGCATGGAATTGAATTGTGAACGTCACGGTGTCGGACCACCCTTGCTCCTGGTTCACGGGTTGGGTGGAAGCGTCCGGTCCTGGGACGGCATCCTGCCGATGCTTGCTCGCGAACGCGAAGTCATATTGGTCGATCTGCCTGGGCACGGGGGGTCTCCGGCTCTTTCGGGGCGCCAGACGATTGCCGCCTATGCGGATGCGCTCGAACACTTCATCGACCGGAACGGGGTCGCCGACATTGATACCGTCGGCAGTTCCGTCGGTGCGCGGCTGGTGCTGGAACTGGCACGGCGCGGCATCGGCGGCCACACGGTCGCTTATGATCCGGGTGGTTTCTGGCGCGGCTGGGAGACGGCGTGGTTCCGCTCCACGCTTGCCGTCTCGGTCCGGCTGGTGCGCCTCCTGCGGCGGCACATTCCGGCGCTCTCGCACAGCCGTGCCGCGCGGGCCGTTCTGCTCGCGCAACTGTCGGCGAAGCCCGGCGCCCTTGATCCCATGCTGGTCCGGAACGAGCTGACGGCCATAGCCGAGACAGATGTGTTCGATGCGATGCTGCGCGAACTGGCGCGTGGTCCGTTGCAGGAGGGGACTGCCACACCTCCGGGCCGCGTGACGATTGGTTGGGGCCGTCAGGACCGTCTCCTGCTGCCACGTCAGGCGGAGCGCGCACAAGCGGCCTTCCCCACCGCGCGGTTACACTGGTTCGAGCGGTGTGGCCACTTCCCGCAATGGGACCGCCCGAAAGAGGCTGCAGAGGTCATCTTGAAAACCATCGCGAGATGAGGCGCGGATAACGGACATGACCTCTCACCCGCGGTCCAGCTCCTCGAGAAACTGCATGATGAGACGGAGATAACTCGAGCGGATGCTTCCTTTGTCCGCTTCGCCGACCTTCACCTTCGAAAATGATGCGCAAGGGGTGAATGGCCTATATCGTGAAGCTGCATCGCAGCGTTCGATCATCAAGGTAATGGCAGGTCTGGGCCGGCCGCGACAGACCGGCCCCTGGCGCTTAGATCTCTACCGACTCTGCGATCGCGAGCGCATCCTCCAGTTCGACGCCGAGGTAGCGCACGGTGCTGTCCATCTTCGTATGGCCAAGCAATAGCTGCACTGCTCTAAGATTGCCGGTCTTCCGATAAATCTCCGCAACCTTGGTGCGACGCATGGAATGGGTGCCGTAGGCGCTCGGCTCGAGACCGATGGAGGCCACCCAGTCCCGGACGAGGCGAGCATACTGCCGCGTCGAAATGTGCAGCCGTTCGTGGAACCGTCCCGGCCAGAGATGCTCCGACCCAATCATGAGCGGGGATTCGAGCCAGGCTTCGATTGCTTTCCGAGTCCCTTCGGTAATCTCGAAGCTCACGGGCCTGCTTGTCTTGCTCTGGACAATCGCAGCGCGGTGCCTGACCTGCCCCGCGGCGTAGACGTCGGCGACCTTGAGCCGCACCAGGTCGCAGCCACGCAACTTGCTATCGATGGCGAGATTGAAGAGCGCCAGTTCTCGGGTCCGATGGGCGATCTCCAATCGGACCCGGATCGCCCAGACATGCTTCGGTTGCAGGGGTCGTTTCTGGCCGACGATGCGCCCCTTGTTCCAAGCGGGACGGCAGGCACGGATTGCTGGTAGGTTGGCGGTAGGCATAGCGGTTCCTCCAATCCACCGGTCCCGCCACGTCTTCGGCGTTTCGCCGACGGCCAACTTTACAATCGATCTGCGGCGAAAGTCGGCTTCGAGCCCGACTTGCGTAATGCTGCGTTGCGCGCGAAGGTCAGCTTTCACGATTGTTTGGATTTGATCGCACTCATTGAAACGCTATCGCAAGGCCACAGAAATGCAGAACGCCTCAATAGAAATTTGTGACCTCGAAGCCTCAGAAGCAGATCAACTCGGTGTCATATTCTTCGATGCCGTGCGTGAAGGAGCGACTGAATTCTATAGCTTAGAGCAGCGACGGGCTTGGGCGCCAAAGACGCCTTCGGGGCCAAGTTGGGCATCGCGGCTGGCCGTTCAGAAAACCGTAGTTGCGCGTAGGGCGGGCCTGCCAGTTGGCTTCATGACGCTGGATGGCGATGGTTACATTGATCTTGCTTTCGTCGCACCTGGACACCAACGGCAGGGCATCGGAGGATATCTTTACGCCCGGATCGAGGCATTGGCACGTGACGCTAATATCGCGCGCCTTCATTCGCAAGCGAGCTATCTCGTTCGAGGTCTCTTTGAGCAGCAGGGGTGGGATGTCGTTCGCGAGCAGCAGATCGAACGGGCTGGCGTTACATTGACGAACTTTCTGATGGAGAAGCGTCTCCATGATCCAGTCCAGCGCACCGAGGTTGCCGAAAATTCGGAGCAAAGCTGACTTTCAGGTCCAACCAATGAAGTTCTGCTTCGTCCGCACAGCTGACTTTCCCCAAACGAGAGTGCTGCACGATGTTTGAATGGCCGGTCTCGGGAAGTCGCAGTGCGGCATCGAAGCCGGGTCTAAATGTCCGGTTAGGGCCGGAAGTGACCTTTCGCATTATTGTGAGTAAGGATGCGCTGTAGATATTTTTGCAGTCAGTCGCGCCGTCAGTTATTCGAGCAGCGGCCAACTCCATCCCTTCAGAGCGGTGAAGAGCATCGCTCAAACTATTAGCCGGAGTTGCACTTGCGCAGTCCGCCAATGCTGCCTTGCCCTACCTCGCCATTAAATTTCTGATGGCGAAAAAAGTGGCCGATTTGCTTGGGATCGATTTTTAAGAAGCCAATCGCGGAACTGCAGCACTGTAGAGGATGAAACCTTCAATCGCGGCAGAATTAGGTGATAAGCATATGAGGTTTTAAAATTTTGGCGGAAAGGACTAACCAGCGCCCCGCTTTCCAATTCCTCCTGCACCAGCCAAGAGGCAAAGAGAGACAATCCCAAACCATTGATGGTCGAGCTGAGCTGAAAATGGCGGTCTTCAAGCATCATTTGCGGCTGGTTATTTACCATCTTCATTTCGTTCAAGGTGAACCATTCCTCCCACATGCCGGTATCGTCTACATGCAACAGAGTGCAGTCTGTCACATCCTTCGGCTCAGTTATGGGATGGCTCTCGAGATACTCGGGACTGCAGACTAATGCCATTCTCTCGGGCCAAAGTGGATGAACCTCAAAGCCGTTCCAGTCACCTTTTCCCCATTGAATGCCAATATCCGCAAAACGCCCAGGCTCGGGCATATATGCATAGTTATTGTTGTGGTTGTGCATTGATAGGCGCATGTCGGGATATTGTTCGATCAAGTTGCCCAGCTCTGATGACAACCATCGGCTGGAGAACATCGGCAAAAGCGCGATACGGATCGCGCCCGCCC
>Ga0209345_10005007_pt1 | contig 12519 bp, 8 predicted proteins | sample Cruoilmetagenom7_FD_187294 | JGI IMG/M metagenome (GOLD analysis project Ga0209345, IMG submission 187294) | Oil polluted marine microbial communities from Coal Oil Point, Santa Barbara, California, USA - Sample 7 (SPAdes) (version 2) | ecosystem: Environmental > Aquatic > Marine > Oil seeps ...
AGTTTTGGCGCTGATTGGTAATTCCCCTACTACCTCGGGTTCAAATGTAAAAAGTTCTTCGCCTCCAGATGACTTGATGCTTTCTACAAATTGAGGTCGGTAAATGGTTCCCCCATTACCTATTGCGGTCATGAATTGAGCGACCTGCAGTGGTGTGACCAGCGAGTCTCCTTGTCCAATAGCCAAATTAGTGGCATCTAATTCCGATTGAGGGACAGGGATGTTTCCTGCTTCTTCTTCGAGTGTGCCAATTCCCGTTAATGATCCGAGGCCAAATCCTTTTGCCATTTCTGCTATAGCATCCGTCAGGCCTTTGCGGTACAAATCTAGCCCGATATGCCAAAAATATGGGTTACAGGAACGCATTAAACCTTCAGTAAGAGTTAAAATACCGCTCGGTTGTGTTTTATCATCTTCCAGGAAATGATCGTAGGTCCAATCGTTTAAGGTGACTCCAGGTAATTCTTCAAAGAAGTACCCACAATCATAAATATCACCTGCCTCGAACTCTCCACTCTCCAACCCCGCTGCCATAGTTATGATCTTAAAAACCGACCCAAGTGGGTAAATTCCCTGAGTAGCTCGATTTAAGAAGGGAGATTTCTGGTCGGTTTTATAATATTCCTGAAGCAGTAAATTGGAGTTAAAGTAATTGGAATTAAAAGCATTAGGATCAAAATGCGGATTGGACACCATCGCCAATACACGTCCAGTATCCAGTTCCATAACTACAATTGCGCCGTTATAACCATAGAGCGCTTTTTGGACTTCCAGTTGGAATTCTTTCTCAAAAGTAGTGTAAATCTCTGAGGCTGGGGCTGCTTCCTCACGTGCCAGTTGAGACAGGACTTCACCTTCGCCATCAACTACGTAGAGGATTCCTCCCCTATCTCCTGTCAAATAAGATTCCCCCCAGAATTCAAGGCCCTGTCCACCTACTTTTTCTCCTTTAGAATATCCAAGAATCCGGTAGTCATCTAACTCTGCTTCCTGGATCCAGCGCACATAACCAACAGCCTGAGGTGCAACTCCGCCATTAAAATAGTAGCGACCATCGAACGTCCTCACTAATAGACCTGAGTTTGTATATGATTGAAGTACACCCAGGCGGGGCTCGATGGTTTCCATTGAGACAGCCCCTAATGGAATGTACCAGTCCACATCTGGAGGAAAATCCTTATACATGGCAAAGATCACTTCTGGTGGAATATCAAGACTTCTGCCTAAAGCTTCAAGCAGTTTTTCCTCTTTCTTTGGTTTGATCTGAGATGGTGTGATTCCCAGCGAGACGGCTTCAGAATAAGCCACGATCACACTGCCATCTCGGTCATAGATATTGCCCCGTACTGGAACCAACCTGGTGAGTTGGAGCTGGTTTTCACCCTCAAGTTCAGGAAAGATTAGGGCTCTTGTCCAATCTATCTTCCACTCGCCTTCCTCCATCGACAGCGTTAGAATGATATCTCTGGTCAGTTTTGAAAGGATCCTGCTGTTATAGTCAATTGTTACTGCGACCTGGGCTTTTGTCGGGTCAATATAAGATGACAGTATTGAATAGGACAATGACTCTATAGCAAGTTCTACAGCTACACTCCTATAGAGCTGGGAATATTCTTCTTCACTTATCTCACCCCGGCTTTCTTGGCTCATCAAAGCATACATGCTTTGATAATTACCTTCCTTCCATCCTTCAAGGTAATCTACAGCAGTGAGTTCCACATCAGGAGTTTGGGTTGTCTGAACCACGGGTGTTGCCAATCCAGGAGTTAAAGTAGTTTCCCCGGTTGTGGTCCCATCTGGCCTTGTTTTATTGCAGCCAACCAAACTTATCGTTATCAACAACAAAAAGATCAATAATCTTCTTTTCATTTCATTATTCTCTCATTTTAATATCACTATTCTTAATATAAAATATTTTGGAAAATCGGACATTGGTAGTTGATCGAATTCTGACACCGATCAGCTACCGTTCGATCTAATTCCAAACCCACATCTGTTAGTAAGCGGGCAAGATGGCAAAGCGGCATTCCCATCACATTTGCGTAACAGTCAGCAAATTCAGGGGCGGGATTAAAAGTCTCATTTTGTATGGCATATGCACCTGCTTTGTCAAATGGATCTCCACTATTAATATAATCCTGAATTTCTTGATCGGTAAAATCTCTCATCGGTACGTCTGAACAAACCACTTGTGTACTTAACATTGAAACAGAAGGTTTAAATGCAGTAATTCCTGACAATACACGGTGTGTTTTACCCCTTAACCTATTCAAAATCCTTCTGGCATCCCTGGCATCTTCCGGTTTTCCAAGCAGTTTATCGTCATCAAGGACAATTGTATCTGCCGCAATAATTATTACATCTTGCATTGAACTTTCAGCAAGTTTTTTTTCAACAGCCTTTGCTTTTTCTGTCGCCAATCTAAGCACATATTGTGCTGGTTCTTCTCCTGGAAGATCACTTTCTTCAACATCCGATTCCATAACTATAAAATGGTCCACCAAATTCCTCAATAACATCTGCCTTCTGGGAGATTTGGAAGCAAGTATGAACTCAGTCATCTTGAATGGAAATACCTCTTCATTCCTAATGCTCAACACAACAAATTCTATCACACCAAAGAGTTCCAATTTCCGACATGTGTGAATTTACTTGAGCAATGCTTAATAAAATCGAAAGTCAAAATATATCTTCAATTTGGTACAATGACAAGGATAAAAATGTTAAGATTACTGCCTAAAAAAACCCTCATAAGGGGAATAACCACTCTTGTTTACCTGTTGTCTGTCACCACATTGGTTGGAGCTCAGACAGGCAGATCTATCACTATCTCCCCGCTTGATTTCTCAGATTATCCCCAGGTTTCTTTTAATATTGATGTTCAAGAAAGAGACAGCAGCTTAGTCTCTGATTTGTCGATAAACCAATTAACCCTTCGCGAAAATGATCTCGATCAACAAATCTTAGATTTTACTGCGCTAAATCCCGGCATACAATTGGTAACCGCATTTAACATCTCAGCTCCATTTGCAATTCAAGACTTAAACGGAAATTCCCGTTTTGATTTCATTCAGGACGCACTGCTTGAGTGGTCTGAGCAAATACCAACTTCAAAGGATAGGTTATCCCTGATCTCCAATGAAGGACTTGAGATCACCCATTTATCGAAGAAATCTGATTTCATAAACTCACTGCAGGACTACAAACCTGTACTGAAAGAATCAGAGATAAATTTTAATGTGCTGTCAAGAGCGATTGAAATAGCGGGGGATCCAGTTGATCAAATGGGTATGAAGCGAGTTGTATTGTTTTTTACACCACCAGCACCTCCTGAAAGTATCGCTGCAATCGATAGTTTAATCTCCCAAGCAACGGAAAATCAAGTAATGGTGTATATCATCCTGGTATCATCTCCAGCATTTTTCACCTCGCCAGGCAGTCAGATTTTACAGGATTTAGCACAACGGACCGACGGGGTATTCACTACCTATTCTGGAGAGGAACCACTTCCAAATTTCAGGGATATGTTATCTCCATTACGGTATACCTATTTAATTCAATATCAGTCACAAATAGTAACTTCTGGAAACCATAGCCTGGAAATCAGCATCTCTACTCCACTCGGTGAAAGTGTTGGTCAAAAGGAATTTTTCCTTGATATCCAGCCCCCTAATCCCATTTTTATCTCACCTCCCAGGGAAATTCACAGAGAATTAATGCAATCTGAAGCAGACTCGTCTGATTTGATTGATCTTCAGCCAGAATCCATAGACCTTGATGTAATTATTGAATTTCCGGATAACCACCCCAGGGATCTCGAAGAAGTGATTTTCCGGGTCGATGGGGCAGTTATAGAAAGAAGAACAACTCCTCCATTCGACAACTTTGTGTGGGATTTGACGCCTTATGAGTCCAGTGCAGTGCACTATCTGGCTGTTGAAGCTGTTGATATCCTTGGCCTCAGTCGGCAAAGCGTACAAACACCAGTAGAAATACAAATTGATAACCCACCTCCCCCAGTCACTACGATATTAGAAGATAACGCATTACCAATAGGTGGATTAGTAATTATATTAACTTTGGGTTTATTGTTATTTTCCTTGATAAAAAGGGGAACTATCAAACCCGCCATTTATTTTGGTAAAAATCGGTTCTTTAATAGCGGGAGAATAGCAGACTTAAAAACAACTACCAGGAGACTACCACCGGAAGAGATTGAAGAAAATGGAGATCTAATAACAGATCAATTTGGATATAGGTTGATCCCGGTAAGTGATGTCGCCCAACAGTTGATCACAGAACCAATTCAGGTTTGGGAAAATGATGTTACCTTTGGGAATGATCCCTCAAAGGATAAATTTAACATTGGTCATCCCTCGATTGCACAGGCCCATACCCGGATCACAATCAAACCAGGTGGAGATATCCTGGTCCAAGATGAAGGAACTGCTTCCGGCACCTGGATTAACTATAAACAAATTTTTGGTTCTAAGCCCCACCTTATCAAAGATGGTGATATCATACACATCGGAGAGGCTGGTTTCAGAATTCAAGGCATGGAGAGGAAAAGCGAATCAGCCTTGACCGAGGAGAATAAACAGTGATCCCCACCAAGAAACATCACCTTGATACAGCCGCAATTACAGATCCTGGAAGCCGGGGTAGGTTAAATGAAGATTCCTATCAAATCTCTTCTTTTTATATAAGCGAAGATGATGAAACCTCGGTTTTGCTCACTGTAATAGCGGATGGTATTGGAGGTCACAAGGCCGGGGAAATTGCCTCAAGAATTGCCGTTGCGACAATCGTTACTGCAATCGCGGATAGTGATGGAACAGATCCCCTTTGGGTGTTAAAAAGCGCCCTCTTAGAAGCCAATCACAGTATCACTTCAGAAGCTGCAAGTGATGACTCCAGAAAAGGTATGGGGTCCACTGTCGCCTGTGCGATCGTAATTGACTCTGCTTTGTACATAACAACCCTGGGTGATTCCAGAATATACCTGATCCGCGATGATGTGGTCAGACAGTTAAACGTCGACCATACCTGGGTCCAGGAAGCTTTAGATGTTGGCGTAATAAATTCTGAAGAAGCTCGCGGTCATCCTCGCAGGCATCTAATTCGCAGTTACCTTGGATCTTCTGAGCCCATCCGGCCTGATCTGCGATTGTACCTGGATGATAATGAGAACCAGGAACAAGCAAAAGCTAACCAAGGATTACCATTACTTCCAATGGACTTGGTATTACTGTGCACAGACGGTTTAACTGACCTGGTCGCAGATGAAGAAATCCTCGAAATCTTACAAAAAGATGGCAGCAGAGATGAACATCTTCAGCAAATGGTTGATCTCGCAAATCTTCGGGGAGGACACGACAATATCACAATAGTAATGATCCAGGTTCCTGAAGAAGAATTATTTGAGGACGAGGAAAACCAGGAAGATGAATAACATCAATATCTAAATTGAAGAATACAATCAAAAGAAACAGGCTGATAAGTTTATCAGCCTGTTTTTATTTACCCTGATGTTGTGAGAATTATGGCAATAATTGAGCAGTATATACTTGATCGTCAACAGCCAGGAAAACCCGGTCACTCATTGTAACCGCAAACGCTGTTGCCGGTTTATCAATCAGACCTGCTACCGGACGGAATTGTTCTTGAAATTCCATCTGGGTGCTGAAACGATAGAGCGCCTGATCTTCATTATCCAACATATAAATTGCCATACCTGGAGATCCCTTGATGGTAAAAGTATTCAGGTTCGCCCCAGTAATAAATGGGCCTGACTCGTGACCTTCGCGCTGATCGGAATACTCAAATGGTGTCGTACAAACAGGGTCAGAATCAGCTCTTTCTGTAACACACTTGGTTAGGTAACCATCATTATGCAATATAAATAATTCACTGCCGTTGGTTGCCAATTCAAGAGCATCAGCCATCTCAGGGGAATCTACTGCCCCAAAATACTCTGAGCCTTCGTGGTAATTTTGACTCTCATATTCAATCCATATCGCTCTTTTTTCTGGATCGAGAATATACAGGTTGTACGGCGTACTGCTGGACATGGCAATCGCCTTCGCTGGGCCTCTACCGAGAGTATAAGATGTATCTTCAAATATCACTGGTGTCTCTGATAAATCTGCATAACAGAATATCATGGTATGGTTTTTATCTATACCCAGGATTGTTGCCTGATCTTCCTTTGAGGTAGGAAGTGGGACAATATCAACCAGAGATCCAACAGTAATGTGACCTTCGATCGGTCCGCAACTAAATTCATCTACGATCTTGTATCCATCGGGATTTGATTGAGCCCAAATCACCGTTCCTTTATCTGCATTCAACATATAAAGGTCATTCCATGCGGTGACAACAATCTTTGAGATCGTGACATCCACTCCAAGACCCCTGCTGAAAAGGGGTTGATAATCAAGCCTGTTGATCTTATCGAGAGTATCAAGTTCAGATCTGATGGTTTGATAAAGCTCTTCGATTTCATCAGTCTGCTGGTAACTCCTGGCGGATTGGATTTCCTCCATAGCTAAAACTATCGCTTGATAATTTTCTGTTGGATTCTCCAGAGATGATGCCTGTGATAAATAAGTCTTGGCTTGAGTATAGTGAGTTTCAAAGAGCTGGTTTCTCCCTCGTTTGATATAAAACACACTGCCAAAAATCACCATAATTAGTGGAACTGCAATAGCAATTAGACTCAGGGTCCAGGATGGCAAATCCAATAAATGTTCATCTGGCAGCATTCTACCGATCAAAGAAAGCAATCGTCCCCACATATCTCCCAGAATTCTTCCCACAGAAGATCCTGTAGAAGACAATACAGACCAGGTTTTTGATTCCTGAATACCACGAATAGCCGGAGCAATCTCCGCAGCTACCTGCTCTGATAGTCCAACTTTATCAACAGTAGGTTTCCTGGATATTTCTGGAATTCTAGAAGGAACAGTATCTTCAACAACAGGAGGTATTGGGTCTGGTTTGGAAATCTGATCGTCTGGAACCTGAATTTCAGGAATCGCCTGCTCACTAATACTTTCTGGTTCAAATTCTGGCTCTGGTTGGTGATCAAGCTCAGGCAGATCAAAAGCACCAACTCCTAGCTCCCAATTCGGTTGGATGAGATTCACTTCACCATTTCCGGCTAATGGGAAGAACAAAACTGCTTCAAGATCCTTCTCAAGTTTATGCAATAACCGCTGGACCAAAGCTGATAGTTTCATGCGTGGTAAATTCTTAAATACATTGGCAGTCCACGATTCCGGGGCTTTTGGCGTAAGTATTAATAGTTGATTTGGTTGAAGAACTTCCTGGTGGTAGCGGACCTTAAATGATTTCCCTACTCCCAATCCACTACCTGATAATTCTGGATCGTGTAAATCCTGGACATCTTCTTGAGAAATCAGGAAAATGTAAGATGGGCCACATTGGGCATATAGGATCCGATCTTCCCGCAGCACTACTTGGGTGAGATAGCCAATACCTTTTAAACCCCGTGACGCAGCCCTGTAGTTCCGATCCAGAAGATATTTATTGAGGACATCGGTTACATTTCTTAATGCAGATGTTGTTGAACCATCAGTTTGATAATATACCTCTGCCAGTTTGGTAAGAAGTTGATCCAAAGCTGTCTCTGATAAGGGGGCATTGCCCTCTATCTTGAGGTGCAGAATTAACTTTTCCTGGGCTCTTCTCCGTGGTGAACGTCGTGGTGGAGATGCCAGATAAAGTCCCGGCAAACTAGTTATCGGTTTTCCCGCTTTCTGGTTTATTGGCAGAATATTAAGATTAAACCTGGTAGCCATATATATTAATCCGGTTATGATAGGTTCTTGCTTTTATTATACTGGTAAAATGAGGTTCGAACCCAGTTTGGAATAGGCAAAAGACACAATGACAATAGAACTGATCCAGTCCAAACAAGAATTACATTCACTAGGAGATGAGTGGAACTCTCTGCTTTCATTAAGTGCAAGTCATGTACCATTTTTAAGATATGAATATATCTCGAACTGGTGGGATTCAGGCGGTGGTGGCGAGTGGATTGACGGTAATCTTATTGTGATCATTTGGCGTGGTTCGGACAACACCTTAAAGGGTATTGCACCATTATTCCAGGTAGATAACCGGCTGCTTTTCCTGGGCAGCTATGAGATCTCAGATTATTTGGATTTTATATCTCCTCCCAAGTTATTGCCCACCTTTATCAACCATCTCTTTGAGTATCTTAAAACCGGATATACAAGCTGGGAAACACTCGATTTATATAACCTGCTAGATAATTCTCCTTCTTTACCGATACTTCATGCTGCAGCTGCAAAAGAAAATTGGCAGTTCTCCCAGGAAATTCTCCAACCAGCTCCATCAGTTTTGCTGCCCAATTCATGGGAAGAATATATCAATTCGCTTGATGATCGTTATCGCCAAGAAATTGAGCGAAAGAATCATAAGGCTGATGGATACTTCTTGCCGATTGACTGGTATATTACAGATAAAGATCAAGATCTAGATCAGGAACTGGATGATTTCCTGGAGTTAATGGCAAATAATAAAGCCAAAGCTGCTTTCCTGACAGAAAAAATGAAGAGCCAGATGAAGAATTCAGCCCTAGACGCTCACAAAGAAGGATGGCTTCAATTAGCTTTCTTAACAGTTGGTGACATTAAAGCGGCTGGATATCTAAACTTTGACTTCGATGGGAAAATTTGGGTATACAACTCCGGAATCAATTCAATATTTGAAAACATCTCTCCCGGCTGGGTATTATTAAGTAGACTGATCAGCTGGAGTATTCAGGCAGGCAGAACTGAATTTGATTTTATGCGGGGAAATGAACCCTATAAGTATCATTTTGGGGGAAAAGATAAAAATGTACTCCGGGTTCAGATCCAGAAGTAATTTTCAACAATCAATATTGTTAAATTGCATTGATCAGATCATTCGAGGAAATCCGGAAGACCTAACCTTGATCTGGTCAGGTTTATCCGTCCAGACGCCAGGGATATGCTCTCCACAATCCGGACAAGTGCCTTGAGCAGAAATCCTATATTCACTAATCTGGTATCCCATTCTTCTAATTAACATAGCCTGGCAGTGATGGCAGATTGTATTCTCAAACTCCCCTACTCCTCCAGGAATATTTCCACCATATACATAATGAAGATCACCTTGATAACCAATTTCAATCGCCTTTAACAATGACGCTGGCGAAGTCCTTGGTTTATCTGTCATCTTATAATCTGGGCGAAAGGCGGATAAATGCCAGGGAATATCAGGAGAAATTGAGCAGATGAATTTTGCCATATCAGATATTTCATCCTCTGAATCGTTAAATCCCGGAACTACAAGGGTTACGATCTCTACCCATAATCCCATCTTATGAGCTAGTTCAATACTCTCGAGAACAGGTTGAAGTTTTCCTCCAAGATCATGATAATGTTTTTCCTGCATGGTCTTCAAATCAACTTTAAACCCTTGCAGTACAGGTCTCAAATATTCTAATGTTTCCCGGGTCGCAAATCCATTTGATACATATACTTGTTGTAAACCCGCTTGGGCAGCCTTATCAAAAATTTCTTTTGCCCATTCTGAGGTAATTAATGGCTCATTATAAGACGATGCAACTACTTCTGCTCCATAGTGAAGCCCTATATTGATTATCTCTTCACTCGAAATCTGGCGGATATACCCGGACAACCTGTCAGAATCGGAATCTTTCAAAGCTTGAGATGTGAGCCAATTCTGGCAGTAGTCACATTTTAAGTTGCATCCCAACATACCAAAAGTAAGGGCGTCAGATCCAGCTAAGAAGTGATAAAAGGGTTTCTTTTCAATAGGATCAACCTGGAGAGAAGAAACATAACCCCGAGGAACAAATAGCTCCCCATTTTTGTTATATCGGACTTTGCAAACTCCTCGTTGTCCTTGTTTAATCTTGCATTTATGGGCACAAGCCAGACAGCGAACCGATTGGTTATCCAGTTTTTCCCCCAAAGTACCTGGTTCTGATAATTGATCAAGCAGCTCAACCAAGCTCATTTACACCCCGATCTCTATCTTAGATTTAAGGATAAAATCGATACAAAAATTGGCATCTGTTAATTATAATCCTACCATGTTAACAATAGTGCTCCAGGCAGGTGGCAAATCATCCCGAATGGGAAAAGACAAAGCCTTGTTGCCATTCCTTGGCAAACCGTTGATAGAGATACTCAAAACCAGGTTTTCGGATATGGCAGACGAACTTCTGGTGATCACAAATAATCCAGACGCTTATTTATCCCTGGGTATACCGGTTTACAAAGACATAATCCCCGAGCGAGGAGCTCTGGGTGGGTTATATACTGCGCTGGCTGTAGCAAAATACTCAGCAGTAGGTTTAATTGCTGCTGACCTTCCATTTGCCAACCAGGGTCTGCTGCAAGGACTTTTCAACAAATTAAAGGATTCATCAGCCGCAGCAGTGATCCCATGCTCTGATCATGGATTGGAACCACTTCATGCAGTTTATGACAGGGATAAATGTTTGCCTTTGGTATTAAATGCCATAGAACAGAATTTATGGAAAATGAGCTCATGGCATGATCAAGCAAATATTCTGACCTTATCCCAGGAAGAAACCAGGAAATTAACCAAGTCTGAACATACTTTCTGGAATCTCAATACTCCAGAAGATCTCAAACAAGCAGAAATAGCAGCTGCAAAGTTAGATTACAAATAATCCATTATCCAATTCCTTGTTATATAAGGAATCTTCCGATATAGTTGAACTCTATATCGTACTAACTAACAGGATCAACTATGAAATATCACGATATCAGTATCAAGTATGGTACTCAGACCATTGAGCAATTTCTCCCAAAAGGACGAGGTATTGTCCAAATCCTTGATTCTCCAGCGGTCAAATCAAAAATCACATCCCTCAAGACTGCCCTTGAGAAGGCCGTGGATAATCCAATCGACAGCCCCCGGTTGAAAGATCTAATCACAGAACACTATCCCGGATCAGGAAAATCTGTGGTTGTGATCGCGGATGATAATACACGTCCAAATATACACACCAAACTGCTTCTTCCTCATTTATTGGAATACCTGATAAAAAAATGTGGGGTAAAAAAAGTTGATCTCCGTATTCTGATTGCCAGTGGAACTCACCGACCTCCTACTGAGATCGAGCTACAGGATCGGATCCTCGGGAAGCCGATATACCAGGAATATAGAGAGCAGATACTAATCCATAACGATCAGGAAAATCTGATTGAATTGGGTGTATCAAAAAGAAATACGCCAATCACCATCAATCAAGCCGCCATTGATGCATGTTTACTGATTCCGGTGACAGACTCCGAATACCATTATTTTGCTGGTGTAGCCGGCACAGTGAAACAACTGTTCCCAGGGATCGCAGGCAGGACCACAATTAATACAAACCATACCCAGATATTTGATAGAAAATTGGGATTCACTCCTGCCTGTAGACTTGGAAATACAAAGGATAATCCTATCATTTCCGACATGAAAGAAATGACAGAGATTATTCTGCAGCTTACACCTGTTTTTTGTATTGATGCCATAATGGACCAGGGAGAAATCTCACTGCTAAACGCTGGAAATATATTCTCGTTGCATGATTTAGCCCAGGAGATATTATTTGAACGCCGTGTGTTAGAAGTAGATCGACCGGCAGACCTAGTGCTGGTGACTATGGGCGAGCTTGGAATAAACCTGTACCAATCAGGTAAAGGAATCCATGCTGCCTGGAATGCAGCCAAAAAACCTGGAGGAGCAGTGCTTCTGCTTGCTCCTTGTGAAGATGGAGTTGGTTCTGTTGGATATCAAGAAACCATGCAGGGTGTCAAGGATTTGAGTCTGGATCAATCGCTGGATTGGGTGCTAGATAACAAATGCAGCATTGATACTTTTCGAATCGGCAATCACAAACCAGTTGATACCTTTCGAATTCTGAAGACGCTCGGGGAGAATATGATAAAAATTCTCAGTGAAATGGATCCAGTGGTACTTCGTCAAACATTTCGGTTAGATCCTATCCCAAACTTGGGATCACCCCAGGAATCTCTACGGTCTTTCTTTGATGGATATCTGGAGGAAAATCCAGACGCTTTGATCTATGTAATGCATGATACTGGATTATATGTTGTGCCAGGAGAATAATATCCTTGTGAAGAGGTAAATACTCTAAAACAATCAATTAGCCACCCGCAATCTTCTCTGCGGGTGTTTTTGTGTATTTTGAAATGATCCCAAACATTACTCCCGCAAATACCAGGATCACGAATAGAACCCAGATGATTAAGAGTGGACCTACTACCTCAACATATCTTCCAATAACCCACGGCACTACCATTGAACCAATACTTCCGCTTATAAAGAATCTACTGGTAGTTTTGCTAGTCATCGGCATTACGCTCTCTGCGTAAGTTAACGCAGTTGGGAAGATCGATGCCAAGGAGATACCAAGGATGATCGTTCCACACCAGAGCG
>Ga0209345_10005008_pt1 | contig 12518 bp, 9 predicted proteins | sample Cruoilmetagenom7_FD_187294 | JGI IMG/M metagenome (GOLD analysis project Ga0209345, IMG submission 187294) | Oil polluted marine microbial communities from Coal Oil Point, Santa Barbara, California, USA - Sample 7 (SPAdes) (version 2) | ecosystem: Environmental > Aquatic > Marine > Oil seeps ...
ACTTTCGCGTCTATAAATATCGTGTTTTCTAATCTTTAATCAAACCACAACAAACAAATGATTAAGGGCAAAACCTAAGCCAATATCGTGTTTTCTAATCTTTAATCAAACCACAACAACTCGCAGTCGTTGGTTCCCACCAGAGCGAATATCGTGTTTTCTAATCTTTAATCAAACCACAACTTTAGATGCAGATGTTTTACGAGATCTAGAAATATCGTGTTTTCTAATCTTTAATCAAACCACAACCTAGCTCTACCACCAGAACGCACTAAGAAAATATCGTGTTTTCTAATCTTTAATCAAACCACAACTACAACATAGTTGAATGTTATCACGAGCATAATATCGTGTTTTCTAATCTTTAATCAAACCACAACCAGGAGAAACAAACAATTTACCATCTTTAAAATATCGTGTTTTCTAATCTTTAATCAAACCACAACATTGGTGTAGCTATAAACGCTAAAGCCGCTAATATCGTGTTTTCTAATCTTTAATCAAACCACAACCGTAATCGGTAAGAGCCTCAATGTATTTCTAATATCGTGTTTTCTAATCTTTAATCAAACCACAACGTTAATTTGTTCTAATATTTCATCGGAAAAAATATCGTGTTTTCTAATCTTTAATCAAACCACAACATAGGAGCAAAAATAGTAGCAGTTATACTAAATATCGTGTTTTCTAATCTTTAATCAAACCACAACCAACCAAAACTAGTCATACTATATTTCCCAAATATCGTGTTTTCTAATCTTTAATCAAACCACAACCTTTTAATGGTTGGTGCAGATGGAAAATCAATATCGTGTTTTCTAATCTTTAATCAAACCACAACCTTCGTTCTTCAAGGGTTTTGAACCGGTTAATATCGTGTTTTCTAATCTTTAATCAAACCACAACAACTCGCAGTCGTTGGTTCCCACCAGAGCAATATCGTGTTTTCTAATCTTTAATCAAACCACAACCTTGAGAAGGAAAGATATTTACACCATTTAAATATCGTGTTTTCTAATCTTTAATCAAACCACAACACTGATCTGCAAACTCTAAAGCGATATTTTAATATCGTGTTTTCTAATCTTTAATCAAACCACAACTATTCTTTAATGTGAGCATATTCCGCACCTAATATCGTGTTTTCTAATCTTTAATCAAACCACAACGGTTATACTTTCAGAACGTTTAAAATCAGAATATCGTGTTTTCTAATCTTTAATCAAACCACAACATAGGTATGGTAAATAGAGAAACATACCAAAATATCGTGTTTTCTAATCTTTAATCAAACCACAACAACCCGCAAACGTTACTTCCCAGTAGAGCAATATCGTGTTTTCTAATCTTTAATCAAACCACAACTGTGCTTCTTTTACTTTGTTGGTACCAGATAATATCGTGTTTTCTAATCTTTAATCAAACCACAACGAACCAAGACACACTAAGCAGGATCACGATAATATCGTGTTTTCTAATCTTTAATCAAACCACAACTATAGAAAACAGAATCGAAAAGCGTTGGCAATATCGTGTTTTCTAATCTTTAATCAAACCACAACTTCCAATTACATTGCTCGCCAAAGAGATCTAATATCGTGTTTTCTAATCTTTAATCAAACCACAACTACTCGGTTAATCATTAAAACTGTGAAAATAATATCGTGTTTTCTAATCTTTAATCAAACCACAACTTAGAAAGCACAATGGAATATGAACTACAGAATATCGTGTTTTCTAATCTTTAATCAAACCACAACCAGCAGAGCGCTGCAAGGCAAATATATAAAAATATCGTGTTTTCTAATCTTTAATCAAACCACAACTTTGCGCCTTAACAAGATTCGCCAATGTGTAATATCGTGTTTTCTAATCTTTAATCAAACCACAACAACCGTTGTAAAACGATTTGAAGATGGTGAATATCGTGTTTTCTAATCTTTAATCAAACCACAACTACATCAGATGAAAATTTAGAAATTATATAATATCGTGTTTTCTAATCTTTAATCAAACCACAACTTCCAACCAGCGCGTTGCTCGTTTGTCAAGAATATCGTGTTTTCTAATCTTTAATCAAACCACAACTTAATGACGCTCTAACTTTCATGTTCTAAAATATCGTGTTTTCTAATCTTTAATCAAACCACAACACGGAGGTAAGCAAACGTGCTTAAAGTGTAATATCGTGTTTTCTAATCTTTAATCAAACCACAACTGGATGCGCAGCATACACATAAGAGGCTATAATATCGTGTTTTCTAATCTTTAATCAAACCACAACCATGGTGGTATTACGGTGTTAACAAACTACAATATCGTGTTTTCTAATCTTTAATCAAACCACAACTATTCGTGATACAAGCTGTTATATGCTGTCAATATCGTGTTTTCTAATCTTTAATCAAACCACAACGAAAAATCGTTGTAAAAAATTGAAAAGCCAATTTTTCGTTGTGGTTTGGCTATTTAAGATAAAAGAGAAATGTCAAAGAACTTTTATTTTGGAAAATCTTGTCTTCCAACAATAGTAATAATTTCAATGCTATTATTTTTTTTAATTTTAAAATATATGGTATCAACCCCAGAAACACAATATCTGTAACCTTCTTTTATATGTTCTGCCGTTGGAAACATTAATGGATTTTTAGCAATTTTGTTGAAACACTCAAACAATTCATTGTAATATTTATCAGCTTGAATCATTCCAAATTTATAAAACCCGTATTCGTATATTCTTATCACATCATTTTCAGCTTCAACAGATAACTTATACGAATACATTATTTTAAATTGCTTTTAATTTCTGCCAATAATTCATCTTTTGTTTTTGTGCTAAAACCACTTTTCTCTCCGCGTTCAATTTTTAGTCTTACAAAATCATAATATGCTTGTTGATGTCGTGCTTGTTTTATGAGATAGTTAATAGCTTCGCTTTTACTATTAAACTCTTCTTCTTCTATTTGTTTTTTTAACCATTCATCATTTTTTTTGGATAATGATACGCTTTGCCTTGTCATATTATTTAAAATTTACTGATGTAAATTTACACCAATTATTTTATTTAGTCAACTTTTAAATAATCATATAAAGTTTAATTTTCCTGTGGATGAAATTATAAAATCATAATCCTCAACTAAAATATTTAACTTGCTAACTTGAAGTCTAATTTGTTCTTCCTTCTTATTAAAATCAACACTATATACTTCCTTTAATTCAGAAGCTTGTTTTGCTTCTGTGTGCGGTCTAAAAGTAAGCCTTCCTTGTGCATCAAATTTGGCAAGTTTATAAAGTCTTTTTAACAAATCTTCTGTAGATAATTCTTGAATTTCATTAACTTCTTTTTCATACATCAAAACCATATTTCCTTTTTTGAGAATATACTTTAAGGGTAATTTAGAACTATTGTGTGGGTTAGGAACCAAACCATGATTATCTCGGTGTTTTTTATTACTTAACCTATAAAATTCACCTGCATCAATATTGTTAACTATTTCAAAATCTCTCTTTAGTTTTCCTTTAGTATTTATACCTTCATAAATTGCCATACAATAATTACTATCATTTTTAGCAAAATAGTGTTGCTTATGTTCGTGCCTAGAAACATCGCGATGTTTTTTTATTGTTAATGGCACTTTCACATCTGTTGCAAAATACCTAATCTTTTTTATTGGTATTGGGTTTCCGTTTTTGTTTGGCAATACATAAAGTTCATTGTCAATTTTATGCGTTAAATTCTGTATTTGAGATTTTAAAACCGCTTCTTCTGTGTCATCTACTCTATTTATCTGCTTCTTTAATGTTTCAATTTCTTTTTTTAACTTTTTTTCTTCCTGACGTCCTCTTGTTACAATGTCCTTTATGGTATCATCCACAATATGTTTTAAATCGGTATCTTTAAAATTTTCTAAAGGTTTCCGTAATACATATTTTACAACTTCTTGGGTTTCTCCTTTTTTATTTTTTTCTTCTCGTTTAATGGCACCATAGAAACTTTCTTTATGTAAAGCGCCACGTACAGTATCGCCTTGTTTATACATTATTTTACCATCTTTATTTCTTTGAATAATACCTCGTTTACGTATGGCTTTCTTGCTTTGAATAGATAAAACATCTGGTGTGTGATGACTAATTAGTGTGTTCTCATTAAAATTATTAACATCATTATTAAAACCTTTCCAAGGTATTCGGTGTTTAAAAGATGGTTTTGGTTTCCCATAAAACTTATAGTCTTCGTAATTATGATAATATTCTGCTAAAGCATCATTGATGTCCCTAGAACAACAAGCCACAACTACTGCATCTTTGGCATGATGCGCATGGTTAATTCTTTCTTTTTTGTCTAATCCCCAAATATCTCTAAGATTTGCGGTTGTTTTACCTTTTACAGGATACACCTGTGAGAATAATGATTTTAAGAATAAGTTGCCGTATTTACTAATAATACCAATATCTACAGATTGACTGTTTTTAAATCCTTTAGGAATTTCAGTCATTGTAAACGTTTTGTATTTATTGCGATAATAATTATACTCAAAACGTAGTTTTGCCCTTTTTTGAATATTTGAATCTCTATTTTCTTTTGTTGTTGAAGCTCTAACTTTTTTAGTAAGGGCTCTCATCTGGGCTTCTAAACTTTTATATTTTGCGTACCAATGACTTATTCTTGGTAATATTTCGTCGTGATTATGACATTCTGTTGGTATTTTATTCTTTTTAATATCTCTGTTATAAATTGAACAACACAATGTTTTGTTGGTTTGTGAATTATCTAAACTTTTGCTTCTTGGAATGGTGTGTTCTATATCAAATTTTGGGTTTGCACCAATAAAATCGCAAATACCTATGTTTTTTCCTGTGTAAATACACACTCTATTTTGCTCGTTCCATAATTGATATTTTAATATTTCATTTTCAGATGGTTCTATGTCTAATCCGCAATCTTCTTTGTAGAGTTTCTTTATGGCTTCAATGTAATTTTTTCTATTATTTTGTAAATCGTTTTGCCACTGTCTTATTGCAACTCTTTCATTGGCACTTTTTAGCTCCCTTGCCATTTCAATACGAATAATAGTATTTTCATCAATAACATCATCTTTTATAAGCTGATTAATAACCTTACGCAATTGATGCAATGAACGCATTGCCATTGGGTTTTTTATGGAAGATATTAATGGACTACCTAAATATAATTTTCCATCTGTTTTGCTACGTTTTACCTTGTCATACACTTCTATTGCAGAAGGGTGATAGAGTTTTTTTAAATTTGCTTCTGAAACATTAAAATTATCTCTTAAAAATGTTTTTACGCGCTCTTCTAAAGTTTCCTTTTTTGTAAATGCTCCTCGACCAGAATTTAACGCCATTTGTTTTGAAAACAATTGAAAACTATCGTTTAATATGTTTTCTTTTTTTTCTTCGGAAAAGGAATTCCATCGTTTTACTCCGTAATAATCTTCAATAATTACATTTAGGTCTTTTTGGTATGCTTCCACAACAAAATTGTTTGTACTGTTCCAAGTTTCTTGATTAGCCTTTACTTTTTTAATTAAACCGTTTACAATGTTAATTGTGTTTTTATAATTATTGTAATTATCTATTATTGAAAACACTTCTTTGTTTATAATAGCTCTGTCCTCTTTATTTTTCCATACATCGTTTGGAAGCACAGTTTTCATATTGGCTAAAAATACCGCGTGAGAATAGAGTAAACCTTTTTCTAAATAAGGTAAAATGTTGCGAGTTGCTTTTAAACTTAACGAACCATAATCTTGTTTTAATTTTATTTTTGAAAATTTTATAGCTGTTTTTTCATCACAGTTTAAATAATCTTTTACAAACTGTTTCAGTTTTTCGGTCTTATCAAATCTAAAAAGTACGTGCCAAATAGCATCAATAATTTGATGTTCAGTTTTATTAGAATTATCCTTATTTTTTTTATTAAAATTTGTTGTTAAATAAGCTTTCCAATCGTCGCCAAAAACATACCTCAAATTTGCTATTGTTGGACAACCAGAAACATTTGTATAATTTCCAAAATTGAATAACACATCAAATTCTTTAGATTTTTTATCTTTAAAATAGCCAAAAGTTAAACCTTTTGGTGTTAATTTTTTTGCGATTTCTACAAAATCGAAATTTGGTTTGGATTTTCTGTAAAAAAGAGGCTCTATAATTTCCCTTTCAACTTCATTTAAAAATCTTAATTTATCTTCATCAACTGGCTTTATTTTTATAGAATTAATAAAACTATACATTCTAAAAGCCTCAAAATCTGGATGTGAAATTGGCACACAAGCCTTATCGTTTTCTAAAGGACATTTTGCGACTAATCCTTTTTGAGATTTTAATGGACGTTGATAGAATATAGCATTTTCAATCGCTTTTTTTAATTTAGTCGGTAGGTTTTGTTTATCGCAAATCGTATTAAACTCATGCAAATAATGTTCTTCGCGATGCGTGTAATTATTTCTAATTCTTTGCCCTTCTTTATGTAATTCATAAAAATATTCTCCTAACGTATTGCAGTTAGCTTCTTCTATTTTGCTGGATAAATCACTTATCGCACTTTTAACTTTACCAAGAAATTCTTTGCGATTTAACCTTTCTGATAATTTTTCTTTAACACTTTCAAAATCTTCATTTTTATTGTCCTTTAATATAGATTTAAATGCTCTACCCAAAGTAAATAATGCTTTAGTATTAGCATCTGCCTTATCATAAGATTCTAAAAACTCGTCATAGGTTACTTGCAATTCTGCTGCCGAATTAGATTGCTGTATAATATCTTCAATTTCAAGGTTTTTTTCTTCAATTATCGAATTATCTGAAGTATCTAATCGGTTACTTAAAAATCCACGTCGTTGTGCCATGTGATAAAAAGCTCTACCTAACTCATGTTTATCAATAATATTATTCAAGTCTAATTTTTGAGTGGATGCTTTAAAACGAAAAACGTATGGGTTTTTAATCTGTTTTTTCCTTTCTAATTTATCATTCTGGTTATCCGTACTTAACCACAATCTAAATTCATCATTTTTAGGATAGATTTTTTTGTATCTCCAAAGTTTTAATTCATCATTAGACAATGCCGGACAAAAACCGTTATCAGAGAGCACTTTTAACAACTCTAACTTTCTTAATTTCCTTCTATATTTTAGTTTTCTACCACTTCTATAATCGGTTCGTTGTGCTGCTTTTGAGCTTTCGCTGTTTGTTTTTGGTTCTATGTTTACACCTTCAGAAAATATTCTAACACCTTTATCTATTAAAGTATAATCTTTTTCGCTTTTTTCCTTTTCTACAACTGCCCAACCAATAGAGTTAGTCCCTAAATCTAATCCTAATATCTTAGTCATACTATTTAAAATTTAATCAGCCTTGAAGATACTAATTTCTCAGAAGTCCGTGTTACGGTTTTCCACATTGTAAATTAAATTTGTTTTACTTATCTTTGAATCTGATTAAAATTTCTAATCTTTAATCTTATCACAATAAGGCTATATGCCGTAGATGAAAATCTTTAGTCCTGCTTCGGTAGGACTTTTTTTTTGCTAAAAAATAAAACAACACCAAAATTAAAAAGCAAACAACGCAACACCTAAACCTGAGCCGCCAGATAATAAATACTCATTACCATTAACAGTTTGGTAAAAAGCAATACGCACCACAGCTATTAGCGCACCGTCTCCTTCTGGCACAGCGTCTACACTAATACTAAAGGCAGAACCATCAAAATCACGCTCTACAATCAACGGACTGGCCAAGACTTGAGAATATTGAAAACTATCAAAATTAAAACGCACCAGACCAACTAAAACCTCCATATAATCTGATCCTTCAGGAAATCCTGCAGCCCCCAAACTATAATCAAACACATTAAACTTTAAACTAGCAAAATCAAAATCGTAACCACAATCTAGTAAAGCCATACGTTCTGGTGTAATATTAAATGAAGAAAACATACGCTTACCATTTGCCGTAGCAAAACCCAAACCAACTTTACGACTACCACGTTCAGAACTTGTGTCTAAATCTTTAATCCTCAAAAATAAACGCATCAATCGGCTATGCAATGTCCCATCCTTATATCCAGCTAAAAAAACAGAAAGCGCTCGCTTAAAGTACTTATTCACCTTAGAACATGTAGCAAATTCACTATTATTCTCACGTACACGCACCATAGAAGCACTAGTTTTTATCGCCTTACCATTAAATCCCCCACCTGCACGTCGTGCTGTAGGCACCCCTTTTCTGTAATAAAAATTAATCCCCCCTAAAGTCCCTTCAAAAAATACAACTCCTTTCTGTTTTGCCATAATAAGCTCATTTTAAAACACTTAAATATAATATAAATTTTTAAAAACACAATAATATGGCTAGATGTTATATCAACTATATGCCGACTATATATCGACTATACAATGACTATACTTCATCTTAAATTACATAAGAACAACCTATATAACAAGAAAAATCCTAAGTCAAAGACTTAGGATTAAAAAATAAGATAATACGGTTAACAAACTAAACGCTTCGTATTCTCAAGAAGCCCTAGGCTTGTATTACGTTTTTAAAAGTTGGCGAACTCTCAGTAATACTCCCTACACCTTTTTTATTTACCTTAAAAACAACATCCTTTTCTGTTGTAAACAATAAAACAGATAAAAAAGAGCTTTTTAAGTGTGATTTTAAAATAACTAATGCATCTTCTAAAGTAAGTTCTTCCTCTATATCTTCAGTTTCCCTTGGTCTAAAACTATATTTAAGCATAACCTTAAAATCGCTATCAGAATATATTGGCCTAATAAATATATTCTTTAATTCAGGCTTACCTATAGTCTTAGCCATGGTTAATTTTGCAAAAGTACAGTCCGCTATACTTTCTTTTACATGTTCCCAGAAAACAATAAATTCATCTTGATATGTCATAAATTTAAAAATAAATAATACTACTAACGTTTTAGGATAAACACTTAATTAAACGGGCTAAAAAAAAGATATAAACCCCATACAATTAACAGCTACAATATTAAAAACCCCAAGTTAAAAACTCAGGATTTACATCTCAATTAATAATACAAATAAAACCACATTACTCTCGCTCTAACAGCTTTTTAGATACCTTAAAAGTTGCAGAATACAACAAGCCTTCTTGGCGTTTTTTAAAATCTGAGAATGCTTTAGTATACCATTTAGAATCTGTGGCTTTCTTTTTAAAAGCGTCGTGATTAGCAACATCATATACCTCTGATTCAAACCAAGGCTCAATTTTATAAACTGATATACCAAAATGCTCTACACGCTTTAATACGGTTTCAAAATCTGATGCTGAAAAATAGTGTGTAGATTCACTATCAAATCCATCGTTTACATTTTCTAAATCGTTAAATACATTTTTTTCTAAGAATTCAGTTTGTGTCATATTATATGAGTAATTTTTATGGAACGTATCCTTTTATAATGAAGCACTAAAACATGTTTAGCACAATGAGGCGAAGTTAGCTTATCTATACACAACAGCAATACAGTCGCACTATTTAATTTTTAAAAGCAAAAAAAATCCCAAGCTAAAGACTTAGGATTCTTATAATATCTATGGTTAAACCGATTTAATGGCCATCAGGATGCATAAAACGTTGTTTTCCTAACAGCTGCTCTTCCGTTTCTACGTGGTCTTCATCCGGAACACAACAGTCTACTGGACAAACAGCCGCACATTGCGGTTCTTCATGAAAGCCCATACATTCCGTACACTTATCTGGTGCAATGTAATACACTTCGTCACTTATAGGTTCCTGTGTTTCTTCTGCGTCCACTTCTTTACCGTTTGTTAAAACGATCTTACCTTTTAAGCTGGTACCATCGGAATAGCGCCAATCGTCAGCACCTTCATAAATAGCAGTATTTGGACATTCTGGCTCACACGCTCCACAATTTATACATTCATCTGTGATTATTATTGCCATAACATTATTTTAATCTATTATTTTTATAGCTAATTAAGCGATTTTAAGACTGCATCAAAAATTAATTCAACAACAATCTAAAACTTTTATTTAGCTCATTTCTCTTTATTGCGTAAATTTGCAATTGCAAAAATAGAGCCAAAACATCGTATAACCAAACAGTATATGGATTTACAACAAAGAATTAACGCTTTTGTAAAATTAGGCGAATTTATAAATCAATTTCAGCAAAATAAAATCAGCAAAAACGATAAGATTGAAGCTAACGATTTATTCTTTGACGGATTTAAACACCAAATAAAATTGGCTCAAGAACACAACGGCTGGTTTACACAACAAAACATTACATTTACTTTAGAAAACTGGTCTAATGTATTAAGTAACAAAAACATTAACCGCTGGATAGAAAAGTATCAGTTTAACATTAATAATCCCAAAACTGTAGCCATAATTATGGCAGGAAATATTCCTTTGGTTGGTTTTCACGATTTTTTATCTGTCTTAATTTCCGGTCATAATGTCTTGGTAAAACAATCCTCTAACGACAAACATTTATTACCGTTTTTAGCCAAATATTTAGAAGTTATAGAACCTAATTTTAAAGGTAAAATCAAATTTACTGAAGAAAAACTAGAAAACTTTGATGCCGTTATCGCTACAGGAAGTGATAATACTGCGCGTTATTTTGAATACTATTTTAAAGACAAACCTTCTATAATAAGAAAAAACAGAAATTCGGTTGCTATATTAACAGGCAACGAAACTAATGAAGAACTAGAAGCCTTATCTCATGATATATTTAGATATTATGGTTTAGGCTGCAGAAATGTATCAAAGTTATTTGTACCTAAAGACTATAATTTTGACGCCTTTTTTAATGCTGTTTACAAATGGCATCCTATTATTAACGAATCTAAATACGCAAATAATTACGACTACAACAAGGCTGTCTATTTAATGAGTGAATTTGATATGTTAGAAAATGGTTTCCTAATGATAAAGGAAGACGAAAGCTATGCCTCACCTATCGCAACGCTATTTTATGAGTATTATGATAACAAAACAGATTTGGAGCATAAGCTAAAAACAGATGCAGATAAAATACAATGTATTGTCGCAAATAATTTTTCTACTGATGAAATTATTTTTGGTAAAACTCAAAAGCCACAGCTTTGGGAATATGCAGATAATATAGATACTGTTGAGTTTTTGTTAAAAATATAGCCTAAAAATTATCAATTTAATAACATAAAATAACCAATTAATTAGCACCTTTGTAGCTGTTTTAACTTCAGGATTAAATTCAGTATACAATGAAAAAACATAATTTTAGTGCAGGACCATGCGTATTACCAAAGTCAGTAATAGAACAAGCAGCAGCAGCTGTTTTAAATTTTGACGATGGTTTATCGCTTTTAGAAATTTCACACCGTAGCAAACCTTTTGTAGATGTTATGGAAAACGCTAGATCCTTAGCATTAGAATTGTTAGGTCTTGAAGGTAAGGGTTATAAAGCTTTATTTCTTCAAGGTGGTGCAAGTACGCAATTTTTAATGGTAGCCTTAAATCTTTTAGAAAAAAGAGCTGGTTATTTAAATTCAGGTACTTGGGCAGACAAGTCTATTAAAGAAGCTAAAATCTATGATGATATATATGAAGTAGGCTCTTCAAAAAGTGCCAACTACAACTATATTCCTAAAGGGTATGATATTCCAGAGGATTACGATTATTTTCACTGTACCTCTAACAATACCATTTTTGGGACACAGATGAAGAGTTTCCCAAACTCACCTGTTCCTTTAGTATGTGATATGAGTAGTGATATATTTTCACGTCAATTAGATTTTTCAAAGTTTGATTTGATTTACGCAGGCGCTCAAAAAAATATGGGACCTGCTGGAACAACTTTAGTTGTAATAAAAGAAGACATCTTAGGAAAAGTATCGCGTAAAATTCCTGCTATGATGGATTACAAAATACATATCAGTAAAGGCAGTATGTTTAATACTCCACCTGTTTTTGCAGTGTATACATCTATGCTTACCTTAGAATGGTTGAAAAACTTAGGAGGTATTAAAGCCATTGAAGAGTTAAATGAAAAGAAAGCACGTTTAATGTATTCTGAAATTGACTTAAACCCACTATTTAAAGGTTACGCTGTAAAAGAAGATCGCTCTATGATGAATGCAACATTCACTTTAGAAAACGAAAATCTTAAGGAAACGTTTGAAGCTATGATTAAAGAAGCTGGTATTAATGGCATTAACGGTCATAGAAGTGTTGGTGGCTACAGAGCTTCAATGTACAACGCTCTATCATTAGATAGTGTGAAGGCTTTAGTTGAAGTCATGAGTGAATTAGAGAGCAAAGCCTAAAGTGAGCTACCATACAAATGGGAATCGCATCACAAAATAATTATAACAAAATTTAATGTTTCCGTTTTACGGAAATGAAAAACAAGTTTTTCAATGAAAGTATTAGCAAACGACGGAGTTTCTCAAAGTGGAATTAACGCTTTAGAAGCAGCTGGTTACGAAGTATTAACAACCA
>Ga0209345_10005009_pt1 | contig 12517 bp, 15 predicted proteins | sample Cruoilmetagenom7_FD_187294 | JGI IMG/M metagenome (GOLD analysis project Ga0209345, IMG submission 187294) | Oil polluted marine microbial communities from Coal Oil Point, Santa Barbara, California, USA - Sample 7 (SPAdes) (version 2) | ecosystem: Environmental > Aquatic > Marine > Oil seeps ...
CCCGCCGCACCGTCATCGACCTTGCAAAGAAGCGTGGTTACGAGGTGATCGAACGGGCGATCATGCCCGACGAACTCGAAGGTTTCGAGCAATGCTTCCTGACCGGCACCGCGGCCGAGGTGACCCCGGTCTCCGAGATCGGGCCGTACAGCTTTTCAGTCGGCGAGATCGCGCAGAACCTGGTCAATGACTACATGGCCGAAGTTCAGCCGAAGAAGGCCGCTGCCGAGTAAGCAGCTTATGACGGACAAAAAAGGCGGCGTTCCCGAGGGAAGGCCGCCTTTTGCCGTTTGTGAAATTCAAGTGTTACTTCTTCATGCTGCTCATGACCATGCCGACGATGCCGGCCAGCACGCCGCCACCGGCCACGCCGCCGACTGCATCTCCGAGCACACCGGACAGGGCGCCCATGTCACCGCCAAGAACGCTGAGCAGAACACCGCCACCGACGCCGCCGATGGCGCCGATTATGGAGCGGCCAACAGGGCTCAGCGCTGCCTGTTTCAATGCAGCGCCGACAGCATTGCCGCCGATTGCACCGCCGACAAGTTGTATAATAATGGGAAGAAGAGCTTCCATTTGACACAATCCCTCTTGTTGATTGCTGCCTTTCTAAAACAGCAACTCAAGATTGACGGTGGAATAGATCCAAAGTCAATTGCAGCCTGTTGATAGATCTGGCGATTGTTGTGCCGCGCCGCTGGTGACGCTACAGCGCCTGGCGGGAACGGGCCGTCCTGTTTCTTCTCGTTTATTCGCACAGATTGGAAGCGTCTGCGCTGGTTGACTGTCACTGACGATGCTGCATATTCGTCGCAGGACGTATGGATTGCGCGCAGTATGAGGAAATAGTCCGCACATCTCATGCGCAAGATGATGAAAATGGGTGAGTGCCGTGCATCTGGATGAATTCGACCGCAAGCTGCTGCGGCTGTTGCAGGAAGATGGGCGGCTGACCAACAATGAGCTGTCGCAGGAGATCAACCTGTCGGCCTCGCAATGTTCACGGCGGCGAACCCGGCTGGAGCAGGAAGGCTATATCCGCGGCTACCGGGCGGATCTCGATGGCGAGAAGCTTGGCATCGGCATCGTCAATCTGATCACGGTGACGCTGGCGACGCACAACCGGGACAATGCGCAACGGTTCGCGCGCCTGATCGGCGGGCTTCCGGAAGTTCTGGAAGCCTATTCGCTGACCGGAGAGATGGACTATATCATCAAGGTGGTGACGCCCGACCTGCGCAGCCTTTCAGCTTTCGTCAGCGATGTGCTGCTGCCGCATGAATCAGTCCAGCATGTCAAAACAGCGATCGTGCTCGACACGTTGAAAGAGGGCGGAGGGCTTCCGGTTTGAAGGCGGCGAGCCTGATTGCGGATTTCATCCCCGCGCACATTTTTTCGCTGCCGGATGGAACCCAAGGGCTGGTGAAAGCGTTCCGATGACTTCGGCATCGGGCTGATGCGCGCAATTACATGTACAAAGGTGTTTGAAACAGAATGGAAGAACTGATGGCAAGTGCATCCGAATCCGAGTTGGGAAAACTCCTGGGCAGTTGGGGCGAGGCGTTTGACGGTCTCCAGGTTCTCATTGTCACCTACGCCTTCTCGGTGATCGGCGCGATCCTCATTCTCGTTGTCGGCTGGACCGTTTCCCGGCTGATGGGTCGCTGGGTGCGCAGCCTGCTGACCCGAACCCACCGGGTCGATCCGACCGTGGTCGGGTTCTTTTCCGTCTTTGTCCGCTATGCGGTTCTGGTGGTTGTCGTCATCATGGTGCTCGGCCAGTTCGGGGTGCAGACCGCCTCGATCATCACAGCGCTGGGTGCCGCAGGCCTCGCCATCGGCCTGGCGTTGCAGGGCACGCTGCAGAACATTGCCGCGGGCATCATGCTGCTGGTGCTGCGGCCGTTCCGGGTGGGCGAGTATATCGACGCCGACGGTATCTCCGGCACGATCCAGGAGATCGGTCTGTTCGCTACCGAGTTGAAGACGCTTGATGGCCTGTACCGCATGGCGCCAAATTCGCAGCTTTGGAATGTTCCGGTGACCAATTACTCGCGTCTACCCGAGCGGCGTCATGACCTTGTTATCGGCATCGGCTACGAGGACGATATCGGCAAGGCGCAATCGGTGATGATGGAACTGGCAAAGGCGGATGAACGGGTTCTGTCCGATCCCGAACCCTGGGCCTATGTGTCGGAGCTTGGCGACAGCGCGGTTGCCGTGACATTGCGCTACTGGACCAAATCGGAGGACTGGTGGACCACCAGCCGCGAGATGACCAAGGCCGCCAAGCTTGCCTTTGACAAGAACGGTATTTCGATCCCGTACCCGCAGGTGACCTATTCCGGTTCGCTGGAACTGGAAAAGCCGGATGCTTCCGACGCCGGAAAGGCGGGCGGCAGCAGCAAGGCAGTCGACAACGGCAAAGGGGATGGCCGCAACAAGACCCGCGATGACGACGAACCGGACACGGACTAGACCTGGTCCGGGCAGGGTACGTTACATCGCGCGGGCAAAGCCGGAAAACAGTGCGGACGGGAGGGTGACATAACGCTCCCGTCCGTTCACTTTGCTCCAAACGAGTCGCTGAACAAGGACACTTATCATCATGGGCAATTTGCAAGCGGGGATCATCCCCGTCACTCCCTTCCAGCAGAATTGCACGGTGCTGTTTGATCAGGATACCAAGTCGGGTGTTGTGGTTGATCCGGGCGGCGACGTCGATGTGATCCTGCAGACGATCACCGAGAACGGCCTGACCATCGAAGCGATCTGGCTGACGCACGGGCATATCGACCATGCCGGCGGTGCCGACGAGCTGCGCGAGAAGCTTGGCGTCAAGATCATCGGCCCGCACAAGGCAGACCTGCCGTTGCTGTCGGGGCTCGAGGACCAGGCCAGGATGTTCGGCCTCGACATGGAGGTGCGCAATGTGACGCCCGACCAGTGGCTCGAGGACGGCGACAAGGTGTCTTTCGGCACGCATGAATTCGAAGTCTCGCACACGCCCGGTCATGCTCCGGGGCATGTGATCTATTACAACCGGGCAGAGGGTTTTGCGCATCTGGGCGATGTGCTGTTTGCCGGTTCGATCGGGCGTACCGATCTTCCGGGCGGCGATCACCAGACGTTGCTCAACTCGATCCGCGACAAGGTGTTTCCGCTGGGTGACGAGATCGGCTTTATCTGCGGCCATGGCCCCGGCGGCAAGATCGGCGACGAACGCCGCACCAACCCGTTTCTCAAGGGGCTCTAGGCCCATCAGGCGTTCAAACAGAAAAACCGGCCTCGCGGAGTGCGATGGCCGGTTTTTGCTTTCAGGCAGGCCGGTGAAGCCGGATTACCTGACTACGCAGAAATGGTCGCGCCCGTCATATCCGCGATAGGTGCCTGTCGAGGCATTGAAGGAGCGGTACTTGTTGGCGCAGTAGCGGTACCAGGAACGGCTCCATGGCTCGTAGTCGCCGCCGCTGACCGCGCGCGGGTTTGTCGGCTGGCGGTAGATCACGCGCGGATTGTTGCTGTTGGCGATGGCCCCGCCGATGATGGCGGCAGCGCCGAGACCGAGGATGCCAAGTGCAATCGCATCATTGTTGTCATGATTGCGGCGGTGGCTGCGGTGACCCCGGTTCGACCTGTCCCAGCGTTGTGCGTGGGGCCGGTACAGATGCGGCTGGTTCGGATCCCGGAACTCTGCTTCGCCGGCGTTGGCTATGCCGGTTGTGAGCGGCGTAAAGGCAGTCGCGGCGGTGAGCAGGGCGATGCCGAATTTCTTGGCAAACATGTTCATCAGAAAATCCTTCCCGGTTGGCGTCTCTTGGCGGTGACCGGTTGTTCCGGCTTGAATGAACCCTATCCAGAGCAAGCTGAACGGCAGCTGAACGAAATTTTAAACTTTACAGTCCGGCCAAACTCTTAAAAGCGTCGATTGCTTTGTAACAAAAAAGCCCGGTGATTGCGGCACCGGGCTTTCGTATCGCTGTGGTGTCGATGTTAATCAGGCGAGGCGCAGATTAACGGCCTTCGGTCCCTTGCCGCGGCGATCGGGCTCGGTGTCGAAGGATACTTTCTGGTTTTCCTCGAGGCCGGTCATTCCCGAAGCCTGCACTGCGGAGATGTGAACAAAAATGTCCGCACCGCCATTGTCAGGCTTGATGAAGCCGAAGCCCTTGTCGACGTTGAAAAATTTTACGGTACCAGTTTCGCCCATGCTGTCAGGTCCTTTGGTTGCCTTCCGGTCTCCACTCGGTTTTTCCGGTCGGCGAGCATCATGTCATATCCCGCATTTGCGCGAGGGTTATGGCAGGCAGTTCTTGAAGTGTTTGGAAAGGTCCTGGTTTTAACGGCTTCGCCCCTTCACGCGCTATGGCGTGTGGGCTCTTGTTGAAGTCGTCCGAAGTTTTTTGTGCGGCTTCGGCGCGCATGTTTCTGGTCTTCCCGTGTTCGCAAATTGCCCGAACGCAACAAAGATGATTGTTTTGTTGGAAATTGGCAAGCAAAACTTTGGTGACACTTGCCAGCCCAGGTTGCTGTATCTGGCCGGACCATCGGGTGCGGTCCGGCCAGACAGGCGCGATTACTCGACGATCGCGATTTCGTTGGCTTCGGTGGTGCCGTCGTCGAACATGATCATCACGGTCTTGCCGGCTTCGATACCTTCGACCTCGACACCTTCGGCAATGGTGTAGACTTCACCGGATTCCAGTTCCAAGGTGCTTGCGGTCTGGTCGAATGTCTTGACGACACCCTCGATTTCGCCGGCGAAGGCGGTCGAGAGCATGGCTGCGGATGCGAAAGCGATTGCAACGATCTTTTTCATTGGTGTTTTCCATAGGTTGTTACCCGATCCGCAACCGGCTGGCAGATGTGCCAGACTGGTGTCGGTTGCAGCGGGGCGGCGCTGATATGCGCCGGAAGATTGCGCCGCGCAAGCGGCAAAAAGATATATTTTTCAAGGCCGAAAGTGGCTTAATTTTGCCATGATCCGATCAGATCGATTTGGCTTTTTGTCCACTTTCCGGCCCTGAATCCGGTCACCCTGGCCAGCCAGTTTGTGTCCGGTCAGGGTTTGGGGAAATTCATTCCACCACGCTGACCGCGGTGGCATCGGTGGTGCCGTCATCGTAGGTGATGACCACCTTGCCGCCGGGCTGCAGATTGTCGAGCTGGACACCATCGGCGAGGTGGAACGCCTCACCGCTTTCCAGGACGATCATCTTGGTGGCCGGGTCATAGTTGGTGACCACGCCTTCAATTTCAGCCGCGTGGGCGGCTCCGGCCAGACCGAGCACTGAAACAGCGGTGATAAGGATCTTCTTCATGGTGATGTCTCCCTTGTTTTGCCTGCACCGGTATTGATGCCTGCAGGACGGAAATTGAGGGCGACGGCGCCAATATGCAAATCACTTGGCGTAAATAAAATCAACAAAAACAATGACATAATCTCGCCATATTGCGCGTCTGCAGCGGCGGAAATTTGGCGAATTATGGGCCGCATTGCTTCAAAGCAGCGCGCGCTCAAGGCATTTGCGGTGCCTTGTTTCGGTCAGGATTATGGCGGGCTGGCGACCGGTCGTACGGTGGTGCGATCACGAACCGTGGTTCATCGAGGGTGCAAAAGCGGTCAGGAAGCCGCTCTGGGTCTGAGCATCGGGCCGAGTTCGGCCAGAAGGATGGCCAGGAAGATCAGAATGCCGCCGGCATAGCCGAGCGCCGGGATCTGTTCTCCGAGGATAATTGCGCCAAACAGGGCCGCGAAAAGCGATTCCGTCGACAGGAAGATCGCGGCTTGCGGGGCCGTGGTGTAGCGCTGGCCGATGACCTGCAGCGTGAAGGCAAGCCCGGTTGCAACGACGCCGGCAAACAGGATCTCGGGCAGGGTGGCGATCACCGCGGCCATGTCGAAACCTTCCGTTACAAGCCCGATGCCGAGGCCGAGCAGGCCAGCCAGCGAGAACTGGATGAAGGACAGGGTCAGCGGGCGGCCGCTTGGCCCGACAAAGCGGCCGACCAGAATGACCTGCATGGCCCACATCACGGCGCAGGCGATGGTCAGCAGGTCACCGGTGTTGAGATCGCTCAGGCTGCCGCCTGCCAGCATCCAGATGCCGATAAATGTCATCATGACGGCTGGCCAGATCACCGGATGTGGCGGCTGGCGCAGCACCAGCAATGTAATGAAGGGAACAAACACGACGTAGAGGCCGGTCAGAAAGCCCGAATTGGTAACGGTGGTGATGGTCAGCCCCACCTGCTGCAGCGCCATGCCGAGGAACAATACCAGCCCGACGAGAGCGAAGCCGCGCAGATGGACGGGTGACACCGGATGATCGGCCTTGCGGGCTTCGATCCAGGCAAAAGGTGCCAGAACGATCGAAGCTACGAGAAAACGCAGGCCGATGAACAGGAAGGGGCCGATATTGTCCATCGCGGTCGATTGCGCGACAAAGCCCGCGCCCCAGATGGCACCGGCTGAAAGCAGCAGCAGATTGGCGAGATGACGCGGCATGGCACTGTCCGGGCAGGATGAACGATCCCGGACGGCTAGCAGGTGCGTTTCTCCGGAGCAAGGGGGCTGCGGACCGGGGCGAGGGCAGGTTCATTCATCTGCCGTCGGGAAATGGTAGACATGAGCGTTTTCCGGCTTTTGCTTGCTCGCTGTTCGTGGTCGATTTTGCATCTCGAACAGCATTTTGAACCCGCAGCCTCGGATCTGGCCTGATTGCCAGTTTGTGAGTCGCTGCATTTCGGACACCGGTTTTGTCAGGCGATTGCTCCAGCGATAGGACTGCGCATTGCATCGTGCTGTCCGCGGCCCCATTTCAGAAGCATGATCACATCAGCGGCACCAACATTCGAGCATCCAATATCGATCACACCAAGCGATATTGACGAGATGGGGCATGTCAATAATGCGGTGTATCTTCGCTGGGTGCAGGAAACGGTCGTCGATTACTGGCAACACATCTCGCCGGTTGACGCACAGGAAGAGCTCCTCTGGGTGGCTCTCAAGCATGAGATCACCTATCGCGTGCCGCTATTTCTGGATGACAAAGTTGATGCCCTGGTCACGGCGACGGGAACGCGTGGCTCCCGGGCGTCGTTTTCAACAAACTTCAGGCGTGGTGAAGATATTGCCACCGAAGTGCGGAGTTCATGGTGTTGCGTCGACGCGGTTACCCGACGGCCGCGCAGGATCACTCACGACATCGCCCGGCGGTTTCTGCCAAGCTGAAACTGTTTCGTCGGCTCCGTCATTGATGGCACGGAATTCGACTGATCGAACACTGCTCCACGGAAATGCGACGAAGGCCTGTTTTCGGACGATTGAGACAATGCCGATGCGGCCCCAGCCCGGTTTCAGCGGATGTTCAGCAGAGCTTCGAGCCGGGCGCGGTTCTTGCCGAGATCGCTTTTTCCAATTTGCGCTGCGGCATAGGCCATGATTCCGGTGCGGCCATCAGGCATCGGCCGGGCTTCGAGATGGATCACGTCGGGAAACCGCATCAGCGGCGAGTAGGTGACAAAGCGCGCCTTGGCCGGATCCTTGCGGTCATCGATCCTGCGGGCCAGCGGGTCGGAGGTGAAGAGCCGTTGCGACAACCGCTCGATGGCGATGGCCGGTGCATCATCGACGGGTGGAATCTCGAAATCAGGCTTTTCGCAGAGACCGGGGCTGCAGGCGAGCGCATCGTTCGGTGTGGTGCTGCGCTTATTGAGGCTGAAATCGCGCTGGCCGCGATCGGGTGGGCCGGCGACCAGTTCCCAGCTGCGCTCCCGGCCGATCAGGATGAACGCCGCGATCCCTGCACCAACGAGTATGATCAGGCCCAGTATGATTGTCTTCAGCATCGTCTCACTCGATTCTTTTACGTAACGGCCATTGCGGCGTCAGGGGCAGGGCCATGCGCAGGCCTGTCAGCTTACAACTCTAATCGCCGGTTTCAGGCGCGCGCGACAATCGCAGGATCGAGCCGTTGTCTTCGTCGGTTACCATCAGCACCGCGCCATCGGGGGCAACGCGGACATCGCGAATGCGTCCGTAGGTGCCTTTGAGCAATCGTTCTTCGGACAGCACTTCGCCGGTTTCGTCGTCGAGGTCAAGCCGGACCAGCAACTGGAACTTCAGCGCCGCGACCAGCAAATCGCCATCCCATTCGGGAAACATGTCTCCGCGGTACACGGCCATGCCGCCCGGGGCGATGGATGGATCCCAGTAATGCACCGGCTGCTCGAACCCCTCGGCTTTGGTGCCGACGCCGATCTCCGCCCCTGAGTAATGGCGCCCGTAGGAGATCTCGGGCCAGCCATAATTGAGCCCCGGTTGCGGCCGGTTGACTTCATCGCCACCGCGGGCGCCATGCTCGACCGAATAGAGCACGCCGGTCCTGGGATCGATGTCGAGGCCTTGCGGGTTGCGGTGGCCCTTGGACCAGAGTTCTGCGGCCTTGCCGCTGCCGGCATCGGGGTTTCCGGGCGCAAACGGATTGTCGGACGGGACCGTGCCATCGGCGTTAATTCGCAGCACGGCTCCGGCATGATCGCTGAAATCCTGGGCCCGCTCGCTTTCGCCACGGTCCCCGATGGTGAAAAACAGCGTTCCGTCCGGTGCAACGGCAATGCGCGATCCGAAGTGTCTTCCAACGCCTGTAAACCGGTTCATGCGGAAGATCTCGGTTACGTCGGTGAGTGCGGTCGCGTCATCCGACAGGCGGGCCCTGGCAATGGCCGTTCCCAGCCCGTCGGTGCTGCGGGTGGAGTAGCTGAGGAATATGATCCGGCTTTCTTCAAAATCGGCAGCGAGCGCAACATCGAGGAGCCCGCCCTGGCCGACGGCTGCAATTTGCGGCAGGCCGGCAATCGGCGCCGAGACCGCACCGTCGCGCACCAGGCGCAGGGCGCCGCTGCGTTCGGTGACAAGAAGTGTGCCGTCGGGCAGCGGCTCGACACTCCATGGATGATCAAGTCCGGTGGCCAGTACATCGACGTCGATGCTGACTTCGTTCGTCGGGATAATTTCGCCCGCGGGCAGGCTTCCGGCCGAGGCCAGCCAAAGCGCTGCCGACAGGCCAAGAAGTGTTTTCACAGCTCGATGCCGTGTCGGGATCCGGTTGTCAGCCATTGTTGCCTCGTTTGCGGTCAATGTTTGCACAGTTAAGGAGATATGGTGCTTCAAAGGCGCAGGAAAACCCCTGCAAGCTGAAACCGTGCCGGTGACGGTGGCGGAATTCCGGTTAAACTCGCCGGTCATGGACAGCGCTGATTCGCACATCAAGCCCTTGCACCCTGCCTCGGGCCATCCTGCTTCCGCTGAACCCCGGCGCCGTGCGGTGTGGGGGGCCAGCGCCCTGGCGCTGTTTCTTCCCGGGCTGGTGGTGGCCGCGGGGTACGGCGCATTGTGGATCTCGCTCTACCTCAATGACCGGGGAGAGGGCGCCTTGGCCCGGGTCTGCCTGATGGTGGTGGTGATCATCGTTCCGTTGCTGTTTGCCTATGCCGGGCTGCGGTTGTCGACGACGCGGCTTACGCTGCGTGGGGCGCATCTGGAGGTTCATCCCGGTTTTCCCGCGCGTGACCCGGTGATTGTCAGCTATCCTGCGGTGACCGGGCTATCGTTGCGCCACGGTCTTTCCGGCTGGATCACCGGTGCCGGGTCGCTGGTGATCGAACGGGAGCATGGCGTGCCGGTCGTTGTTTCAGGGCTGACCAGTCCGGATGCGGCGCTGGCCGATCTTTCGGCGCGGTGCGAAGCCTTCAACAAGCAGGATGTTGCGGTCTAGAGCAGATGGTTTGACCGGCGGGCTTGTTGACGGAGGTCTGCTGCTGTTCGATCTGGTGACCGGCGTTGATTTGCCGGTTGAGCATGGCATCGGGTTCGGCCCGGGCCTGGATCACGAGCGCCGACAAAAGCAGCAGGCAGCCCATTGCCGCCATCAGCGCTATTCTTAACGCCGTGACAGATTCCCGGCGGGCGGGCTTGATAAGCAGGAAGTCATCTTCCGGAATCATGGTCTTTCCCCGTTCTTTGCAGTTCGGGGATCATCTAACGGGCGGATCGCGTCGCCATTCGGACCGGATTGTGGCCGTGCCGGAGTATTGTGGTGTCAAGATTGTGTTTCGGGTTAACGCGTGCGTTTGCCGAAGGCTGCAGCGCGCCGCGGAGCGACCGCTCGCGGGGTGAATTCACTGGCTGGAGCTGCCGCGGGGACATCGTTGCGCGTGGCTGAATTGTAGGCCGGGTGGACAAGGTCGCCGACCTGGGAGAGCTCAGGCTCGGGGAAGCGGTCGTCAAATGTCCTGGGCACGGTTTCCGGCCGCGCAAGCGCGTATCCCTGCATCAGTTGAACGCCGATTTGCTGGCAGAAGTCGACCTGGTGATCCTCCTCCAGCCCCTCGAACAGGACGGTGATTCCGCGTTCGATGAACTGTTCGACCATCAGCTTGAGCAGGCCCATGCCGGCGGAGGTCTCGGTGAACCGGCGCACCCAGGCTGCGTCGAACTTGAGCACGTCGGGCCTGAGATCGTTTACCCGCTGGGAATCGGAATCGTCGGCGCCAAAGTCATCGACGGCGATCTTGAACAGCCGCGAGCGCAATCCGCTGACAAGCCGGTTGAGAACCTCTTCGTTGCCGCTGCCCTGTTCGGTAATTTCACAGACAATCCGGCCCGGCCTCAGGCCGGCGCGCAAGGTCACGTCGACCATGCGGTCGACTTCGACATCGATGTTGACGATGGCGTCGAACAGGCCGGGATTGAAGTTGATGAACAGCTTCGCCTTGCGGCGGCCGAGTTTGCCCATGTTGAGAATGTGCAGTTCCCGGCACAGCGTATCGACCGTGACCGCGTCGGCTTTTTCAACCATCGAAAAGAAATGGCCCGGGGAGACCGGCTTGCCATCCTGCTGGGCGCGGATGAGCGCTTCAAATGCCTCGATTGTCAGGTGACCCTGATCATTCTGGCTGAAGATCGGCTGGAAGGCCGAGCGCAAGACAAAGGGGCCGTAGGAGGTCGTGTAGAACCCCCGGTCGTCTTGCAGAAAATGCGGTTCGTGACGTCCGGCCATCATGTCCTGGACTCCGATTTCCGTTTAGTGTCGATCCTAGACACTAGACGCCAAATCTTTCGCCAAGGTTAAATCAACCGTTACAAGCTTACCTGGCGGCTTGCATCGCAGGGCCGGTTACGACATAGAAGGCAACGGGCGCGGGCGCCGCGTCCCCTAGCATCACGTCCCAGCACCGGAGCGCATTCCATGGCCTTTCTCGCCAACGCCCTTTCCCGGGTCAAACCGTCCGCAACCATTGCCGTCAGCCAGAAAGCGCGGGAGCTCAAAGCCAAGGGCCGCGATGTCATCGGGCTTGGCGCCGGCGAGCCGGATTTCGATACTCCCGACAACATCAAGGCGGCTGCGATCGACGCGATCAATCGCGGCGAGACAAAATACACCCCGGTTTCGGGCATTCCCGAACTGCGCAAGGCGATTGCGGCCAAGTTCAAGCGCGAGAACAATCTCGACTATGACTGGCAGCAGACCATCGTCGGCACCGGCGGCAAACAGATCCTGTTCAATGCCTTCATGGCGACGCTGAACCCCGGCGACGAAGTTGTCATTCCTGCGCCCTACTGGGTCAGCTATCCGGAAATGGTGGCGATCTGCGGTGGCACCTCGGTGTTTGTTCCGACCACGATCGAGAACGGCTTCAAGCTGGCTGCCGCCGACCTGGAAGCCGCAATCACGCCGAAGACCAAGTGGCTGATGTTCAACTCGCCGTCCAACCCCTCGGGGGCGGCCTACACCGAAGCCGAACTCAAGGCGCTGACGGAGGTGCTGATGCGCCATCCGCATGTCTGGATCCTGTCCGACGACATGTACGAGCACCTGACCTATGGCGAATTCGTTTTCACCACGCCTGCCCAGGTTGAGCCGGCTCTGAAAGAGCGCACGCTGACCATGAACGGCGTGTCGAAGGCCTATGCCATGACCGGCTGGCGCATCGGCTATGCGGCCGGTCCGATGGAACTGATCAAGGCGATGGACATGATCCAGGGCCAGCAGACCTCCGGCGCCTGCTCGATTGCGCAGTGGGCTGCCGTCGAAGCGCTCAACGGAACGCAGGACTTCATTCCGAAGAACCAGGAAATCTTCCGCGGCCGCCGCGACCTGGTTGTTTCGATGCTCAACCAGGCCAAGGGCATCCAGTGCCCGGTTCCCGAAGGCGCGTTCTACGTCTATCCGTCCTGTGCCGAGCTGATCGGCAAGACGGCGCCGTCTGGCAAGGTGATCGAGTCCGATGAGGATTTCGTCACCGAGCTGCTCGAAACCGAAGGCGTCGCGGTGGTGCACGGTTCGGCCTTTGGCCAGGGCCCCAACTTCCGCATTTCCTACGCCACCTCGGAAGCACTGCTGGAAGAAGCCTGCAACCGGATCCAGCGGTTCTGCGCAGCCCTGCGCTGATCTTACGGCAATTGCATTGCCGGGCCATCAAATGCCCGGCCCAGATTGTTTCGGCCGCC
>Ga0209345_10005010_pt1 | contig 12516 bp, 8 predicted proteins | sample Cruoilmetagenom7_FD_187294 | JGI IMG/M metagenome (GOLD analysis project Ga0209345, IMG submission 187294) | Oil polluted marine microbial communities from Coal Oil Point, Santa Barbara, California, USA - Sample 7 (SPAdes) (version 2) | ecosystem: Environmental > Aquatic > Marine > Oil seeps ...
ACCCGCGCCGATGTATTCGCCCTGCTCGATGGGCAGGTCTTCGATCCGGCCCGCAAAGGGCGCGGTGATCGTTGCGTCCGCCAATGCGGTTTGCGCCTGCAACAGCGTGCTGGCGGCGGCGGCCAGAGCGGCCTCGGCCTCAAGAACACGATCGTTCGTGGCAGCCCCCCGATCGCGCAGCGTGACGGCGTTGTTGCGTTCACGTAATGCGCGCGTGTGGTCTTCGGCGGCGCGGGTCAGGTCGGCCTGATATTGAGCGGTGTCAATCAGTGCAATCGCGTCGCCTGTCTTCACCATGTCGCCGTTCTGCACCATCAGCTTTGTAATGTTGCCCGAGGCCTCGGCGCGCACCTGGGTGTCGCGATGGGGCAGGGCCTGGCCCTTGGCAACAAAGCGACGCGTGACGCTTTCGGCGTGCGAGGTGCGGACCTGCACGGCGATGGCCACCGGCTTCGGTGCGGTGCCATCGCGGGGCGCAGGGTCTTGTGACGGTAGAACAAGACCGCTGCCCATCCACAGAACCACAACGCCCAACAGCCCGGCGGCCACCCATTTCGACCGCCCGGCCCCAGGGTCCGAAACAAAGGACAACGGGGACGTCTTCGAGGTTTTGGATGTCATGTCATGGGTCCAAATGTTTGGCGTATATAGGATCGAAAATGGGGGTTTCAGGCGCAATGTAAAGGTGTGCCGCCTGCTTGGAACGCCCAAAACGTGCGTTTGGCCGGAAACACGGTGTTTTCAGGCTTGGTCTCTTAAGCCAGATGGCGAAAAGTATGGAAGTGACGATAAAGTCTGATACCGTTTTTGAGGGAAATATTTTTGACGCAGCGACATGGTTTCGAGAGTGAGGTGGAGCGGGCGACAGTGATTTTGACACATTGCCCTTGACCCAAAAACGGGCCAACACCAACAGCGACGCCCCAGGCAGGGAATTTGGAAGATGAGCAATACAGCACACTCCCCCCGGCGCGCCGCGCAACGATGTCCCGCCTGGCCTTGACCACTGCAATCACCGGCATGGCACTATTCTCTTACAGTCGCGGGGCGTATGCGGCCTGTGTGGGAACGGGGCCCAGCAGCTTTAATTGTTATGGAGTAATCGCCGGGCCGACCGTCTTGGGCCAAGACGGAACCAGCTTTGTTGCGACGGGTGGGCAACGGCGTTGTGGCTCGCAACCAAGGGTACGCCTATGGCGGGATGAAAGAAGCGTTTCGGCTGAATAGTTATGCAGGCTTGACGTATCGCGAGGGCGTGAACGTCACCGTGACCACGGCAGATGTGACCGGCAGCACCGGGATTTATGCCTTGAGCGGGGCGACGAATAACGGTTCTGGCATTCAGTATTACGGGTCCTACCTACGGACCCCAACAAGGTCTTTACGTCTGACAATTGACACAACCGGCGGAGGCGTTGTTGATACGGCGGGCGGTGGCATTCAGGCCATTCAAAGCGTTGCGTCTGGCGGCAGTTTTGTTGGTGTTAAGATCACCATGGCTGACGTGATTGGCACCAGTTTTGGCATCCATGCTGTGAACAGCGGCAGTGTTTTCAACACTAGAGCATACAGACTTGTCGACACGCGGTTGGGCACGGTCACCGCCTCGGCAGGCAGCGGCATTGTGATTGAACAATCGGTTGGCGCAAGGTGTTCGGGTTGCTCTTGTGGATCCAGCGGGGTTGCCGTCAGGACCGCTGATGTTTTGGCCTATGGTGACAACGGCGAAACAACCTTTGTGTCGGGAAATTCCGGCCACGGTATTCAGGTTCTCTCGCAAGCCGACTTTGAGACGAATATCAATGTCACCAGCGCGACCTATGTCACGGGCGGTCTGTCGGGCATCACCGCCTCTCAGATCGGCAACGTCTTTCTTGGCTTCAACATCAATATCGACAATGGCGGTGTGGTGGCGAACCGGTCGTTCCTGTCGTCCGATCTGACGATCAACGCAGACAACACAGGTGCCGGGGTCACGCTGAATATCGGCGCGACAGGCATTGTCATCGGCTCGGTCGATCTGACCGACGCGGATGATGTGTTCACCAACGATGGCCACTGGGACGCTTCGGGAGGCACCAGCGATTTTGGCCTGGGGGACGATCAGTTCTTCAACGTCTCGGACCTGACCCTGGTGGTCGGCAACGGCACGGCGGGTCAGATGACGCGCTTTGATGGGCTCGAAAGTTTCACCAATACCGGCACGATCGACTTTGCCGATGGTTATGCCAGCGACACGTTCGTGGCGTCGGGGGGGCACCGGCGACGGTATCATGGTGATGGATGTATCCTTGGCCTGTCGGTCGAACGCGAATGGGATGGGGCGGGCGGGGGCAAGAATGCCCTGTGGGCGTCGGTTAATATTCTACATGATTTTGATGGCAGAACGGGCGTGGCTGTGGCCGCGCCGAACGTGATCGCCATGGGCCGCACAGCCGAAGCAACACGGGTTGAACTGGGCCTTGGCGGTCGCTTTTACTTTGGTCAGGGCACGGCATTTGGGACACTTGGCGCCTCGCTGGCCGTGGGCGGAGGCGACGACGGCTTGGACCTGAGAACAACGATCAGGGTGAATTTCACATAGTAGAACGATGGGGGCAGACCGCCTTGTGGCAATGGCCTGTGCGGCGGCGCCCGCCGTGGCGCAAGACACCGGCACGCCTGATGCGTTGACCGAGGCCTATCAGAACTGGGTGCTGAACTGCACGCGCATCGACGGGGCGGATCAATCGTTCTGTCGCATGGGTCAACAGCTGACCCGACAAGGCGGAACCGGGCAGGCCGAGCCGCTTTTGTCGACCTTTCTGCGGCGAAACGAGGTCGGGGCGAAGGTGTCGTGGCCTTCTTGACCCCCCTTGGCGTCGCGCTGCGCGAACCTGTGCGGGCGGCGATCAACGGCGCGAACGTGGTCGAAGCGGCATACCTGACCTGTAATCCCGGCGCTGGTTGCCTGGCCCGAAATGCGTTCACCGACCTGTCGAATGAAGCGCGCGCTGCCGCCGAAGATGTGCAGGTCACTGTGCTCCTGGTCGGGCTTCACAGACGCTTGGACCCGCCTGGGCGGGCTTTGATCCCTCAACAACCGACGCCCTCCCGCCCGTCATCGGGGCCTTGCGGCCCGTCTGTCGGTTGGGCGTGGCAGCCTGTGCAAGCACAGGCTGCGGTTGCGTTCAATAGATGCCCATGTGGCCATTCAAGGCGTTCAGGTCTGTGGTGCCTTCCAGTGTCAGCGTGTGGCCGTTGCCGAAGTCGAACACGATGTCGCCTTCGACCACAGAGGCATATGCCAGCAGTTCGGCGTCGGTTTTTGCACCACCACCCCAGCGATAATCGTCGAACCAGACGCGGTCCCCTTCGGCGGTGTCAAAGTCGGTGACCACGTCGGCGCCCTCGCGAAACATGAACGTGTCGGCCCCGGCGCCACCGGTATAGGTGTCGTTATAGTGGCCGCCGTTCAGGAAGTCGTTTCCGTTGCCACCGTCCAGCACATCGTGGCCCCAACCGCCATAGATATGGTCGTTGCCGCCGCGTCCTTCGACGGTGTCATGGCCGCCGCCTCCGGACAGAATGTTGCGGTCATTCGTGCCGATGATCTTGTCGTTATAGAGCGAGCCCCAGACGTTTTCGATGTTCTCATAGGTGTCGCCAGTCGCGTTGCCCCAAGCGTTTCCAGCGATCATGTTGATGCCGATGCCGCCGCCATCAATGTCGCGGAAATCGATATAGTCCTGGCCCGCGCCACCGTCATGATGATCGGCCCCTGTGCCGCCGGCCAGGGTGTCGTTGCCGTCGCCGCCTTGCAAGGTGTCATCGCCGTCACCGCCCATAAGGGTGTCTTCGCCGTTGCCGCCGCCCAGTGTGTCGTTTCCGTCGCCACCATTAAGGGTGTCTGCCCCGCTTCCGCCGATCAATTCATTCGCACCCTGGTCCCCGGTGATATCATCGTCATAGCGCGAGCCGATGACGTTCTCGACGCTGACAAAGGTGTCTCCCGCAGCATCGCCGCCTGTGCCCCCTGTCAAAAAGCTGAGCGTAATTGCTGCCCGACTGTCTTCATAACTGGCCGTGTCGGTCCCATTCTGACCGTTTAAAGTGTCGGCGCCAGCCCCTCCGATCAGCACGTCATCACCGTCATAGCCGTAAAGCGCGTCATCGTCGTCGCCACCTTCCAGGCGGTCATTGCCATACCCGCCATAGAGGGTGTCGACCCCGGCGCCGCCCTTCAGCGTGTCATCACCACCGCGGCCCGACAACAGGTCATCGCCGTCGCCACCTTCCAGCACATTGGCGGTATCGTCCCCCTTCAACTCATCGGCCATTGCCGAGCCCGTGAGGTTTTCGATGCTGGTAAATGTGTCCCCCGCAGCTGATCCGCCGACCGTGTTGTCCCTCAGGTCCACGTTGGCCCCGGATGTCGCATCGCGATAGCTGGCCGTGTCGATCCCGGTGCCTCCGTTCAGCGTATCACCGCCACCGTTGCCTTCGAGCAGATCATCGGCCGTGCCGCCCTCGAATGTGTCGGCGGTGGCCGTGCTGCCATAGAGATGCAAGTACCCATCTCCGGGGGTTTCCTTGGCGACAATGATGCGAATGACTTCGTCGTTGTCGAACGTGACCTGAATCTCCGGGTAGCCATCTGAGTTCACGGTCACCGCAGCCATTTCGCGCGAAATCACCGTCTTGCCGCTGGCATCCGTCGAAACGCGCGCGATCCAGACGTTTTGAATATTGCTGCCAAAGTTTCTCAAATCGACGGTCTTGGTGCCATCAAATCCGTCCGAGGCGACAAAGATCACGCCTTGGATGAGTCTTCGAAAGCATAAGCCAGAGTGTCGCTTTTCCCGCTGATATTGTCTTTGGACGCGGTTTCCAGTTGCCACGTGCCCGGTGTGCTTTCGGCCATCAGCCGCAAGACTTCCATATGGGGGCCATAGTCAACGCCACCCAAGCCATCGCCCCAGGTTGCTTCGGTATCATGGGTGTGCGAGCTGCCAATGCCCCAGAGTGCGGCATAGTCGACCCCCAGTTCCGCAAGGCTGGAAATGACTGACAAGGTGACCGCAGCGGCGGAGAGGTCGACCTGTGTTGCGGTGTTTGTGTGTTCCACGCTCCAGGCCGAGTTGTAAATCTCGACCTCTTTCGCAACTTGGCCGGGCGGGTTGATCAGGGCCAGCATTGCTGTGATGCCTTCCTCAATCCAATTGATGCCCTCAAAACCTGCGGCGCTGTCCAGGCTCGCGTCCAACAGGTTGTGGTTTGTATCCAGCACGTCGATTTGCCCGAACAGGCTGGCGAGATCGTCAGCGTCATAGCCAAGAATGGCTGTCGCGCCGATGAAATTCGCCTCAAGCTCGTCGGCCCAACCTTCGGCCCGAACTTGTATCGCTACCTTAAAGTCGTCTGCTTGGGCTTGGTGTTCGTCGCGAAATTCTTTCACAGCCTCGAGAACAGCAAAGGCGTAGGCAGAATAACTGTCGATATCAATTGTCGAGTCGGGAGAGAAATACGCTTTGTTCCAGCCGAAATAATCTTCGTTGCCCAGTTCCAGAATGAAGTCGTCGGGGACGGGGCCGTATTTTTCGTTGACCAGAAGATCTATAAGGAAGGCTTTCACGTCCGCCTTCAATTCGGCGTGCTTGACGTGGTCGTCCGGGTCGAACGCAGCGCCAGGGGCGAGAGTCTGAGGCACCTTCAGGTATTGGAATTCAGGCAAGACCAGTGCAAAGCTGGTGCCGTTTTCCACCGCCAGCGCCATTGCGTCGCTCAGCCCCATATGCCCGGCCTTGATCAGATCGGGATGAACAAAATCGGGATAGTCGAGGCGGATCGCTGGGACCAGGCTCTCCAGAAATGCCTCGTCAATGTCTCCTGGTACCAGAGCGGTTTCATTCCAATCCCCTGGCCTTGGGTCGTTGACCAAGCGATCCCCGTCGTTCAACAGGTTGTGTCGAAATATCCAGTTCTCATCGGCTGACGGGTCCTTGTCCACTGCAAACCCATCGGGCATTTCCCCGTCGGGAAAACGGATGAAGGTCAGGTCGGTATACGCCAGCGCGTCTTCGAAATGGTCATCATATGTCGCGCTGATATCAAACGCATCGTCCGTGTCCCTGGGGTTGGTTTGTGTATCCAGATAGATGCCGCCAAACAGGCCTGCCGAGACCGGATCGGCCGTGTCTGTGGTATCGCTTGTCAGGGGGTTCCCAACGTGGTTGTCGTCGTGAAAATCGATGGTGATATGCAGCAGGCATAATGTCCTCCATACCCGGAAAAACGTGGCTAATTCACGCATAGGAGCATTGGGTGACGTAAAGCACACGTATGACGTGTGGCTTTTTGTGCGGAAGCGGCAAGCTGCCTCACTCAGCAGCGAGGCAGGCCAAAACGCCCCACAACCGTGCCCTGACAAGGACAAGCCTTGGTGTCTGTTGGGCGGCATCTTCGCAGAGTTTGTGGTGAAAACCCTGTCGTTCGGCACCAAAGGGGTTTTCGGGAAGCACCGAGCATATGGTGGCGACACGGGTGCTGCGGACAGGTCGCGCGCCGTGCTTTGTGCGGGTGTCAATCAGCCATGGAGCGGTCTTGATCTATCTCATGGTGATGCCGATCAGGGGTAAATAGGCTGAATTCAGAGGTGAGATCATGACTTGGCCAACAATACCAAAAGATGATGCAACCAAGGCTACCGCAAATCTGACAAATGCAGTTCGCACCCAATTTGCCTGGGAGGACGCGCGCAACATGCTGGACGGGTTGCCAGGTGGCGGGCTTAACATAGCGCATGAGGCGCTGGATCGGCACGTCAATGCTGGCCATGGTGAACAGGTTGCGATCCGCTGGTTTGGCAAAGACGGCGATCAGCGCGACATCACCTATGCAGCGCTGGCCGCAGATGCGGCCCGTTTCGCAAGCGTGCTGTCCGCGCATGGGCTGAAGCCCGGCGCGCGGGTCTATGGCCTGATGGGGCGGGTGCCGGAACTTTACGCAGCAGCCCTTGGCACGCTGAAGGCTGGCATGACATTCACGCCGCTGTTTGCCGCATTCGGTCCTGAGCCGATCAAATCTCGGATGGAGATCGGCGCGTGCGACGTCCTTGTCACCACAGAGGCGTTGTATCGCAAGAAAGTGGTCGCCTGGCGCAAGGAAATTGGCTCGTTAAAGCTTGTGCTGATCCTGAGCGATGGCGTTGTCCCCGCAGACTGTGTGGCATTGCGCCCGGCCATGGATGCCGCCGCCGACACGTTCGAGACGGTAAAGACCACGGCTGATGATATGGCGCTGATCCATTTCACCTCGGGCACCACCGGCAAGCCCAAGGGTGCCGTCCATGTGCATGGGGCGGTTGTGGCACATGCCGCGACGGGGCGCTTTGCGCTCGACCTGAAGCCCGGCGATATTTACTGGTGCACCGCTGACCCCGGCTGGGTTACGGGCACGTCGTATGGCATCATTTCGCCCTTGGTGAACCGGGTGACGATGATTGTCGACGAGGCGGAATTCGATCTGAACCGCTGGTATGGCATCTTGCAGAACGAAGGGGTGCAGGTGTGGTATACCGCGCCCACCGCGATCCGCATGCTGATGCGGGCGGGCAAAGAGGCCGCGAACAGTTATCGGTTCCCCAAGCTGCGGTTTCTTGCCAGTGTTGGCGAACCCTTGAACCCAGAAGCGGTGGTCTGGGGCCAGGACGTGTTCGCAAAGCCGTTCCATGACAATTGGTGGCAGACCGAAACTGGTGGCATCATGATCGCCAATACTGCCGAAATGGACATCCATCCCGGTTCGATGGGCAAGCCCTTGCCGGGTATTGAAGCCGGGATCGTCAGTGTCGAAGATGGCGCGGTGCGTGTGTGCAAGCCAGGCGAAATCGGCGAATTGGCGCTGCGCCCGGGCTGGCCTTCGATGATGCGCGCCTACCTCAATGAACAGGCCCGTTATGATAAGTGTTTTGTGGACGGCTGGTATCTGTCGGGCGACCTGGCGATGCAGGACAAGGACGGATACTTCTGGTTCATTGGCCGCGCCGATGACCTGATCAAATCCTCAGGCCATCTGATTGGCCCGTTCGAAGTGGAAAGCGCGCTGATTGAGCATGATGCGGTCGCCGAGGCCGCCGCGATCGGTATCCCCGACGAAACTGCGGGCGAGGTGGTAAAGGCCTATGTGGCGCTGAACCCCGGTTTCGAGGCGTCCGAGACCCTGGAGCGTGATATCCGGGGCTTTGCGCGCAAACGGCTTGGCGCCGCCGTTGCGCCACGCGAAATCGTATTTCGCAAGCAACTTCCCAAGACCCGTTCGGGCAAGATCATGCGCCGCCTTCTCAAGGCCCGCGAACTTGGCCTGCCCGAAGGTGATATTTCCACGCTGGAGGCGGACGAGAAATGAAAGCTGAGACCAAGCCACATCTGACCCGAACCCATGTGCATGACCTGCTGCGGGGTATGATCCGTATTCGTCGCTTTGAGGACAAATGCGCCGAACTGTACACGCGCGAAAAGATCCGCGGCTTCTTGCATCTTTATGATGGAGAGGAGGCGGTGGCGATGGGCGTGATCCCCGTTTTGGGGCCGCAGGATCGCATCGTTGCCACATACCGCGAACACGGGCATGCCTTGGCGCGCGGCATCGCGATGGGGCCGATCCTGGCCGAGATGTATGGCAAGGCGAACGGCTGTTCGGGCGGGCGCGGCGGTTCGATGCATCTGTTTGACGCGGGCACCAATTTCTATGGTGGCAATGCGATTGTCGGCGGTGGCCTGCCGCTGGCGGCGGGTCTGGGCCTGGCGGACCGGATGACCGGGGAAAAGAACGTGACGGCCTGTTTCTTTGGGGAAGGTGCCGTGGCCGAGGGTGAATTCCACGAGGCGCTGAACCTGGCCGAGCTTTGGGATCTTCCGGTGCTTTGGGTCTGCGAAAACAACGGCTATGCGATGGGTTCGGCGCTGGCGCGTACGGAATCACAGACCGACATTCACGCCAAGGCCGCAGCCTATGGCATCGAAAGCGAAGTTGTCGATGGCATGGATGTGGTCGCCGTCGAGGCCGCCACCCGTCGCGCGGTGGAAAAGATCAGAGAAACCGGGCGTCCGTATCTGCTGGAGGCGCGCACATACCGCTTTCGCCCGCATTCGATGTTCGACGCGCAATTGTATCGCGACAAGGCCGAAATCGCCGCATGGCGCGAAAAGGGTCCAATCGTGCGGTTTCAAGCGTGGTTATTGGAAAACGGCCTGATCCACGAGGCGGATATCGCCGGGATCATCACCGATATCGACGCCGAGATTGCCGAGGCGGTGGCCTTTGCCGAAGCGGGCACATGGGAGCCGGTCGAGACCCTGACGAAACATGCCATGGCCGAGGACCGCGCGACGCCGCCCGCCACGCCTGAACCTGCGGGCGAGGCGGTCGAAATGACTTACCGCGAGGCCGTCAAACAGGCGATCCGCGAGGCGATGACACAGGATGATCGCGTTTTTCTGATGGGCGAGGACGTTGGCGCCTATGGCGGCTGCTACGCAGTTTCCAAGGGTCTGATGGCAGAGTTCGGCGAGGACCGGATTCGCGACACGCCGCTGTCGGAATCGGGTTTTACAGGGGCGGGCATCGGCGCAGCAGCGGCGGGTATGCGGCCGATCATAGAGCTTATGACCGTGAACTTCTCAATGCTGGCGCTGGATCAGATCATGAATACCGCCGCCACGATCCGGCACATGTCCGGCGGTCAATTCGGCTGCCCTGTCGTGATCCGCATGGCCACCGGCGCGGGCAAGCAATTGGCCGCGCAGCACTCTCATTCGCTGGAAGGGTGGTTCGCGCACATTCCGGGGCTGAAGGTCCTGGCGCCCGCGACGCTGGAGGATGCGCGCGGCATGCTGCTGACGGCCCTTGAAGATCCCGACCCGGTTCTGATCTTTGAAAACGTGATGCTTTACAACATGACCGGCACTATCGCCGCGAATGCGGGGGCCGTTGACATCGACAAGGCCGCGATCCGCAGGCCGGGCAAGGATGTGTCCCTGATCACCTATGGCGGCTCGCTTTTCAAAACGCTCGAGGCAGCCGAGGAACTGGCCAAAGAGGGTATCGAGGCCGAAGTGGTCGACCTGCGCAGCTTGCGCCCGCTCGATGAGGAAACCATCCTTGCCTCGGTCGCGCGCACCCGTCGCGCGGTGGTGGTGGACGAAGGGTGGCGCACCGGTTCACTGGCCGCTGAGGTATCGGCGCGGATCACCGAAGGCGCGTTCTGGCGGCTTGATGCCCCGGTGGGCCGGGTCTGCTCCGTCGAAGTGCCGATCCCCTATGCCGCACATTTGGAACAGGCGGCGATCCCGCAGGTTTCTGGCATCGTTGCCGCCGCGCGTGCGGCGATGGGCAAGGAGTAATCCGATGGCCGTTTTTGCCATGCCCTCGCTTGGTGCTGACATGGAAGCGGGCACTCTGGTCGAGTGGATGATCAAACCGGGCGACACCGTCACCCGGGGCGATGTGGTCGCAGTGGTCGAAACCCAGAAAGGCGCGATTGAAATCGAGTGCTTTGAGAGCGGGACGGTCGAAACGCTCGATGCAGACATTGGGGCCAAACTTGCCGTGGGCGCCGCGTTGGCCACGATCCGCGCGCCCGGCGAAAATGCCGAAGGCCCGGCCACGCCCACAGCGAAACCCGAGACGGGCCGTGGACCGCAGGCCGCGACCCAAGCGCCCGCCCAGCCTGCTGATGCGCCAACGCCGACCGCCCCTGCACAGCCCGCTGTGGTGCCCGGACCCGTTGCCCGGGTGCAGCGGGCTGGCGAAACGCCACCATCGTCTCCGGCTGCACGGGAACTGGCGGCGGAACGCGGGATCGACCTTGCGGCCCTTACGGGCACAGGCCCCGGTGGCGCGATTGTTCTGCGCGATATCACGGTGGAAAAACCTGGCCCGCGCCGCAAGGTCCCTGTGAAAACCAGCACCAAGGCCGGGCTTGAAATGGCCGCGATGCGCACAGCCATTGCCAACGCTATGGCCCGTTCGAAACGCGAAATCCCACATTATTACCTGTCTCAGACGATCGACTTGCAAGCTGCCAGTGACTGGCTTGCCGCGACAAACGCACAACGCACGCCCGATGCGCGCCTTTTGATGGGGGCCCTGTTCGTCAAGGCCTCGGCCCTGGCGGCTGCCCAGGTCGCGCAGATGAATGGCCACTATGATGCCGAGGGTTTTCACCCCGCCAAATCGGTCAACGCCGGCGTGGCAATCGCGTTGCGCGGTGGTGGGCTTGTCGCGCCTGCGCTGCACGACGCCGAAACCCTGCCGCTTGATACCCTCATGGCGCAAATGCGGGACCTGGTCGCGCGCGCGCGCAGTGGGCGGCTTCGTTCTTCGGAAATGACCGATGGCACGATCACCATTTCGGCGATGGGTGACACTGGTGCCGATGCGATGGCGGCTGTGATTTACCCGCCGCAGGTCGCCATTGTCGGTTTTGGCGCGCCGGTGTCCAGGCCATGGATCACTGGGGACACGATCGCCCCGCGCATGACCGTCACCGTTACGCTGTCTGCTGACCACCGTGTCAGCGACGGACGTCGTGGTGCCAAATTCCTGGCCGCAGTCAACGCGGCATTACAGATCCCGGAGGCCTTATGACTGACGTCGACATCCGCAAAACCTTTCTTGAAGAACTGACCAATATCGCCCCTGATATCGACCCGGTCGATGTCGGCGAAGATGATCATCTGCAAGACGACCTGGAACTCGATTCGATGGATTTCCTCAACCTTGTTTCGGCGCTACACCAACGGCTGGGCGTTGATATTCCTGAGATAGACTATCCGAAGATCGCCACCCTGGCGCTTGCGGTTGGATATCTGAACGAGAGGATTGGCTGACATATTGCCGCGCGCTGAACCGGCCTTGGCACCGCTGATGCCAAGGCTTTGCTGTGTTCTTTGACCTATACGTCTAGGTTCGCGGACGCCGCTGCAATGTGTTCTCTGACCCGCGCAGCGTCGCCCAGATCATTGGCCAAAAGCAGCGCCCGCTTGGCGAGAAGAAGTTCACGTTTTCCGGTCTCGGCGGCGTCGAGCGCCTTGGAGAGGTCTTCGTATACAGTTTCCAGATCTGCGGGTTTCATGGTGTGACTTCCTTTGGCGCCACTGTTGCGGCCTTTAGAGCAATTAAAATGTCGGCCTGTCGTGCGGATTTCCACCGCCCGGCGATATGACCATCGGGACGAACCAGATAGGCGCTGTCGGCCGAGGCCCCCAGAATTTGTGCAGTCTCTGATGCGGGTTGCAGAAGGCAAACGGTCAAATCGCTGACAATCAGCTGATCAGCCAGCGCTTGGTCAAAACAGATCAGGCTGAACTCTGGCCCAAGAAGGTCATGCAAAAACCCGTTTTGGGCACCGAAGTGGACTTCTCATTGCCCGCTGATCGTGTGGTGCGCAGCTTGAACCGGATCATCGAATGGCGTGGGAAACCGTGGAATATTCGAGTCGACAACGGCCCAGAATATATCAGTGGAAAGCTCCCT
>Ga0209345_10005011_pt1 | contig 12515 bp, 15 predicted proteins | sample Cruoilmetagenom7_FD_187294 | JGI IMG/M metagenome (GOLD analysis project Ga0209345, IMG submission 187294) | Oil polluted marine microbial communities from Coal Oil Point, Santa Barbara, California, USA - Sample 7 (SPAdes) (version 2) | ecosystem: Environmental > Aquatic > Marine > Oil seeps ...
CGGCCCTGAGCGTGCCGGTTATAAGTTCTGACCTGCCGGTGGTCCGTGAAATTCTGGGCGATATTCCAGTTTACGCAAGCCCAACAGAACGTTATCAATGGGAACAGAGCATTGAAAGCCTGATAAGGGACTGGACCAGGGACAGACCGTTGAACGAAAAGGGTGCATTTGTTCCACCAACATGGAATGATCACTTCAACATCGTCTTAAGGTTCACCTGATACGCGTTATTGCGGTCGGAATGGGTAACGAGAACAAAGGGGCAGGAACTGGGCGTATGGCAGTCATATCGCCTTCGGCTCCAGCGCAAGCGCTGGCGGATTCGCGCGTTTAGAAAACGCCGCGACCTGCGATCTGTTGCCGATCGAACCGGTCAGATTCGCAGTGATGATATTCTGGTATTCTGCACCATGCGCAATGAACGAGTGCGCCTGCCTTATTTCCTTAATTATTACCGGGACATGGGGGTCGGGCATTTTGTGTTTGTCGACAACGACAGCACCGATGGGTCGCTCGATTTTCTTTCTGGTCAACCGGATGTTTCGGTTTGGCATACCTGCGCCAGTTACAAGCGATCGCGCTTTGGGGTGGATTGGCTGAACAGGCTTCAACGCAAATATGCACATGGCCATTGGTGTCTGGTCGTCGATCCGGATGAATTTCTGGTCTACCCTTTCTGCGACACACGCCCCTTGCGCGCGCTGACCGATTGGCTGGATGCCTCTTCGATCAAGTCGTTCAGCGCCATGCTGCTGGATATGTACCCAAAAGGGCGGCTGGATGATCAGCCTTATCTGGAAGGCAGCAATCCAATGGAAATCGCCAGTTGGTTTGATTCCGGTAATTACACCCTGAAAAAGAACAAGAAATTTGGCAACCTTTGGATTCAGGGCGGCCCAAGAAGCCGGGTGTTTTTCCACGACAAACCTGAAAAAGCCCCTGCGCTGAACAAAATACCGCTGGTGAAATGGGACAAGCGATACACATACGTCAGTTCAACCCATATGCTGTTACCGCGCGGGTTGAATCAGGTTTACGACGAATGGGGCGGCGAAAAGGCATCAGGTGTTTTGCTGCATGCCAAGTTTCTGGACACGTTCACCGCCAAAGCCAGCGAAGAACTGGAACGCGCGCAGCATTATTCGGCTTCAGTCGAATACCGGGCGTATGCAGACAGCCTTAAGGACGACCCCGACCTGTGGTGTAAATTCAGTGAGAAATACATCAACTGGCGCCAACTGGAGATTCTGGGCCTGATGTCCAAGGGGAATTGGGCATGACCGTCGGTATCGTCATGCTGGTTCATACGGCCCTCGACAGGGCCGAGCAGGTGGCGCGCCACTGGACCGCGGCTGGCTGCCCCGTCGTGGTGCATGTGGACAAGAACGTACCACGTGCCACTTACAAATCATTTGAGCAAAATTTGACGAATGATCCGCTTGTCCGGTTTTGTAAGCGCCATCGCTGTGAGTGGGGGTCTTGGGGCATTGTCGCGGCGTCGCAATCCGCCTCGGAGTTGATGCTGGAAGATTTTTCCGAGGTGTCACACATCTATCTTGCGTCGGGATCGTGCCTGCCGCTGCGCCCGGTTCAGGAACTGATCGACTATCTGACAGAACGACCCCGCACCGACTTTATAGAAAGCGCGACAACGGCGGATGTCCCCTGGACAGTGGGCGGCCTGGATCAGGAAAGATTTACCCTGCGGTTTCCTTTTTCGTGGAAAAGGAACCGTTTTCTATTTGATCGCTATGTTGAAATCCAACGCCGGCTTGGGCTGCAACGCCGCATTCCGGTCGGGATCATTCCGCACATGGGCAGCCAGTGGTGGTGCCTGTCCCGCCAAACTTTGTCGGCGATCCTGCAAGACCCGGAGAGGGAAGAATACGACCGTTATTTTAAACGCGTCTGGATCCCTGACGAAAGCTATTTTCAGACCCTCGCAAGGCAATATTCCACGAATATCGAAAGCCGGTCACTGACCCTGTCCAAATTCGATTTCCAAGGCAAGCCACACATTTTCTACGACGACCATTTGCAGCTTTTGCGCCGCTCCGACTGTTTTGTCGCGCGCAAGATCTGGCCGCGCGCAGAACGGCTCTATCAGGCGTTTCTGACCGACAGTTCAGCGGCAATGAAAAGAACCGAGCCAAACCCCGGTAAGATCGACCGGATCTTTGCCAAGGCGGTCGAACGGCGCACACGCGGGCGGGCCGGGCTTTATATGCAAAGCCGGATGCCGAATTACGATTGGGAAAATGGGCTGACTTCGAACCCGTATTCGGTTTTCCTCGGGTTTACGGAACTGTTCGAGAATTTTGAACAGTGGCTGGCAAAAGCGACAAATGCGCGGGTACATGGGCATTTGTTTTCCCCCGAAAGGGTCGAATATGCCGGCGGTCAAACGCTGATCAACGGTGCCTTGAATGACAGCGCCGCTCATCGTAATTATTTCCCTCAGGCATTCCTGAGCAGCCTGATCTGGAACACAAGGGGCGAACGCCAGTGTTTTCAGTTCGGCCCGCAGGACAACCAGGATATCAACTGGATGATTTCGCGCGATCCCAATGCGCAGATTTCCGTCATATCCGGCGCTTGGGCGGTGCCGTTGTTCAAGTCAAACCGCAATTTTGCCGATCTGCGCAAGGATGCGGCCCTGTTTCAGAAGATTGAAAGCGAACATCTGGAAATTCTCCGGAACACGGCAACCAAGGCGCGTATTCGGGTTTGGACCATGGCAGAGTTTATCGAGGCACCGATGGAACCCATTCAGGCCATCATTGACGAAATAGGCTCGGTCAACCTGCATCGCCTGACCGAGGCCCCGACTATGGTTGACCTCGCAGGGTTCGGGCAGTTCCTGCAAAACCTCAAGAACCAGGGGATGCATCCCTATCTGATGGGGGATTTCCCGGTAGAGCGCGGGACGGTCAACCAACCCAAGCAACCCCGTAAACCTTATCTTGTGCGGTAGACTGACATGAGCAATCAATTCGACTATTTTGTTGTTTTTGCCGAGATGCGGACCGGGTCCAACTTTCTGGAAACCAACCTGAATGCGTTTGACGATCTGGCCTGTCACGGCGAGGCGTTCAATCCACATTTCATCGGGTATCCCAACAAATCCGAAATTCTGGGTGTGACACGCGAGACGCGCGATAACGATCCTTTGCGGCTGGTCGGGGCCATACGGGACGAACCCGGCGCGCTGCGGGGCTTCCGGTTTTTTCATGACCACGACCCAAGAGCGCTGGAAATTGCCCTAAGCGATCCGCGCTGCGCCAAGATAATCCTGACCCGCAATCCGATCGATAGTTATGTATCCTGGAAGATCGCGCAAGCCACCGGGCAATGGAAACTGACGGACGTCAAACGCCGCAAAGAGGCACGCGCAGTGTTCGATACGCAGGAATACCTGGCACATGTCGAGGCGTTGCAGGATTTCCAGGTGCTGCTGCTGAACCGCCTGCAATGCAGCGGACAAAGCGCATTCTATCTGGCCTATGAAGACCTGCAAAGTGTTGAGGTAATGAATGGCCTGGCGAACTGGCTGGGCGCAAAAAGCCGGCTAGAGGCGCTGGACAAAAGCCTAAAGCCGCAGAACCCCCAACCCGTCAGCGCCAAAGTGTCAAATGTTGACGTGATGGACGCGGCACTTGCCAGCATGGACAGGTTCAACCTGGCGCGCACCCCGAATTTTGAACCGCGCCGTGGGGCGGCTGTGCCAAGTTATTTCGCGTGCGAGACAACACCGTTGATGTTTTTGCCAATGCGCGGTGGACCTGAGGCCGAAGTGATTGACTGGATGGCGGCGCTGGATGGGGTTGGATCCGATAATCTGGCGACTAAAATGAACCAGAAACAATTGCGCGTATGGAAGCGCAAACATCCTGGGCACCGGACATTCACAATCCTGCGCCACCCGGTGGCACGGGCGCATGCGGTATTTTGCAAACGCATCCTGAACACCGGCGAGGGCAGTTATCTACAAATCCGCGAGACTTTGCGCAAACAATTCAAACTGCCGATCCCCGGACGAGAGTCAAAGAAAGCCTGGTCAAAAGACGATCATCGGCACGCGTTCGGGGGCTATCTGGAATTTGTGCGGATGAATCTGTCTGGTCAGACAGCGATTCGTGTTGATACCGCCTGGGGTACGCAGGCGCAGACACTTGCCAGTTTTGGTGATTTTGTGCTGCCCGATTACGTATTACGCGAGGATGAAATGGCTGGGATGCTGCCACAAATAGCAAGGCAGGCGGGGCACGCGTCTCCACCTCAGCCGGACAAGACCGTGGCCGATGTTCCCTATACATTGGCTGATATCTATGACGATCAGCTAGAGTCACTGGTCGCCGATGTTTATCAGCGCGATTACATGTTGTTTGGATTTGGCCGCTGGTCCGAAACTTAACGTTAAGCCACCTGGGGCTGTGTCTCGGTCAGAATCGCATAAAGTGTGGTGGCGTCCAGATTGGCACGCAGCTTTGAACACAGTGATGGTTCGCGCAAGGTGCGCGACACCAACGCCAGCGCCTTGAGGTGCTCCACACCTGCATCTTCCGGGGCAAACAGCGCAAAGGCGATGTCGACCGGCTGGCGGTCAACAGCGCCAAAGTCGATGGGTTTTTCCAGCATCATGAAAATGCCGATGACATCCTGTATTTCGCTCAGGCGCGCATGGGGCAGCGCGACACCGTGGCCAACGCCGGTCGGGCCAAGGGTTTCACGCTCCAGCAAGGCCTCGACCGTGGCTTGGGCGTTCAGATGGTAGGCACCGCTGGCAACCTCACCGATTTCCTGAAACAGCCGCTTCTTGCTGGAAGCGGCTGAAAAGACCTTCACTGCCTCAGGTTTGAGGATTCCGGAAAGCTCCATGTTTTTACTGCTCCGCCTTGACGCCCGTTTCCGGCGCGCAGGGTTTGTTGCCCGGTTACGGGTCGATCCAGCCTATATTGCCATCGTCGCGGCGATGCACGACGTTCAGTGCCCCGTTGCCTTCGTTGCGAAAAACCAGCACGTTTTCATGTGCCAGCTCCATCTGCATCACGGCCTCACCAACTGACAAGGTCTGAACCTTGGTTTCCATCTCGGCCACGATGATCGGTTGCAACGTTTCCGGCTCCGTGTCATCGACCTTCTCATTCGAGGCGAGGATATAAGAGGGCGCGCCAAAAAGTTCAACCGGTTCCGCGCGTTCACGGTGATGGTCCTTCAGGCGGCGTTTGTAACGGCGCAATTGTTTTTCCATCTTGTCGCGGCAACTGTCAAAGGCGGCGTAGATTTCGGTGGCATGTGCCTTGGCCTGGGCGGTCAGGCCAGTGGACAGGTGAATGGTTGCTTCGCACACGTATTCATGCGCAGAGCGGGAAAAGACCACATTGGCGTCGGTCGGACGCTCAGCATATTTCTTGACCACTTCGTTCAGTTCGCTCTGTACGTGCTGCTGTAGGGCAGTACCGATGTCGATATGTTTTCCGCTTATCTGGTAACGCATGTGCTCTCCTTTTTATTTTTCCACCCATTAAATACCCGGATATCGGGCATTTACGCTAACTTCGGGTGAATTGCACAGGCCATGATTTCGGTTGCACCAAATCGGGCCTTTCGCAAAAGACCGGACCAGAAACCGCAACGAACTGCATGTTTGCCATGGTTCCATTTGAGGCGAGATAGGGGGTGAAAGTCAACGATCTGCGGACCAGAAAAGCGCGGTAAGTGCAAAAAAATTCAGTAATGTTCTGAAAGTGTTAAGAAATACGGAAATTATCGCCCAGATAGACCCGGCGCACGTTTTCGTTTTCCACCACTTCCTCTGGCGTTCCCGACATCAGAACCTGACCGTCATGCAGGATGTACGCCCGGTCGACGATTTCCAGCGTTTCGCGCACGTTATGATCAGTGATCAGCACGCCAATGCCCCGCTTTTTCAGATCGGCCACCAGATGCCGGATGTCACCGACCGATATGGGATCGACACCGGCAAAGGGTTCATCCAGCAGCAGGTATTTCGGGTCCGCCGCAAGACAACGGGCAATTTCCACACGACGCCGTTCCCCACCAGACAACGCAAGGGCAGGGGCGCGGCGCAGATGCTCAATCGAAAAATCTGACAATAATTCTTCAAGCCGCTCACGACGCTTGTGGCCATCACGTTGCGAGATATCAAGAACGGCGGATATATTGTCTTCGACACTGAGACCGCGAAAAATCGACATTTCCTGAGGCAGATAGCCGATGCCCAGACGGGCGCGGCGATACATCGGCAGGGTTGTAACGTCACGGCCGTCGATGGTGACGCTGCCGGCCTCGGGGAAAACCAGCCCGGCAATGGCATAGAAACTGGTGGTTTTACCGGATCCGTTAGGGCCAAGAAGGGCCACCACTTCGCCTCGGTCAAGCGACATGGTCACATCGCGAATCACCACTTTTTTGCGAAACGACTTGCGCAGATGCTCGATCCGCAGCCCGGATGTGCCTTGGGTCACGGTCAGTTCCGGCGCGCTCATCCGTCACTGTCCGCTTTTAAAATGGTCTTGACGCGCCCAGCCATATTCGCGGTTCCGGTGGTCAGGTTGACGGTCATACGATCCGAGGTCAGGGCATTCTGACCCTGGGTCAAAAGCACATTTCCGGTCATCACGATAACGCCGCTGTCGATGGTATATTCGGCCCGGTCAGATTCGGCGGCATCGGGCCCATTGACCAGCACCACATCACCCGTAGCCTCAAGCCGGTCGATTCCGCCAGCCTCCTGATCGTAGATCACCAGCACCTTATTGGCCGACAGACGCATTTCACCCTGGCCAACCAGGACGTTACCGATGAATTCGGCTGAACCGTCGGCCTGATTGACGTCCAGAGAATCTGCCGTCACCTCGACCGGAAGGGTTGGATCGGCTTTGAACGTGCCAAAAGCCACGTTGGTGCCTTGGGCAAAAGCCGCCGCCGAACAAAGGGTTAAAAGAAGACCGATAAAAAGGGAACGCAGGTAAGGCACAGGTTATCTTTCCGAATTTCTAGGGTCGTATAACAGCTTAACCCCTTTTTTGAAAAGCATATGCAGCGGTCCACCGTCAGATATTTCGCGGATATGCATCTGGCCAGCGGTCAAATCGCCAATCGGGCCAGTGCCGGTGATCGGGCCGGGGGTGCTGCCGGAAACAGTATTCAGCGCAGTATTGAGCATATCCGTCTGCACCACAAAGCCGTTTGTCGAGGTGATTTCCACATTGCCGGAAAAGGTCGCGATGTTCTTGTCCACCGCAACGATGCCGGTATCCGAGGTCAGGGTAATGCGCACCCCGTCCGCCATGGTGATCCGCACGGTCAGGTCGGTGGCTTCGGCGGGCGCGCCCGCGCGGTTGGGGCGGGCCAGGCTGGCGGTGACGATGATTTCGTCACCCTTGCTGGTGGTGCCGGAAAAGAACGGGGCCGTGACCTGTTGATCCCGCATCCGTTCGGCCATCTCCCGTTCGGCAAAGGGGATTTTAGCGGTGGGATCAACGCTGCGCGACAGCATGAACAGGGTGGACAGGATGCCCAGGGCCGCCAGCGGCAGCAGCACCTTGAACAAAGCCACCATGCGAGATCGAAGATCCACCCCTTGCCCCGATCAACCCAGACCTGCGCGCAGGCAGTCATGGATATGCAGCAGCCCCTGCACCTGCGCCGGCCCATCCGGGTCAACGACAAACAGGCAGGTGATCTTGCGCTGGTTCATGATGGCCACGGCTTCTTCGGCCAAGGCATCGGGATGTATGGTGGTTGGGTTCGTCGTCATGACCTCTGCGGCGCTCAGCGCCAGCAAACCGTCCATCTTGCGCCGCAAATCGCCGTCGGTGATGATCCCTTTCAGGCTGCCATCAACTGCCGTAACGCCCGCCACGCCAAAGCCCTTTTGGCTGATTTCGATCAGCGTATCACTCATCGGTGCAGCCTCTCTCACCAGGGGCAGGGCATCGCCCTTGTGCATCAGGTCGCGTGTTTTGGACAGGCGCGCACCCAGCTTGCCGCCGGGGTGGAAATCGCGGAAATGTTCGGGGGTAAAATCACGGTGCTCCATCAGTGCCACCGCCAGCGCATCGCCCAGCGCAAGGGTCATCGTCGTCGACGAGGTGGGCACGATACCTTTGCCGCATGCCTCTTCCGCCTGCGGCAGTACCAGCGCCACATCCGCCTGCGTCAGCAAGGTCGAATCGGCATGGGCCGCCACACCAATCAGCGGAATGGCAAAGCGGCGGCTATAGGCGACCAGATCCGCCAGTTCCGGGGTTTCGCCCGAATTGGACAGCACCAGCGCCACGTCGCCCTGCGCCATCATGCCCAGATCGCCGTGGCTGGCCTCAGCCGGGTGGACGAAATGCGCCGGGGTGCCGGTGCTGGCAAAAGTGGCGGCGATCTTGCGGGCGATGTGGCCGGATTTCCCCATGCCACTGACAATCACCCGGCCCTTGGCGGCCAGCAACAATTCAACCGCGTGGTCGAAATCGCTGTTCAGCCCTGATTCGAGTTGGTTCAGCGCGTGCGCTTCGGTGCGAATGACCTGGCGGGCGATATCCTGAAATGAACGGGTCATGAGTGGGCAAAGATGTCAATTTCGGGCCAGCCCGCCAGGTCCAGCCGCGCGCGCGTAGGCAGAAAATCGAAACAGGCCTGCGCCATGTCGGTACGCCCTTCACGCGCCAACCGTTTGTCCAGTTCATTGCGCAAACGGTGCAGATAAAGCACATCCGACGCGGCATAATCAAGCTGGGCAGAGGTCAGGGTTTTGGCCCCCCAGTCGCTCATCTGTTGTTGCTTGGAGATGTCGACGCCAATCAGTTCCTGCGTCAGGTTTTTAAGTCCGTGGCGATCCGTATAGGTACGAATCAGCCGGCTGGCGATTTTGGTGCAATAAACCGGTGCGGTCAGCGCACCAAAGGCATTGTACAGCGCGGCAATGTCGAAACGGCCAAAGTGAAACAGCTTCAGTACGTCGGGGTTTTCCAGCATGGCACAAAGGTTTGGGGCCGCCGTCTGGCCAATTGCGACCTGCACGATATGTGCGTTGCCATCTCCGCCGCTCATCTGGATAACACACAACCGGTCCCGGTGCGGGTTCAATCCCATGGTTTCACAGTCAATGGCCACAACGGGTCCAAGGTCCAGCCCATCAGGCAGGTCGTTCTGATAAAGATGATTGGCCACACGCCGTCCTTTTTGCTTTACCGTTTCAGGGTCGAAATAAGGGCTTTGCCCCGATAACTCAACTGTGCATGGGCTTCTCTCATTGATAGATCGTAGATTAGTAAGCGTACATACCATTATCGCTGGACAAATGAGGATGCAGCAATGGCCCGGCAGTTAGGGTCCGAACCGCTGATCTGGCTTGATGCGCTGGACCTGCCGTTGTTTGTCTGTTTCGAAGGCTCTTACGCCATCGAAGGTCCGTACAGGCCCAGAACAACCGTCCCGACGCCAGCAAGGTTGAATATTGCGCTGCCGGGTTGGTACCATCACGACAATCCACTGCCATCCTGCGCCGCTATCCAATGATGCGCTATCCCTGGGGGCGGACCAAGAATCATTACTCATCCGCATTCACAACCGCTTGCTTCAGACCAAGTTGGAATATTACGAGGAACGCCCAAGATGACCAATGCCCTGTTCACCCTTCCCCTGGTTTCCGGCATTCCGGTCGCCGGAGAAGACGCCACCTTTCCCGTCGGTCGGATATTCTGCGTCGGGCGCAATTATGCCGCCCATGCCGCCGAAATGGGAGTCGAGGTAGACCGCCAGGCACCGTTCTACTTCACCAAGACCCCAAGTGCCGCGGTATTAAGCGGGGCCAAGGTGCCCTACCCGTCCGGCACCGAGAATTTTCACTATGAGATGGAACTGACGCTGGCGATTGGCGCGCCGGTGTTTCGCGCCAGCAAGGAACAGGCGCATGCGGCGATCTATGCCTATGGCTGCGCGCTGGACATGACGCGGCGCGATCTGCAATTGGCGGCGCGCGCCAAACAAAGGCCATGGGATCTTGGCAAGGACGTCGAGAATTCCGCCGTTTTCGCGCCCCTGACCAAAGCCGCTGATTTTGGAGAGGTCGTGAAACAGCGCATTCACCTGGAGGTGAACGGCAAGACAAAACAGGATGCCACGCTGGACGAACTGATCTGGAATGTGGATGAAATTGTCAGCCACCTTAGCGGGTTTTACCATTTGCGCCCCGGAGATCTGATCCTGACCGGCACCCCGGCCGGTGTTGGTCCGGTTGTGGCCGGGGATGTAATCACCGGTGGAATTGATGGGTTGGAACCGATCACCCTGACACTTGCGAAGGCCGAATAGGAAAGTTCAGACCATGCGCCAGGACCGGATCATCATTGCTAGCGGCGGTATCGGAGGACTGGCCCTGGCGGTTGATCTGGCCCTGGCGGTTGATCTGGCCCTGGCGGTTGATCTGGCCCTGACGGTTGATCTGGCGCAGGTCACAAAAAGGTTCTGGTGCTGAAATTCAACTTAGGCCGAATGCATTTCACGCGTTTGACACGCCGGGCATTGGGGCCTGGCAGCACCGCAGGAAAAACAAGCAATATATTGCATTAACTTAAAAACTAGGCATTATATTGCTACCGTTGAATCCAAAGGGAGGAATCACATGACCAATCGCAGGAAGCTGCTGGGCTTTGTCGGAGGTGCCGCCATTGCCGCGCTGGCCACCGGGCTTACCGTTACATCCGCACTGGCACAGGAAGTTACACTGAAGCTTCACCAGTTTTTGCCGCCTCAGGCAAACGTGCCAAAGCTGGTTTTGGATGTCTGGGCTGCCGCCGTCGAAAAGGATTCGGGCGGGCGTATCAAGGTCGATCATTACCCGTCGATGCAATTGGGTGGCAAACCGCCAGAACTGATGGACCAGGCGATTGACGGTGTTGCCGACATCGTCTGGACCGTGGTCGGCTATACGCCGGGCCGCTATCCCGGCACCGAAGTGTTTGAACTGCCGTTCATGATGACCAATGCCCGTGCCACCAGCCGCGCCTATTGGGAAATGTTCGAAAAACACTGGAAAGACACCGATTTCAAGAACGTGCATATTCTGGCCACCTGGGTGCACGGCCCCGGTATGATCCACACCAAGGATCCGGTGAACACACCTGCCGACATGCAGGGTATGAAAATCCGCGGCGGTTCGCGCTCGGTTAACGGGCTTTTGACCAAACTGGGCGCAACCCCGGTCGGCATGCCGGTTCCGGCCGTGTCCGAGGGCCTGTCCAAAGGCGTCATCGACGGCACAACCATTCCGTGGGAAGTGACCGCAGCCCTGAAGGTACCGGAACTGGTGCATAACCACACCGAATTTTCGGGTGCGGCGCTTTATACGCTGACCTTTGTTCTGGCGATGAACAAGGACAAGTATGACAGCCTGCCAGCCGACCTGCAAAAGGTGATCGACGACAATTCCGGTCTGGAGTTCTCGGTGTTTGCCGGTGGTACACAGGCCGATGCGGATGGCCCGGCGCGTCAGAACGCGGTTGATCTTGGCAACAACATTGTCACCGTGGACGAAGCGGGTACAGAAGAGTGGCGCACATTGGCCCAACCTGTCTATGACGACTGGATTGCCGATATGAATGCCAGAGGTCAGGACGGTCAGGCGTTGCTTGAAGAAGCGCAGATGCTGATCAAAAAGTACACAAACTAAGACGAAAACACTTGGGAACCGCGGTGGCCTGCGCGCCGCGGTTTCGCTTGTGACATGGGTTGTGGGTCAGGGGGCCGGACATGAAAACCAACCGTATCATGATGACGCTGGCGCGTTTCATGGCAACTCTAGGCGGGATGGCACTTAGCGTACTGATTGTGCTGACCTGTGTTTCCATTCTGGGGCGTATCCTGAATGGTCTGTTTCACAGTGATTTCATGGAAGGCATTGCACCCGGGTTTTCCGCCTGGGTGATTCAGATCGGTGTTGGCCCGATCAATGGCGACTTTGAACTGGTCGAGGCCGGCGTGGCCTTTGCCATCTTTGCCTTTCTGCCACTTTGCCAGATCACCGCAGGCCATGCGTCGGTTGACGTGTTTACCAACCTGCTGCCGCGCGGGTTCAACCGGGTTTCCCGCATGGTGGTTGATCTGTTATTTGCCACTGTTCTCATGCTGATTGCCTGGCGACTGTACGATGGGATGATGTCCAAGATGCGCTATGGCGAGACAACGTTCCTGCTGCAATTTCCGATCTGGTGGGCCTATGCCGCCAGCTTTTCAGGCGCGGTCGTGGCAGCGATTGTCGGTATCTATGTGGCGCTTGTCCGCGTGTATGAGCTCATTTCCGGACGAGTTGTCATTCAGGATGGCATGGAGATCGAACATTGACTTCTCTTGAAATAGGCATCGCGTCATTCCCGGCCCTGATGGTCCTGATTTTTCTGCGCGTCCCCATCGGACTGGCCATGTTCCTTGTCGGGTTGACCGGATTGGTGATCGTCACTGATGGGACCAATGTTGCGTTTTCACGGCTCAAGAATGAA
>Ga0209345_10005012_pt1 | contig 12513 bp, 9 predicted proteins | sample Cruoilmetagenom7_FD_187294 | JGI IMG/M metagenome (GOLD analysis project Ga0209345, IMG submission 187294) | Oil polluted marine microbial communities from Coal Oil Point, Santa Barbara, California, USA - Sample 7 (SPAdes) (version 2) | ecosystem: Environmental > Aquatic > Marine > Oil seeps ...
GTTTGCTTGGCTTTGTTGCGCCCGTTTCGCGGGCTTATGTTTGCTATGCAAATTATGAACAAAGCAGAGCAAGGTCAGCTAGAGGACGGCTCACAAGATAATGGAAATTAAACTGGGTTCCCTGAGATTTAAGCCAATGCCGTGGCTAACCATAGTCACGCTCATATGCTTTGCCATCCTGATATCACTTGGTACTTGGCAGTATAAACGGTTGCATTGGAAATCCGGACTTCTTGTGCAAATTGAGCAAGCCGCAGAAGCTGCGCCTCTGACGGATTTGACGCAGGCCGATATACTTTTGGCAGCGGGTGAACCACTTGATTTTCGCCGTATAGAACTGAACGGGGCTTTTATCCCGCCCACGCTCAATGGTGGCCAACCGTTGCATTTGATGCGCTCTGACGGCAAGCGTTATTACTGGCGCCTTTATCAACCCTATAAGGTCGGCACTGACATTGCCTATGTAGCGACCCACGACTTTGATGAAACCGATAAAGCCACACCGCCGCAAGCAATCACGGGTACAAACCTGGTCGTAGGTTATGTGCGCATGGTGCAGTCAACCAATAAATTCACACCAAAAAGTACGGTCGGAGCTAACCGCTGGTTTGCGTTTAACGGCGCACCTGAAGCGATGGATTGGGCTGATGTGGTTGCTGGAGAAAGCATACAAACTACATATTTTATAGATCAAACCATAGGCGTGAAATCCGCAAGCGACTTACCCGTGCGCATTCCTGAAATTGCCAATAATCATCTGGATTATATGCTGACTTGGTATAGTTTTGTGCTTATCTTGTTGGTTATATATTTGCTCCTGCATAAGAAAGCAGGGCGACTCTACATAGAGAGAAAATAACATGTCAAAGCGGGGGCATATTCCGAAACCGATATTCGAACCCTGTGCAGGCGGGGGCGTACAATTGCGCATTCCCAAATGGGCCGACTTCGAAGACTGGGTGGACTTACGGCGGACGAACCGCGACCATCTACAACCATGGGAACCGACGTGGAACGAAGAGCATTTATCTCGTCAAGCCTATAAAGCCCGTCTTGCCCAGTTCAAAATAATGATTTCTGAGGATAAAGGCTATCCGTTTCATGTGTTCCGTGCGGATGACAATCGTTTAGTCGGAGCTTGTAACCTTACCCATGTTCGGCGCGGTCCTTTGCAGAGCGCCCATATTGGGTATTGGGTCGGGCAAGAGTTTTCCCGTAACGGTTTTGCGCGCGCTTCTGTTCGGGCGGCTCTGCGCTTTGCATTTGATGATCTTGGTCTTCATAGGGTCACCGCCGCAGTGCAAGCGAATAACAATGCGTCCATCCAGCTATTGGAAACCAGCGGCTTTACCCAAGAAGGTATTGCCAGGAGCTATTTAAAAGTAGACGGACAATGGCAAGACCATTTGATATATGGGCGACTTTCTACAGATTAAAGAAGTTGGTTGCGGGTTAGGCGGGGTCTTAACGGCGACCCGTTTCAAGCCCAAATAAATTCACCAAATGCACAAACAACATGAAGCTGGTTGCGATACATGCCATGGCAATAATAATCCACGGCACCATGCGCGGCGAAAGCTCGTTATGCTCACGCGTATGCATACGGTAGCTCAATGTACCTAATGAGGCGCACGCAATGAGGCCAACTAGTGTATAGAGGATGTCTGAAGTCATAGAGACTTATATAGGTGGGCTATTGGTAGGTTCAAGAGCTTGATTGGGTGGTTTTGCATTGCTCATATCTGTGTCAATATTTGTTGTGCCAACATGTATGGTTTTCCGCCAATAAGCTGGTGCAAATAAAATTTCATAAGCTGCAATCAGGGCCGGCCAGAAATACAGTAGCCAGTAAAATGGCATGAATATAGCGTATTTCACCAAGTGAGGTTTGCTTGCTCTAAGCACCCCAATGACACCTGTTAAAATGGCTGCGCCGTAACCCATGATACCAGTTACTATTACGACTAAAGGTAAAATCGTAGGAAAGGCATTATCCATTCCGCTTAAATACATACTTGCCATAATGACAAGACTGGGCAGGTGCAAAAAAGCAGCTACCAAAGTTGCCCCGATTGTTATATGTAATGAGAACACATTTTTTATGCGTGTGCTTAGGGCAAATTTTCTACCGTCAGGTGCACGTTTTTGAAACCGCATGTGGACATGCCATGTCTGCATGAAACCTTTAAGCCACCGGGAGCGTTGGGAGGTCCAGTCTTTTAAATTATTTACGGCTTCTTCTCCCGTCGGAGGGCTAATTGTTCCAATTTTCAGTTTTCTGCCTGCCCGACTTAAGGCATGGATACGAAAACTTAAATCTGCATCTTCAGTTACATTATAGGAATCCCAGCCACCACAATTTTCAAGAATGTCCCTGCGAATGTGGTTGCTGGTGCCCCCTAAAGTAAAGGGTAGACCTAGCCGAGCAAGCGCGGGATTCCAGACATGAAATAAAGCAGCATATTCAAGTCCAAATAATGCTGTTAAAATGTTTTCTTTGTCGTTGAAATACCCTAGTGGAGCTTGTGTTACAGCCAGCTTCGAGTCTGTCATAAATGCAAGTGCGGCCTGTTTAAGTTGGTCTGGGTGTGGACGATCTTCGGCGTCGTAGACGGTGATTATGTCGCCGCGTTGGGTATCTGAGAGCGCTTCGAAGGCTGCGTTTAACGCCTTGGGTTTGGTGCGCGGTTCGCTAGGGGGAACTTCAAAGATACGCAGTGGGGGGGGGAATTATGTTTCGCTGCCTTACATGTTGCTTCGTCGTCCGCTTCTACAACCAACACGATGTCGAGCAAATTATGTGGGTAATTCGTCTCTAATAGATGTTTCACCAGGTCGTCAACCATGTGGGCTTCGTGGTAAAGGGGGACAAGAATAGTGAATTTGGGCCATTCATTGTTTGTGGTGTCTATCTGAGGCGTGGGCTTGATGTTTTTTATCGTTATAAACAAGGCCAAAATCCGAATGCAGGCCATCACCAAAATGAAAAAACTAAACCCCCAAAGCAATATATTAAGAATAAGAAATGGTTCTAATATCCAGAGGGCAATTATTGCGCTGATAAGGATGGGAGCTATATGCCTGCTGCGCCGCACATCACTACTTGTTTGCCAGCCCCATTGAGGCCTTATTTCAAGTGCGTTTGTTTTGGCAGGTGTAGCTGGTTTATGTGCGCCCATGTTGTCTGCAATACATGCCTAGCTTATATTTGACTACAATTTATTCATGTAGAGTTGTGTGGCTTTAAGGTCACACTTATAACTTTATTACAAGCCGTTAATCATCACACTTGCCATTGACAATACACGTCTCTACAAGCGATCGTGAAAAGATAGAAATATTTTTCGAAGGTCAACACATAACGAGGGTCAAAATGAAATCAATAGATTTGAAAACGCTACTGCTTGGCGGTAGCTTGCTTGCTGGCACATTCGCCTATAGCACAATAGGGTACGCACAGGAAACACCTGTGGTGACAGAAGACGATGTAATCGAAATTGTCGAGGAAGAGGAAACCGAAGGTAAGAAGGATCAGGTTATCGTAACTGGTTCGCGGATTAAACGGGATACATTTTCCAGTATTTCGCCATTACAGGTTATTTCAACAGAGTTAGCGCAGGATGTTGGTCTTATTGACCCGTCATCCATTCTACAGCGCTCTGAAGCTGCTTCCGGTCAGCAAATTGATGCGACATTCCAAGGCTTTGTTCTTGATAATGGTCCTGGTTCCCAGACACTTAATCTTCGCGGTCTAGGTGCTGGTCGCACATTGCTATTGCTAAACGGTCGCCGTATGGCGCCAGCTGGCGTTGAAGGGGCACCAACAAGCCCGTCAATCAATCTTTTGCCTGGCTCTTTAATCGAACGTTATGACCTGCTTCTTGATGGCGCGTCTTCTGTATACGGTTCAGATGCTGTCGCAGGTGTAGCGAACGTTGTTCTTAAAAAGGACTTTGAGGGCTTGGAGCTTTTCGGATCCGGTAATCTAAACCCAAGTGGCGGTGGTGATGACTACACAGTTAGCGGTTCTTGGGGAAAGAACTCTGATCGTGGCTTTATTGGCCTTGGCGCAGAGTATGATTTTCGTGATGAAGTTAAGTTAGGCGACCGTGATTTTCTTGAAGGTTGTGATACACATTATGAAATCACAAGCGATGGCGATATTCGTACACTTGGAATTCGTGACCGTTTAACTGTCGAGAACAGAACACCTGGTGTTACTGTTTCTGACAACGATTGTAAGATTGGCGGGATTTCTGGCCGTATCTTTAGTGGGTATCAGGCCTATGGATCGATCTACTATACTGATGGCCCTGGAAACTCTGGTATTACCGGATTTAACGAGTCAACTATCGGCGGCGTTGATATTGACAGCGACGGCGACGGTATTCGTGATGTTGATTTCCAAAATGTGAATACAAATGGCGCTTTGCCGGAAACAACATTTATCAGTCAACAAGAACGTATTAGCCTTATGGCATTCGGTGAATATACCATGGATGGGCCAGCTAATATTACCCCATTCTTTGAAGCACTTTATGTGGATGCAAAAATTGAAGCACCGTTTACGGGCGCGCCTCAAGTGTTCCCATATGTGCCTGGCAGCAACCCATTTAACCCATGTAACTTGGCGAATAATGATTGTGCAGCGGCAGAGGTTACTCTTTTAGGTCGTCCTGGTGTTAACGCTGGCTTCAGCCTTCCGGTAATTCCTATCTTCTCTATTAAAGGTGACAGGTCAAACTTTGAAGTTGAGCAAGAGCAAGTTAGACTTGTTGGCGGCTTTAAAGGGGACGTTCCGTTCTTGAGTGAAGTTGGTTCCTTGAATAACTGGACTTTTGAGACAAGTTTCGTTTATTCTCGGGCAAAAGGTAAATCTACAACACGAGGTATTCGTGAGGATAAACTTGCTTTTGCTTTAGGCATAGATCCATCGGCTGATTTTGATCGTGATGGTATTGTTGATAATAACAATGATGGTTACGCTGATGATTATGATCAGAATGTTGCTTTCCCTTCAACGACCGGTGGCGCATGTAATGCAGCTGGTTTGAGAAATCCTGATCTCTTGCTTGCTGATGTTACTCAAGGTTGTGTTCCTGTAGACTTGTTTAATGGCAGTGTTCTTGGAGGTGCGGTTGGTGATTTTGCTACTCAGGCTGAACGCGATTATCTGTTCGGTGAGCGTTTGTTCGACACTGTTTATGAGCAAAAAGTTGTAAACGGCTTTATCACTGGTAACGTTATGGAATTACCAGCCGGTGATCTTGGCGCAGTGTTAGGTTTTGAATATCGCGAAGATTTTATTGATTCTTCTCCGAATGCAGAAGCTGCAAACGGTCTTTTCTTCGGGTACTCTGCGGATCAAGGTGCTGTAGGTGGTAAACACATTTTTGAAATGTTTGCTGAGGCGGACATTCCACTGGTAGCTGATAAGCCTTTCTTTGAGCAACTTGATCTAAATGTATCTGGTCGTTATACTGACGAGGAAATTTACGGAAGTGCATGGACTTACTCTATCAAAGGTGGCTGGCGCCCAGTTGATTCGTTGTTATTGAAAGCGAGCTTCGGTACTTCGTTCCGTGCGCCTAATTTGCGTGAGAACTTCTTGCTTAACCAGACCGGGTTTAGAACTTTAAGTGACCCATGTGCTGTTCCAAATGCTGCACTTGATGCAGGTGGTTTGTACGATGCAAGCTTGGAGACACGTGATCCAGTTGTTCTAGCAAACTGTAGTCGTGAAGGTCGTGATCCGACATCTGTTGGTATTGATCCATTGTTTGGTAATACGATAACTTCTGCCAGTGCAGAAATTTCTACTGGCGGGACGTTAGACATTACTGCGGAAACATCAGAATCCTTTACAGTTGGGTTTGCGTTTGACCAGCCTTTCACAGATGCTTTTGACCTCAACTTGAATGTCAATTACTATGACATAAAAATCGAGGGTGCTATTGTGGAACCAAGTTCTCAGTTCATTGTTAACGATTGTTATGCGCGTCAAGATGGCACAAGAAGTGTGTTTTGTGACCGTATCACCGTAGATAGCCCGACCGTTTCACCGCGTGCGCTCATTGGTGCCGTGGCAAGTGGTTTTATCAATCAAGACGAAGAAACTGTAAAAGGTATCGATATCAATGTTGTAGCTTCAAAAGAAATTACAGCGTTTGATAAAATCTTTGATCTTGGCCTTAATGTTCGGGCAAATAAATTGCTGGAACGTAACAACTTGTTCGTTGACGATAATGGCAACCAAAACCTTGATGAAGACGCTGGTGAGTTCGGTTTCCCTGAGTGGACCGGAACAGCGACTGTTAGTCTTGATTGGGACAAATTACGCCTGACTTGGCAAGCGCGTTACATAGGTGATGTTGAACAAGCTGCAACCGGCATTGATCCACTAGATGATGCCTATGGTAGTCTTGGTACAGGTTTCTTTGGTGATACTTGTGCAGGGCCAACAGCGGGTGACGTTACTTGTCGTGACGTTGGTTTTGCTGACGATTACTTGATCCATACAGTAGCTGTTCGTTATGAAGCAGACACATGGACAGTTCGTGCGGGTGTATCAAACCTATTTGATAAGGCACCGCCACTAGTTGATAGTAACGAAGTGTTTGCTGTATCCAATACACCAATTGGTAACGGTTACGATTTGGACGGACGTGAGTTCTTTGCTTCAGTGAGCAAAAAATTCTAGGCTCTCTTAAATAAGAATATTAAAAGCGCGGATCATTCGGTCCGCGCTTTTTTTTGTTTGCAGTTTATATAGTGAGGTCAGGTGTTGTATTTAGAGCGATAATAAATGTAACGAATGCAAGCTTAGTTTTAAGATTTACGTAAAACTATAAAAACAGTAAGAACTGTAAAAACTGTAAAAAGGGGTACGTAGTATTTGCTACGACGCTATATTTTTGTATAGTGCCAAAAAATAATGACGATAGGAACTATGTATGTATAAATTTAAAACGACAGCCGTAATGATTGGCGCTTTTTTAATGGCTTCACTTGGGTTTGCTAATGTGGCGCAAGCGAAGGATCCACTGCCCATTGATAATTGGGCTATTCGCCACGTTGTGAATGGTGTTGAAGTTTCGCCAGATGGCAAGCATATTCTTGTGCTTAAACTTGAGAGCAAAGACGGAAACAATGTTCTGGAAATTTATAGCGTTGATGATTTCTCCAAACCTATCAAACGTCTAAATGCTGACCCTATGGAAATATTTAATGCGCGTTGGGTCAGCGATAATGTGATCTCTGGTTCGGCATGGAAGTTCAATAGAACAAAAGTCAAAGGACCTGAAGATAGTGCATTTGATTTTCTGCTTTACTCGTATAATTTAAAGAAAAATAAATTTCGAAAATTAGAATCTGAAAAGAAAACCCGCTCTAGTGGTGGGGGCTTCACCATATTGAATGTGCTGCCAGAGGAGCCAGACCAAATATTAATCTCTACCGGTGCCCGTGTTGGCGAAAGTACTGGTCGTGACCCATTTGCCATTGTGCGCCCAAGAAATTATTACAAATACAATGTAGAAACTGGACACAAAAAGCTTGTTTATAAAGGCAATGAAAAATACGGTAATGTGCAGTTGGACGGTAAAGGTAAGCCTAGGTTTGCTGCAGGTTTAAACCCAAGCTCTCATGAATTTATTAATTATTATCGCAAGCCCGATCAATCCTCTTGGAAAGAGTTTGGCGAGCGCCTCGATGGAGACGATTATGATGATTTATATTCAATAATCGGTGGTGCTGAAAGCATTGTTGGGAATAAAAAAGACGACCCAAATACTGCAATTGTAATTGCTTTGAACGGTAACGATAAGGCCGGGCTTTGGGAATATGATTTAGTCAATGATAAATATGGTGAACTCCTATACCGAAATAATGATGCCGATGTAACCGGTGTGCTCCGACATTCGAATACTTGGGGAGAAGGCGATGATGGGGATGTGCCAATTGTTGCAGCTATCTATCCTGGCGCAAAACGGGAACGTCATTGGTTCGATCTGAACGAACAAGCTCTTTATGAACAATTGGAATCAAAGATACCAAATGCACATACGGTTAATATTAGTAGTCGGTCTCGTGATGGCAAAACCATGATTGTCCAAAATAGAGGACCAAAGGATCCCGGATCATTCTGGCTAATTAAAGATGGTAAAATGGCGAAAATGGGTAGCCGTAATTCACTGTTGAAAGCTGAGGATTTATCTGATGTAGAATATATCCGTTACACATCCCGCGACGGAATGACCATACCTGCGTATGTAACCAAGCCAAAAGGCGAAGGGCCATTTCCGTTGATTGTATTACCGCACGGTGGTCCACATGTGAATGAAGTTATTGGTTTTGATGAATGGGGACAATTCCTTGCAAATAATGGTTATATGGTCTTGCAACCACAATACCGTATCTCGACAGGTTGGGGCAAAAAACACTTTGATGCCGGTTTTGGGCAACATGGCCTGCAGATGCAAGATGATAAAGATGATGGCGCTAAATACCTTGTTGACCAAGGTCTTGTTGATCCAAATCGAATAGCAATGTTTGGCTGGTCTTATGGCGGCTATGCTGCACTCGTCGCTGCGACACGAGATCCAAATGTATATCAATGTGTAATTGCGGGAGCCGCTGTTGCTGATGCCAAGAAAGTTTACTTAAAACGTTCTAATGGCGGAAGTTTCAAAGCATTGGATCATTGGTCACGGGCTCGTGGAGGGTTTGAAGGTATTAACCCTATCAAAGAAATTGAGAAGATGAATGTGCCTGTGATGATGGTTCATGGTGATCTGGACGCACGTGTATTATACTTTAACTTTAAGGATTACCGTAAAGAAGCAATTCGGGTAGCCAAGGAAAGAAGTGCAAGCGGCGGGTCCGGGGGTTGTTCTGGCGGATTGGAAAATAGTGAATGCACGACAACGATGTATCGTGGATCCTCAAAACTTCCTGATAGTGTGGTCCCTTTGATACAAAATGCCAGCGTTACAAATAGCGGGCAAAAAATGTACAATGGTAAGATTAAGTTTGTGACTTTGAAAGGCGCCGACCATTTCTCGATCACTCTTATGTATCGTCATCAGAAAAAACTTTACACTGAGATGCTTGATTTCTTGGAGAACGACTGTGGACCTAATGGTCTTTAGTTGACAATAAACTTAACAAAAACCCCGCTTTAGAGCGGGGTTTTTTATTGGCTGAAAATTCACCAAAGTTTGATAAGCTGTAAATGATTATCCATCATCCATTTTAAGGGCGGCAATAAAGGCTTCTTGAGGGATGGTGACGCTGCCGAATTGGCGCATTTTCTTTTTACCCTTTTTCTGCTTATCGAGCAGTTTACGTTTACGTGATGCATCGCCGCCGTAACATTTTGCGGTCACATCTTTGCGCATAGCCGCAATAGTTTCGCGCGCAATGACCTTGCCGCCAATAGCGGCTTGAATTGGAATTTTGAACAAATGGCGCGGGATGAGGTCCTTAAGGCGTTCACACATTTGGCGGCCACGGCTTTCGGCGCGGCTGCGGTGAACCAGCATAGACAGGGCATCAACAGGGTCGCCGTTGACAAGAATGCTCATCTTAACAAGGTCGCCTTCACGCACGCCAATGGGCTGATAATCAAAACTGGCATAGCCCTTGGAGATAGACTTAAGTCTATCATAGAAGTCGAACACTACTTCGTTGAGCGGTAATTCATAGACAATCATAGCCCGTGCGCCCACATAGGTCAGTTCTTTTTGCACGCCGCGTCTATCTTGGCACAGCTTGATAATGCCGCCGAGATATTCATCCGGCGATAATATAGTCGCCGTAATCCACGGCTCGTGAATTTCTTCGATTTTCATTACGTCAGGCATATCAGCAGGATTGTGGAGTTGCTCTTCGCTGCCGTCCTTAAATACCAAAGTGTAAACAACCGACGGCGCGGTCGTAATCAGATCAAGGTCAAATTCCCGTTCCAAACGCTCTTGGATAATTTCCAAATGCAACAGCCCGAGGAAACCGCAGCGGAAGCCAAAGCCAAGCGCAGCACTGGTTTCCATCTCGAAACTAAAGCTGGCATCATTAAGACGAAGCCTACCAACAGCGGCGCGCAAGTCTTCGAAATCAGCTGCATCAACCGGAAAGATACCGCAAAACACAACGGGCTGAACCGGTTTAAATCCGGGGAGTTGTTCCTCGCAAGGCCGCTTGTCATCGGTGATGGTATCGCCGACGGCGGCATCTGCAACTTCTTTGATACTGGCGGTGAAAAAACCAACTTCGCCCGGGCCAAGCACATCCATATCGGTCGGCTTAGGTTTAAACACGCCGACTTTATCCACGTTATATGTGGACCCGAAATTCATCATGCGAATACGCTGACCTTTACGAATTTGGCCGTCGACTATGCGGAATAAAACAATCACGCCCATATAGGTGTCGTACCAAGCATCAACCAATAGTGCCTTGAGCGGCGCATCAATATCGCCTTCGCTCGGTGCGGGGAGGCGCGTGACAATGGCTTCGAGCGTTTCTTTAATGCCAATGCCGGATTTAGCAGATGCTTCGATGGCTTCTGATGCGTCAATGCCGATAACGTTTTCTATTTGGTCACGTACCCGTTCAGCGTCTGCGGCGGGTAGGTCTATTTTATTCAGCACAGGCACGATTTCGTGGTCATGCTCGATGGCTTGGTAAACATTGGCCAGTGTTTGTGCTTCAACGCCTTGGGATGCATCCACGACCAATATAGAGCCTTCACAAGCAGAGAGAGAGCGGGAAACCTCATAAGCAAAGTCAACATGCCCCGGTGTATCCATGAGGTTCAAGACATATGTCTCGCCGTCGTCTGCTTCATATTCAAGACGCACGGTCTGCGCCTTGATGGTGATACCGCGTTCTTTTTCGATATCCATATTGTCCAGAACCTGTTCGCTCATTTCGCGGTCGGTTAGCCCGCCTGTGAAATGTATCAATCGGTCAGCCAAGGTCGACTTGCCGTGGTCAATATGGGCTACAATAGAAAAATTGCGGATATGGGAAAGAGGTGTGGTCATAAATCAATCAGAGAGCGGTCATAAGTTAATCAGAAGAGCGGTCATTAGTTATCAAGTGAAAAGAACTGTTGGCCGTTTTTTATAGACTTACACAGGCGGCGCAAGTGTTGATATGTTAAAGTGCTGATGTGTAAAAGTGTGACGCGCAGGTTGAGGGGCACCGCCCTAGGGAAGTATCGAGGGCAGTATGATGTGAGTTGATCATTGATTTGTGCTAGGCGGCTCACGGCAGGCAGCCGAATTGGGTTTCTCCGGTGGTGGACACATTGGTATGTGGTGCGTTTTCGTAGGCGGGATACGTGTTCTACGACCTGCCTTGCTCTCTTGATTTTTCGGTATACCCGTAGCTGCTTCTGGCACCAATTCGTAGGGTGTAAATTCCACAGGCTTAAAGATGCGTTGGCTGCGTGGTTGGCTGCACTGAATACCGCCCGGAATATCCTTGCCCTGCCTGTATAATGCCTGCCTGTATAATAACCTTTCGACATTACATATCTTGGTCAGGGAAAATAATTTCCAATTATATGGGCGGAGTTTTTGTGGGTGTGACTTTTTACGTATTTGCTTGGGGTGGTTGTTCTCAAACCCATGCAGGAATTTGCTCTGCCAATCTCCGAAATATTTAGACAGCGCATACGCCGCCAAACGGTTCTTGCGCCACCGTCTTATGGCCGTTTCGCCGATGATATGCCTCACGCGTTCAATACGCTCAGGGCACCGCATCACCCAAACTTTGATACGCATGTTCAGGTTTTCTCGTGTCTTGGCGCGGAGTTCCTTGGAATGCCAAATTATCATGCGCACATATAAATGCACAGAACGACCAAGGCCAATCTGTGCTTCTATCACGCCGCGCAGAGTAGAGATAAGCGCAGACAAAGCCCCCAAATCCCAAAGTCCGGGCGGGGAGAGTTTATTAATTTCAACCAAATCAAGTTTCATGGTGGGACTATACGCCCGCGCATAAAGCCGTGGATAAGTTATTGTGTGTTAAATGCTGATTGGAGATATATGGGCGGAATTATGATCCCTATGCCTAGCCAATTTGTTCGTCCAGAAAGTCTTTTAGGAGTGCCGCATAGGGTTCGGATTGGGCGCCCCAGTGGGGGGTGATTTGGGTGAGGGCAGCATAGACGCCTTCGTGGATGATGGTTTTAGGTCCGCCCTTTAAACCCCGTAGATTTGCGTACGGTAACCAATAGGTAAAATGAGCCGTAAGGCGTTCAGATAATATGCTTTTCTCGTCCGTGTGAAAGCTGAGATGACCGCTGTTTTCCAAGCCAGATAGCAGACGTTCAAAGGCTTGTTGCATCAATGACAATAGCCGTGCGAACTTTGGCTTAAGTTCAGGAATACGCTCCAGGAGTGAGGTCAGGTTGAGAAAGAAAAACCGGAAGTCATTGATCTCTTCAAAGATGATATACAGATAAACCCAGTTGTCTTCCAACGCCATAGGCTTGTTCACTGG
>Ga0209345_10005013_pt1 | contig 12511 bp, 7 predicted proteins | sample Cruoilmetagenom7_FD_187294 | JGI IMG/M metagenome (GOLD analysis project Ga0209345, IMG submission 187294) | Oil polluted marine microbial communities from Coal Oil Point, Santa Barbara, California, USA - Sample 7 (SPAdes) (version 2) | ecosystem: Environmental > Aquatic > Marine > Oil seeps ...
CGGCGATGTTGGTCACGATGATCGCCGAGCGTTCGGTCGGCTTGATCGGTGGCAGGCCGAGGCGGATGGCCATGTCGATGACCGGGATCACCGATCCGCGCAGGTTGATCACGCCAAGAACATGGGGTGGCGAATGCGGCAGGGTTGTCGAGGGCGCCCAACCGCGGATTTCGCGAACCGACATGATGTTGACGCAGAAAACCTGCTTGCCCAGATGGAACGAGATAATTTCAAGATAGCCACTGTGGACCGAATTGTTGTTTGCGGATTCTTGCATCAGAATTCCTCCCAGTCGTCTTGTGACGCTGCGGTTGAGTTGTTGGATTTACCAGCACCAAAGGCGCGGGCAACAGTGTTCAGCATGTTTCTGGCCGGAGACTGGACAGGACGCGATCCGGCGGTGGAGACGCTGACGCCTGCCGGGCCGTCTGAACGCCCGGCCGGTTTTGGTGCAGCCGTCTGCTTGGCAGGGCCCGGCATTGCTGCCTGGGCCTGAACAGACACAGGACGGCTGCCTGTAAGGTTGAACTGGCGCACCAGGCCATCGAGCGCAGCGGCGCCACTGGTGAGCCTGTGGGTGACCGCCGTGGTTTCTTCAACCATGGCCGCATTCTGCTGGGTGACCTGGTCCATCTGGTTGACCGCGGAGTTGATCTCCGTCAGCCCGCCGGCCTGCTCGCGCGCTGCCGTTGCGATCGAGTTGATCTGGTCGTTGATGGCGCTGACATGTTCTGCGATCAAGCCGAGCGCATCGCCGGTCTCGCGGACCAGCGTCACACCGGATTTGACCTCTTCGCCGGACTTGTTGATCAGGCCCTTGATGTCCTTGGCGGCCGTGGCCGAGCGCTGTGCCAGCTCCCGGACTTCCTGGGCAACCACAGCAAAGCCCTTTCCGGCCTCGCCGGCACGCGCCGCCTCGACACCGGCGTTGAGCGCCAGCAGGTTGGTCTGGAAGGCGATCTCGTCGATCACATTGATGATCTTGGAAATCTCGCCCGAGGCTTCCTCGATCCGGCCCATGGCGCTGATTGCCTCGGCAACCACCTTGCTCGATGTGTCGGTCGATTGCTTGGCCTCGGCAACCTTGTGGGTTGCCTCGTCAGCACGCTGGGACGAGTTCTTGACCGTGGCTGTGATCTCGTCAAGCGCCGCGGAGGTCTCCTCGAGCGAGGCAGCCTGCTGCTCTGTGCGCCGTGACAGGTCATCGGCTGCTGCACGCAGTTCACCGGTGTCGCCGTTGATCCCGAGAATGTTCTCGCTGACATCGCTGAGCGTGGCATTGAGCTTTTCAACGGATGCGTTGAAATCGACCCGCAGCCGGTCGAGGCTTTCCATGAACGGCCGGTCGAGCCGGATTGTCAGGTCGCCGTCCGACAGCTTGCGCAGACCATCTGCCAGCGCATCGACCGCTTCCTGCATCTGTGCGGCTTCTTCAGCCTTGGCGGTCTCGCGTTCCTGGCGTCTGCGTTCAGTCTGGGAACGGTTCTCGTCAGCCTCGCGCTCGAGGTCGAGCTTCTCGATCGCCGCATTGCGGAACACCGCAACCGAACGCACCATCTCGCCGATCTCGTCCTTGCGGTTTTCACCTGCCAGTTCGATCGTAGTGTCGCCTTCCGCAAGGCGGCGCATGTTGTCGACCAGCGCCTCGATCGGCTTGGTCATGGAGCGCGAGAACCAGGTGCTGACGGCAATGGCGCCAAGCAGGAGCAGCAGCGAGAGGCCGAGGATGGCATTGCGCATCATCACCATGCTGGCACCGGCTTCGCTCTTGTCGATCAGTGCAGCGACGGTCCAGTCGGCACCGTCGAACTTGACGCCGGTCATGGCGACATCGGCCTCCATGTTGCGATAGCCCTCGATCATACCGGCGACCACGGTGTTACCCTTGGCGTTCTGCAGCAGGTCGCTTTCAATCTTGACTGCGAGCATGTCGTTTTCGGGCGTACGGATCGAATCGCTGATCAGATAGCCCTGGGAATTGAGCAGAACCGTTTCCCCGGTTTCGCCGAGACCCGCGGTGTTGGACATGATGTCGGCGATCTTGCCGCTGGGCACGCGGATGATGATAACCCCGACCATTCCCATCTGCGAATTCAGGGCATGTCCCATGAAAGCTGCCGGCTGGCCATTGGCCGCGGGATAAGCCTCATAATCGGAAAATACGGTCTTTTCAGTCTCGTTGGGACCGACGATGCCCTCGAATACTTGTCCGATGCCGGTATTCTTCAACGCATCCAAGCGGAGATTGCCGGCATAATCGTCATTCTTGTTAACCGAGTACATGACGTTGCCGTTCATGTCGACGAGGTAGAAATCCTCCCAGCCACGGCTTTCCGCCATCTCGCGCAGCTGCGGATGATAGCGCTCATGGGTCTGGTCGTAGGAGCTGATCTTGGCATCATCTGGCTTTTGCGCGGTGTCGTATTTGTGCCGTTCGCCCGCGCCAAACGGGTTTTCGGTGATGTAACGGCGCTTGAGTTCCTGGGAAACGTCCGAACCGAGGAAGCCCCAGTCATACTTGAAGCCTTCGAGCGCGATGCGCATCAGGTTGTTCTGTGAGGTTGCGGTCAGATCCTGCTGCAAGTTGGCCAGAAAGGTTTCGAGCTGATTGCGGCGACCGTCAACGACTGCCTCAAGCTTCTCTGCAATCTTTTCATTGACTGCACTGGATCCGATCTGCAGGCTAACAACGCTCGATACGCCGATTGAGACGATCGTCAGCAATGCGGCGGCCAGCGGCAATTTTCGCGAAATAAGCATCAGCAATACCGAAATTTGAGAATATACGTCGACATGTCTCGAACAATCAGAGACGTCCAGTAACGGCATCATGCGGTCCACGGAAACGTGGATACTGGCCATGCAAGCTTTCGGTGCTTTGCGTTACCTTTCCATTAAGAACAACCGCAGATGCATCAAATTTGTCTCAAATTGCCATAGCGGCCGCGCAGACCCTCCGGAAAACGGCCATGTTGGTGCCTTTCAGGGAGGGCAGGCTTATCATGCTGGCAGAGGTTCGGGCTTGTGGATGTGGAATCCCTGGCCGAAATCCACGCCGATCTCGGCGAGTTTTGCCATGACTTCGCTGCTTCCCACGTATTCCGCGACGGTGCCGATACCGAGAACCCTGGCCACATCGACAAAGCAGCGGACTGTGACATCGTTGAGCGGATTGTCGATCAGGTCACGGACAAACTGGCCATCGATCTTCAGATAATCGACAGGAAAGCGTTTGAGGTATCCGAAAGACGAAGCCCCGGCGCCGAAGTCGTCGAGGGCAACACGAACCCCCTTGCTTCTGACCTGCTCGATGAACGAGGTCGCGTCCGCAAGATTGGTTATGGCGGCGGTTTCGGTAATCTCGAAGCAAATCCGGCCGCAGATCTCCTTGCCTGCCTTTTCCAGAACGTCATTGGCGTGGGCATGGAACGAGCGATCGCCGACCGATTGCCCCGACAGGTTGATGCTTATGGTTTCGAATTCCCGCGATTGCGCACTGTTCTTCATCCAGTCGATTGCGCGGGAGAGCACCCAGCGATCGATACCGGATGCGAGGTTGAACCTTTCAGCGGACGGCAGGAAGGCGGATGGCGGAATGATACTGCCGTCTTCGTGCTGCATCCTGATCAGGAGTTCGGAATGCCGGCCGCCTGCAGCAGCGGAGAGCGATTGTATGTCCTGGAAGTAGAGGACGAACCGGTCTTCGTCGAGCGCCTGCTCGATGCGCGACGCCCACCGCATTTCGCCCGAACGCGCAGCCAGTGCCTCGTCACTGTCGACCCAGACCTGGACCCGGTTGCGTCCAGCTTCCTTTGCCGCGTAACAGGCGGTGTCAGCGGCCTGCAGTATGGAGGCAACGCTCGGCATGGAGCCATCGACCGGAACGAGCCCGATGCTGGTGCCGACGCGAAAGCGCTTTTCGTCGTGCACGAAACGGAAATCGTTCACCCGGTCGCACATCTTCTGCGCGATCCGGAGGGCATTTTCGGTCGAGCAACGCTCGAGCAGAACGGCAAACTCGTCGCCGCCGAGCCGGGCAAGCGTGTCGCCGGATCGCACCGATTCGGCAAGAAGCCTGGTGACCTGCTTGAGAAGCAAATCGCCAACCGCATGCCCGCAGGAATCATTGACGATCTTGAACTGGTCAAGGTCAATGTAAAGCAGGGCGTTCTGGCTCTCGTCGTGCTGTGACTTCTCGAAGGCCACCGTGAGCCGCCGGTCAAACTCGGCGCGGTTGATCAGGCCGGTAAGCGGGTCATGCGTCGCCCGGTGATGCATCTCGCGCGACAGCCGCCGCTGCTCGCTGACATCGTGGAAAACCAGGACCGCGCCGAGGATATCGCCTTCGGAATTGCGGATCGGGGCGGCCGAATCCTCGATGCTGAATTCCCGCCCGTCGCGGGCGATCAGCATGGTGTCATGATCCAGTCCGACGACTTCGATCTTGTCGAGGCATGCCGCTATCGGGTCCGGCGCGGCCCTCCGGGTTTCCTCGTGCACAATATTGAAGATGCGGTGGCTCGGCTGTCCTTGCGCCTCATCGGCACTCCATCCGGTAATTCTCTCTGCGACCGGGTTGAGCCATTGCACAATTCCGTCTGCATCGGTGGTCATCACCGCATCGCCGATGGAGTGCAGCGTGACGCGCATCAATTCGTGCTGCTCCTCGAGCTCCAGCGCCATTTTCCGCATCCGGGTGATGTCCCAGGCCGCACCGATGAGCCTCAGCGCGCGGCCGGACGGGTCGGAAATCACCTTTGCGGAGACACGGATGTGATGGATGGAGCTGTCGGAGTGAAGAATGCGGTATTCCTCTTCCAGCGGCGATCCGTCGACCATCACCTGCCTGACGGCGTTTTCCATGCGCTCGCGGTCATCGGCATGCACGTGCCTGAACCACAGCTCGATTACCGGGGCGGGATCGGCCTCGTCCAGTCCGAACAGGCTGTACATCGAGGGGTCCCAGCTCATCTCCTTGCTGATGAGGTCGAATTCCCAGATGCCGATGTTGCCGCTGTTGGTGGCAATGGTGACCCTCTCGGCAAGCAGCAGCCTTTCCTGCTCGGCCTGTTTCTGACTGGTTATGTCGATGTGGGTGCCGATCAGGCGTATCGGTTTGCCATCCGCGTCCCTGGCAATCACCTGGCCGCGATCAAGAATCCAGACCCAGCTGCCATCCTTGTGGCGCATCCGGAACTGTTCTTCGAAGAATGGCTTCTTGCCGGCAATATGGTCGAGGTCGGCATTTCTTGCCCGCTCCCGGTCATCAGGATGCACAAGGTTGAGCCAGCTCTCGATTGCATCCCCCATCTCCTCGCGCGTGTATCCAAGGATACGGCACCACATTTCGGAATAATGCGTGGTCCCGGCAACCAGATCGACATCCCATATGCCGATCCGCCCGTTTTCGGTGGCCGCGGCCTGACGGTCACTGAGCACCTCCAGCGCAAGCTGCTGCTTCACACGATCGGTGACGTTCTGGAATGCGCCGGTAAGGCGCACGGCAATGCCATCCTCGAACTCGGCGGAGCCGACGGTCCGAACCCATATCCGGGTTCCGTCCGCCTGGATGAATGGCAACTCGATGTCCCAGCCCTCGCCGGTCTCGATGCTCTTCTCAACCGCAGCCTGAATAACCGGCCTTGCCTCGGGGGCATAGAATTTTACCGCTTCGTCGAGTTGCGGGACATATCCGGGTTCGACACCGTGAATGCGGCAGACTTCGTCGGACCAGAAGATTTCGTTGCTGACAAGATCGAGTTCCCAGCCGCCGACGCCGGCGACGCGCCCGGTTCTGTCGAGAAACATCTGGCTCTTGTGCAACTGGTTTTCCCGAAGCTTCCGCACGGAAATGTCGAGGTGGGTACCGAACATCCATTCGGGTTTGCCATCCTCGGTCCAGCTCATCACCTTGCCGCGATCAAGCACCCAGACCCAGTGACCATCCCTGTGGCGAATTCGCGCTTCATGACGGAAGGTCTCCGTCTTGCCATCCAGATGCTGTTGCAGCGCTCGAAGCGAGGCTTCCAGTTCATCGGGATGCGCCATGCTCGTCCATGTGTCGATCGAGACCGGTTGCAGTTCGGCAAGCGTATAGCCGACGATCTCCGCCCACCGTTCATTCAACCGGATCTCGCCGGTCTGAACATTCCATTCCCAGGTTCCGGCGCTGGTGCCGTCGAGTATGTTTTCGAGACGTTGCCGCTGTTCGCTCAGAATACGCTGCGTATCCACGCTATCGGAAATGTCGCGAATGATCTCGGTCCGGCCGGTCACCTCTCCGGTTGCCGAATAGACAGGCCCGGTCGAGACCGACACTGGAACACTTCTGCCGTCCCGCGTGCGCCTGAAGGTCTCGCGCAGGGCATTGCCGCCATCCTGCGGAAGATCTGTCTCCGGTCCGGCATCAGGCACCATGATGAGGCTGACAGGCTGGCCCACGGCTTCCTGCGCCGTGTAGCCGAACAGCTCTTCCGCGGAAGAGTTCCAGAATTCGATCCGCTCATCCAGGCTTATGGTGACAATCGCATCGACGCTGTTTGCGAGAATAGAGGTGGCCCTGGATTCGAGCCCACGCAGTTCCTGTTCGCGGTCGAGGGCAATCCTGACTTCAAGCAAGCGCACGGCTGCAAATGCGAGATGCTGCAGGACCTCCCGCTGCTGCGCGGTAAGCTTGCCGGGCTTGCGATCGATCACGCACAGTGTGCCGACATTCTCACCACTGGAAAGCGCCAGCGGTACACCGGCATAAAACCGGACACCAGCATCCCGGGCTACAAACGGATTGTCCGCAAACCGCGGGTCGGCGGTGGCGTCCTCGACTTCCATGATCCCGTCGCCATAAATGGCGTGGGCGCAGAAAGACACATCCCTGGGGGTTTCAGACATGCCATCAAGGCCAAAATTTGCCTTGAACCATTGCCTGTCCTGCTCGACCAGGGTGATCAGTGACACCGGGGTTCCGCAAACAAGTGCCGCTGCACGAACCAAAGCATCGAACTCGGGCTCGGGTGCCGTGTCGAGAACGTGAAGGTCCCTTAGTGCCTTGAGGCGCTTGTCCTCGCTGGAGGACTGTTTCACTTGATCCAATATTCTCGCCTCTGGATTCGATCCATGAAAACAACGAATCCAGAACGGTATCTATCACTTACCCGTCTGTTGCCGCTATCGGACCCGTGGTTGCAGTTACTCAAACGACGACTAACCCAACTGCCGTCAACGTAACATGACTACTGTAGCAAATGCTGAACATGAATCCCATTTGGGGACAAAATTCGACAAGTCTCTAATTTAGAGAAAACAGGGTGAACGCCGCGTAACCAACGGTAAGTTACTTCTGACAAGCAGGATTTTGACAAAGCGGTAACGAACAGGTGGATTCGCAGCCACCGAAATGCGCCAGGCATGGTCAGGACGGCCGGGGCATCCGGCGCGTGATTTCAGACGTCCGGATCGGGATATTCAACGGCGCGGAAATACAGCCCCTCGGGGGCTGCAACCGGTCCGCAGGCCTTGCGGGAACGGGCGGCCAGCGCCAGTTCGACATCATCGGCCGACCATTTACCTTCTCCGACCAGCCGCAGCGTCCCGGCAAAGGAGCGGATCTGGTTGTGCAGGAAGCTGCGTGCGGAGGCATGGATCTCGACAAGCCCTTCCGCATTGCCCTTGCGCACGTCCAGCCGGTCGAGGCTGCGCACGGGCGAATTGGCCTGACACTGCACCGAGCGAAAGGTGGTGAAATCGTGCTTGCCGACAAGCCGCTGCGCTGCTTCGTGCATGGCAGCGACATCGAGCGGCTTGGGCGACCACAGCGCCCGGTTCTTCTCGATCACCAACGGCGCTCGGCGGCAGATGATGCGGTAGACATAGTGCCGTTTCAGTGCCGAGAAACGGGCATCGAACGCATCATCTACCCGGCGGGCGGCAATGATGACCACCCGCTCCCTGGCCATTTGCAGATGTGCGTTGATGGCATCGCGCACCGTGTCGTCGGGCCAGTTCTTCTCGAGATCGACGTGCGCGACCTGCCCCAGCGCGTGCACTCCGGCATCGGTTCTGCCGGCGCCGCGAATGCTGACGGTTTCGCCGCAAAATCCGAGGATCGCGGTCTCGATCGCCTGCTGAATCGAAGGGTGTTCATCCTGGCGCTGCCAGCCGGCATAACCGGTGCCGTCATATTCGATGTCGAGGCGGTAGCGCGGCATCAGCCGATCACCGTACCTTCGGGAACCGGTGTTCCGCGCAGGAAATCCCCGGCGGCAAGCGGCTTGCCGCCAGCTTTCTGCAAGGTGAGCAGACGGACGGCACCCTTGCCGCAGGCAATGGTCAGCCCGTCATCGAGCGCGGTGCCGGGGGCTGCCTGATGCGTATCGGTGTCTGCCAGCGCGGTTTCCAGCAGCTTGACCCGCTCGGCACGATCACCGGCCTGAAGCTCGAACCAGGCGCCGGGCGATGGTGCCAGTCCGCGCACATGGTCATGTACCTGCTGGGCGTCCAGGGTGAAATCGACCCTGGTTTCGGCCTTGTTGATCTTGGCCGCATAGGTAACGCCGTCGGCTGATTGCGGTGTGACCGGCAGACCTTCGGTCTCGAGCTTGGCCATGGCCTTGACCATCAGCGCGGCCGTCACCCGGGCCAGCCGGTCGTGGAGTTCGCCGGTGGTCATGGAGGGTGTGATGGCGACGGTTTCTGTCAGCGCCGCCGGGCCGGTGTCGAGGCCCTCGTCCATCTTCATGATCATCACGCCGGTCCTGGTGTCACCGGCCATGATGGCGCGCTGGATCGGCGCTGCACCGCGCCAGCGCGGCAACAGCGAGGCATGGCCGTTCCAGGCACCGAGCCGCGGCGCATCAAGGATTGCCTTGGGCAGGATCAGACCATAGGCGACAACGACGGCCGCATCGGCGTCAAGCGCCCGGAAGGCCGCCTGTTCCTCTTCGCTCTTGAGGCTTTTCGGGGTGAAGACCTTCAGGCCCAGCCGCTCGGCGGTGCGATGAACCGGCGACGGCAACACTTCCAGCCCACGCCGTCCTGCCGGGCGCGGCGGCTGGGAATAGACAGCGACGATCTCGTGACCCGCCGCATGCAGCGCTTCCAGTGTCGGCACCGCGTAATCGGGCGTTCCCATGAAAATGATGCGCATGGCGGTTCCTCAAAACACATTCGCGGCAGGCGAACGACCGCCAAACGGCAAAATCGGCGGCTGGCCTCAGGCGGTAACGCGCTGCTTGGCGAGCTTGGTGAATTTGCGCACCACCATGTCCCGCTTGAGCTTGGAGATATGGTCGATGAACAGCACACCGTTGAGGTGGTCCATCTCGTGCTGCAGGCATGTGGCGAGCAGGCCGTCGGCCTCTGTCACCTGCTCCTTGCCGTCGCGGCCAAGGTGCTTGACGGTGACCGTCGCGGGCCGCTCGACTTCGGCGTAATAATCCGGAATCGAAAGGCATCCCTCTTCGTAGACACTGGTGTCATCTCCCGTCGCCAAGAGCTCCGGGTTGATAAACACCTGCGGATTGGGGTCCTCGTCCTTGCCGGCGATGTCAATCACCAACAGCCGCCGCGGCACGCCGACCTGGATCGCCGCCAGGCCAATGCCGGGCGCGTCGTACATGGTCTCGAGCATGTCATCGATGAAACTGTTCATTTCCGAATCGACACGCTCCACGGCCAGGCTTTGCTGGCGGAGGACGGGGTCGGGCAAGTAGATGATCGGCTTGATGGTCATGGCGGTGAAATAGTCATTGAACCGCGCGGCGTCAATCTGTGCCAGGCGTGACCGGGACACAATGTTCTTGTTTTGATCTGACAAAAGACCAAGAATCAGCTAGGTCATGTCGATGCAGACCGGCACCGCACTGTTTTCAATCCCGCTTTTTGAGCTCAATGGCCACATGGTCACGCTGGGTGAAAGCCTTGCCGCTGCCGTTGCGGCGGTGCTGCTGCTTGCCGTCTGGGTGGCCCTGAGCCTGACACGCGCCAGCCGAAGGCGGGCTGCCGCGGCAGCCGACGCCGCCGCTCGGGCGGCCCAGGCCGAAGCGCGGCTCGCCGAAATCCTCAAGGCGCAAGCGGAAATGCAGGGCCGCATGGGCACGATGGCCGAGCTGTTCGGCGCCCGCCAGGCCGAACTCAACCAGTCGATCGGCCAGCGTATCGACGGCATGACCCAGCGGCTGGGGACCTCGATCACCGAGCAGACCAAGTCGACGCACGAGAACCTGTCGAAGCTGCAGGAACGGCTGGCGGTGATCGATACGGCACAGAACAACATCCAGTCGCTGGCGCGCGACGTGGTCGGGCTTCAGGCAATATTGTCGAACAAACAGACCCGCGGCGCCTTCGGCCAGTCGCGGATGGAAACCATCATCAAGGACGGGCTGCCGATGGGGGCCTTCCGGTTCCAGCCGACCTTGTCGAACGGCATGCGGCCCGACTGCACCATCGCCATGCCGAACGGCGCGCCGGACCTCGTCATCGATGCAAAGTTTCCGCTGGAAGCCTGGAACGCCATGCGCGAGGCGGAAACGGAAGGCAGTGGCGAGCAGGCGGCGCATCACGCGCAGCAGCGCTTCCGCCGGGACATCGAGGTTCATATCCGCGATATTTCCGACAAGTACCTGATTGCCGGCGAAACCCAGGACACGGCGTTTCTGTTCGTGCCATCGGAATCGATCTTCGCCGAGATCCACGAGAAATTCGAGGCCATCGTTCACAAGGCGCAGCGGTCACGGGTGGTGATCGTTTCGCCATCGCTGCTGATGCTGTCGATCCAGGTGATCCAGGCGCTGCTCAAGGATGCGCGGATGCGCGAACAGGCACACCTGATCCAGGGCGAAGTGGTGCGGATGATGGAGGATGTCTCGCGGCTTGATGACAGGGTGCGCAAGCTGCAGTCGCATTTCTCCATGGCGCAGAAGGACGTGGACCTGATCCTGACCTCATCGGACAAGCTGACCAAACGCGGGGCAAAGATCGAGGCGCTGGAATTCGCGCAACTGAGCGAGGACGCCGCTGCGGCTCCGGCATCCGGAGCGAACCGGGATGACGCCATCACACCGCGCGAAAGCCCGAAATTCGAACCGCGTTCCACAACACTCAAACTGCGCGTGGTCGACGAAGACGACTGACCCCTTTTCTCGGTCCCGATAACCTGACAAAAAGCTGCGGAGACGACTGAAAGCGTAGCCCGGTTCCCGAACGACGGATGCCGGAAAGCAAGGGAGACCGCCATGATCACCGTCATCGGATCAGTCAACATGGACCTGATCGCCACGACACCACGGCTGCCCGAACCGGGCGAGACCGTGGCCGGAACCGATTTCACGACGGCGCAAGGCGGCAAGGGCGCCAACCAGGCGCTGGCGGCGCAGCGTGCGGGCGCATCGGTGAAGATGTGTGGCGCGGTCGGCGACGACGCGTTTGCCAGCGAAGCGCTGGCGTTGCTGGGCAAAGCCGGGGCGAATTTGAGCCTGGTTCGCCACATCGACGGTGCCACCGGCACGGCGCTGATCCTTGTCGGCGGAGATGGCGAGAACATGATTGCGGTCATTCCCGGCGCCAATGGACAGGTGAAACCGGCGGACGCCGAAGAGGCGGTAGCGGCGATGTCCGGGGGGGACACATTGCTGCTGCAGATGGAAATCCCGGAGGCAAGCGTCGAAGCGGCGCTGAAGGCGGCACGCGGCAAGGGCGTGACAAGCGTTCTCAACATCGCGCCGCTGACCGACGCAGTCGAGCGGCTTGCGCCGCTTGCCGACATCGTCATTGCCAACGAGACCGAATTCGCCCGGCTGTCCGGCCGTCCGGCGGAAACGCTTGCCGCAGCCCGAACCGAGCTCGAGGCGCTGCATGGCAAGACCGGTCAGTGCATGATCGTCACACTTGGCGGCGACGGTGTTCTCTGGGCGAGAGACGGCAAGGTGGAGCACGTGCCGTCGCTCAAGATCAACCCTGTCGACACGGTCGGCGCTGGCGACACGTTCTGCGGCTACCTCGCCCAGGGTCTCGACGCGGGGACAGGATTTGCAGCCGCGGTCCGCCGCGCGGCCGTGGCCGGTGCGCTGGCCTGCCTGAAGCCCGGTGCCCAGCCTTCCATCCCGCTGTCAGCCGAAGTCGATGCCCGGCTCTGAACCGGTCAGAGGCGGCCAAGCCGGTCTATCAGCAGATCGAAGAAACGGTCGGCGTCCACGTCCCTGATGACAAGGGCGTTCTCCGCCCGGCCGGTGACCTTCCACCAGTCGACCACCGTGGCGCCCAGCGTCAGCTCGGAACCGGTCTCGATCTCGACATTGCATGAACGGCCGGAAAACATGCCGGGATCGATCAGCCAGGCGATGACCGTCGGGTCGTGCAGCGGGCCGCCATCGGTGCCGTATTTTTCCTCGTCGAAGCGCTCGAAGAACTCGAGCATGTCGGCCATCGCCACCGAAGCCCGGTTGCCGTTGGCGCGCAGCCGCTCGACTCTAACCCTGGTGGTCAGCACCTTGTGGGTAACGTCGAGCGGCATCATGGT
>Ga0209345_10005014_pt1 | contig 12511 bp, 12 predicted proteins | sample Cruoilmetagenom7_FD_187294 | JGI IMG/M metagenome (GOLD analysis project Ga0209345, IMG submission 187294) | Oil polluted marine microbial communities from Coal Oil Point, Santa Barbara, California, USA - Sample 7 (SPAdes) (version 2) | ecosystem: Environmental > Aquatic > Marine > Oil seeps ...
TCATAAGCACTGAATTAAATTCGATAGACACTGAATTAATTATCATAAACATTGAATATAATATCATAAACATTGAATATAATTCTATAAACGCTGAATTAAATATCATAGCTATCGAATTTAATTTTATAAACACTGAATATTATTTCATAGACACTGAATACATTTAATATATATTCTTTTGTCATTCTCAGCTTGACTGGGAATCCATCACGATTGCGGCTATATTATTATAGAACCTGAATCATTTCAGGTTGATATGAAAACATACTTACTTTGGTTTTCGTGTCGTTAAAAAGACGCCTAAAAATATGAGTGCCGCAGCAGCAACACGTAAAGTTGTTAGCGCATCTGCACCCATAATTACAGCAAATAAGGTTGCCAAAATAGGTTGTAAATACATAAATACTCCAATGGTAGAAGGGCTTAACTGTTTTAATGCATAAATATTAAACAAATAGGTTAAAAAGGTCGTTCCCACCACAACAAAAGCTAACTTTAAATTTGTAAAGGCCGAAAGTTGTGACCATTCAACTGCTAAAAATTCATTTATACCGATTGGTATATTTATAATGGTTGCTACTAAAAAGAACCATTTCATTAAGGTAATCGAACTGTATTTACCCACCAATGGTTTTACGATGATTAAATACACCGAATACGAAATGGCATTAACAATAAACAGTGCGTTTCCCAAAGGAATGTTTGGTGCATTGGGTTGAGTTTTTAAACCAAATACCACCAAAAGTAATGCTCCAGCTAACCCTAAGCTTATTCCAATCGATTTTAACCAAGTAATTCGTTCTTTTAAAAATATGGCTGATAGAATTAAAAGTAAAACAGGAGCAATGGTAATTACTACCGAACTATTTATAGGAGTTGATAAGCTCAAGCCCTTAAAAAACATGAGCATGTTGAGTACCATTCCAAAGAAACCACAAGCGATAATTCGTTTCCAATCTCTCGATTCTATTTTTTCAGAAGGATAAAAAATACTCACAATCCAAAACAAAATAACAGCTCCACCTACACGTAATAATATAAATCCGTAGGGCTGAATTACATCAGGCATCAAGCCTTTTGCAATGGTATGATTTACAGCATAAATCGCACTTGCAGTTGTTGCTGCTAAAAGGGCAAGTGCACGTTGATTCATTATGTTGTTTTTAGTGTGTTTTGAGCCATTTCGACCACTCTCTTACTATTTCCGACGAAAATTGAGTCATTATTGATTAAAACGGGTCTTTTTAGAAATGTATAATGTTCTAATAAAAGTTGCTTAAAATCAACTTCTTGTAAGTCTTTTTCTTTTAGATTTCTCTCTTTATATAATCGAGCTCTTTTACTAAATAATGCTTCATAACTTCCTGCCATTTCTTTCATTAGATCTACATCAGCTTCAGAAAGTGGATTCGTTTTTATATCTTGTTGGATAACCTCAGAAGGAAGGTTCAATTGTTTCATAATACGTTTACATGTATCGCAAGTTGAGAGGTAATATATTTTTTTCATTGAAGTGTCTATGCCTAAAAAAATTGTAATTAATTACAAAAGATCTCTTTATTCTTCCTCTGTTTTATTTCCGTATTTCTTTTCTAATTCTGCTTGGAATTCTTCCATAACAGGTTTTACAGTACTGTCTGGAATATCTGCTATACGAATGTACATTAAGCCATCGACAGCATTATTAAACAAAGGATCTACATTAAAGGCTACTACTTTTGCGTTTTGTTTTACGTACTTTTTAATAAGTACAGGTAAGCGTAAACTTCCTGGCTCAACCTCATCGATTATTCTATCGAATTTATTTAAATCGGCTTCTGTTTCATCAAAAACAAAATCTTTATCAGCATCCTTCAGTTTTACTTTAAACTCCTTTTTAGGCTTAATGTATTGAGCAATGTATGGATCGTAATAATTAGATTTCATAAACTCAATCATTAAAGATTTAGAAAATTCAGAAAATTTATTACTAATACTTACGCCTCCAATAAGATATTTATGTTCTGGATATCTTAATGTAGTGTGTACAATTCCTTTCCAAAGTAAAAATAAAGGCATTGGTCGCATTTGGTATTCTTTTGTAATAAAAGCACGACCCATTTCAATAGATTTACTCATCATAGGAAAAAGTTCGGGCTCAAAACGAAATAAATCCTGCAAATAAAATCCATCGATTCCGTATTTCTCAAAAATTTGAGATCCTAATCCCATGCGATAAGCACCTGCTAATTTTTTAGCATCATTATCCCATAGAAACATATGATGATAATATGCATCAAACTTATCTAAGTCGATTGGATTGTTCGTTCCTTCGCCTACTTCTCTAAAAGTAATTTCACGTAAGCGTCCAATTTCTTGTATAATGTTTGGAATTCTTTCTGCTTCAGCTAAATAAACTTCGTAGTTTTTACTTTGCAATAAACGTTTGTCATTTGCTTTTAAATTAGAAATTTCACTTTCTAACATAGAAACAGAAACAGGTTGTGCTATTTTTTTAGGAGGCTTTGGAAATTTTAGGTTTTTAGGAATATTCTCTAACAGTTTCTTCTTTTCGAAGGCGTTTCCTAGCATGTAGGTTTTTCTTCTTAAAAAGTTAGTATAATCCTCAAGAGATTCATGTTCTGCTTGGTCTTTTATATTAATTGGTCTTCCTATTCTAACCTTAATAACACGTTCCTTTTGTGTTAATAATTCTGAAGGTAATTTAGCCGTTCGCAAGGTATCGCTCATTTTAGCTAAACGATAAAATAACTTAGTGTTTTTGGCATGAAAATAAATAGGAACCACAGGTACATTTGCTTTTTTAATAAGCTTCATTGCGGCTACTTCCCAAGGTTTATCAACTACTAATTTTTCATCTTTATAAGTAGAAACTTCTCCTGCTGGAAAAATCCCTAAAGGTTGTCCCTCTTTTAAATGCATTAAAGCCGATTTAAAACCTCCCATGCTAGATTTTACATCCTTTCTACTTTCAAAAGGATTAACTGGCATCACATAAGGTTTTAATGGTTCAATTCTATGCAATAGAAAATTGGCCATTATTTTATAATCTGTACGATGTTCTAATAAAAGTTTCAGTAATAAAATTCCATCGATACCTCCTAAGGGATGGTTTGAAATAGTAATAAACGCTCCGCTTTTTGGAATTCTACGTAAGTCTTCTTCAGGAATTTCAAATTTAATTTCAAACTCTTCTAGAAGCGCAGATACAAACTCAATATCTTTTAAATGCTTATGTTTATTATATACTTTATTAAGGGTAGATATTTTTAATACTTTCATTAAAAACCAACCAATAAAAGTGCCTATAAAACCGAATTTATCGACTTTGATAGCTTTTGCCACTTCTTTTGCATTGACTAATCCCATGTACTTTATTGATTTTTACGTGCCTAATTTTTTAGGTAATCACAAATATAACGAATCGTACCGTATTATTGTTTTATAACTAATTGAACGGTTTCTCCGCTTTCTTGCTTAACTAAAACATTTCTATTGTTAACAAGCTTTAAAATTTCCTCTCGATTTGCATGACGCACAGTATAAAGAGTCACATTTTCATTGCATGTTACACTAAATTTTTCACGAAGTTTAGAAAGTAACTCTTCTAATCTATTGAATTTATTATCAATACAAACTGAAAAACTGATGGCTGAATTCTGAATTAATTCTACCTTCATTTTATACGTGTGAAGCAACTTAAATACATCGCCAATATGATTTTCCATCATAAATGAAAAGTCCAAAGAAGACAGCGAAATAAGTACTTGGTTTTTTTTCAGAATAAAACATGAAACTAATGGATCTAGAGCTACTCCTTTTCCTACACAAGTACCTTTATCTTTAGGCGAATAAAAAGATTTTACATACAGCGGAATCTCTTTACGTTGTAAGGGTTGCAATGTTTTAGGATGAATAACCGAAGCGCCATAAAATGCTAATTCAATCGCTTCTCTATACGATATATGATGCAATAATTGTGTTTCTTTAAAATGACGCGGATCTGCATTTAATACTCCAGGCACATCTTTCCAAATCGTAACACTTTCAGCATTTAAACAATAGCCAATAATTGCAGCGGAATAATCACTTCCTTCTCGACCAAGTGTAGTTGTGAAATTATGTTTTTGTTCAGAGGAAATAAATCCTTGTGTAATCGTAATTTCTTTTTGATTTATTTCTGAAACAATGTTCTTTTGAGTTGTGTTCCAATCAACAGTTGCATCTCGATAATTTGCATCTGTTTTTATACAATTTCGAATGTCTAGAAATGTATTTTTTACTCCTTGATCTGAAAGATAATGTGAAATAATTGTTGTTGAAATAAGTTCACCAGTACTTACTACTTGATCATAGACGAAGGCATGCTGGTTCGATTTATTCGTTTCTAAAAACAAATTCAAATCATTTATAAAAGAATGTATTTTAGTATAAACAGGATGAGAAGGATTCGTAAATAATACTTTCATGATCTTTTGGTGAAAATCATAAATAGAAACAACTGAAGCTTTCACTTCGGTTTTATTATTAAAATAATTAGTTACAATCTCTTCGAAACTATTGGTCATTTTACCCATTGCAGAAACCACAATAACCAATTCTGTTTCCCCTGTTGATTTTAACACAGAAAGTAAGTTTTGTACTCCTGCGGCATCTTTTACTGATGCTCCACCAAACTTAAATACCTTCATTTGTCTATACTGTTTTTAGCATGCTCGGTTTATAATTTGTTTTCGATATAATTTTTTATTCCTGCTTCGTTCATTTCGACTAAATGCCAGTTTTTTTGAAACTTAGCGCCAGTATTTTTATAAAAATCAATCGCAGGTTGATTCCAATCTAGCACAACCCATTCTATGCGCTTCACGCCATTTTCATAGCCGTAATTCATGACTTCAGCATATAATGCTTTCCCTACATGTTTCCCGCGCATCGATTCTTTAACTACTAAATCTTCTAAATGTACTGTTCTACCTTTCCAAGTTGAAAACCTAAAATACACCAAAGCCATACCAACAGTTTCATTGTCAACTTTCGCTATAAAGCATGTAAATAGAGGATCTTCTCCAAATCCCTCTTTAACTAAATCATCCACAGTGACTTCGACTGCATCAGGTTCTTTTTCGAAAAGAGCAAGTTCTTTAATAAGCGCTAACACTTGAGGCATATCTTCTTGACTTGCTTTGAGTATTTGAATCTGCATTCTTTTATATTTGGTAGACAAATATCGGTTCAATTTCTTAAAAAACACGATATTTGCTTGAAATTCAAGTCAAGAAAAAATAATGTCAACTCAAAACAAAACATTAGGCGAATTTATTATCAATAATCAGAGAGAATTTAAATACTCTTCAGGAGAGCTTTCTAGACTTATAAATTCGATTCGATTAGCAGGTAAAGTTGTAAATCATGAGGTTAACAAAGCTGGACTTGTTGATATATTAGGAAACGCTGGCGACACTAATATTCAAGGTGAAGATCAACAAAAATTAGATGTTTATGCAAACGAGGTATTTATAAAAACATTAACCAATCGTGAAATTGTTTGTGGTATCGCTAGTGAAGAAGAAGACGATTTTATAACGATTAAAGGGAGTAATGAAAAGAACGATAATAAATATGTTGTTTTAATTGATCCTTTAGATGGTTCTTCAAACATTGATGTAAATGTTTCAGTTGGAACCATTTTTTCAATTTATCGCCGTGTAACTCCTTCAGGAACTCCCGTTACTTTAGAAGATTTTCTTCAACCTGGAAATCAGCAAGTAGCTGCTGGTTACATAGTGTATGGCACTTCAACAATGATTGTATATTCTACAGGTCATGGAGTTAATGGATTTACATTAAACCCAGCGATAGGAACCTATTATCTTTCACATCCAAATATGACTTTCCCAGAACAGGGTAAAATATATTCTGTAAATGAAGGAAATTATGTTCATTTTCCACAAGGTGTTAAAAATTTCATTAAATACTGTCAAAGAGAAGAAGAAGATCGTCCTTATACTTCAAGGTATATAGGTTCGTTAGTTTCTGACTTTCATAGAAATATGATCAAAGGTGGTATTTATATTTATCCAAATACCTCAAAAGATCCTAATGGGAAACTTCGTTTATTATATGAATGTAATCCAATGGCTTTTATTGCAGAACAGTCTGGAGGAAAAGCAAGTAATGGGTTTCAGCGTATCTTAGATATTAAGCCAACCGAGCTTCATCAAAGAGTTCCATTTTTCTGCGGAAGTAAATTAATGGTTGAAAAGGCAGAAGCTTTTATGAGGGAAGAAGAAGTTTAATCATTTATATTCACTAAATTAGTAATTCGTAAAAACTAACCAAATGAGTACAAAAGAAAAAAATCAAGAAAACGGAGTTGATCAGACATCAAAATTAGAAGCTATAAAGAATCTAATTTTTGGAGATAATATGGCTGAATATGATTCTACTTTTAATGATTTAAAAAAAGATATTGATGCCAAAAAAGAATATTTAGAGAATTATATAGATGACGTTCGAAAAGATCTTGAACAACATCTAGACTCTGTAAGTACTGATCTTAATATTCGTATTACTGACCTTGAAACAAAGCTTGAAGACAAGGCAAACGCTTTAGAGGATAAAAAAGTTGATAAAAAACAATTAAGTAAATTACTTATATCCTTAGGAGAAAAAATAGGAAACTAATACATTAATTTGTTCATTTCTTATGGCTACAACTCCTCAAGACAAACTTGATTCGTTACGAGACATTCTTTTAATCGAGGATAGAGAAGACATGCAAAAAATTCTCGAGCGATTAGATGAAATTGAATCCATTTTTGAAAAAAGAAAAAATCTTTCCAGCCATGTTTCGCCAATTATTGACGAACGAATAACTGATTTTTCAGAAAAAATTCCTGAAACTTTAGGACCTACAATAACTAAAACTTTAGAGAAGCAAATAAAAAATTCGAAAGACCAAGTTGTAGAGGCATTGTATCCTATCATGGGTAAAATGATCAAGCGATATATTCAGAATGAAATAAAAATACTTTCCGAAAGCATTAATAGCAAAGTAAATAACACCTTTTCAATTCAGAGTGTTAAAAGGAAATTGAAATCAATGTTTACTGGAATGAAAGAAGGGGATATTATTATTAGCGAACTTTCGCCAATTTCTATTTTACAGGTTTTTGTGGTAGAGAAAAATTCAGGTATTTTATTAGGTAGTTATACCAAAGAAGAAACTATTGATAAGGACATGATTTCTGGAATGCTTACAGCCATTAAAAGTTTTGTGGAAGATGCTTTTGAACAAAGCAACCAAAACCTTGAAACGATTGAATATGAATTGTATAATATTCATATTCAAAATTTTCATAATTATTATATCGCTTCGGTAATTTCTGGTGCTTTAACAGAACAGTTTAAAGATGAAATTGAAAACGGTATGATAGATGTAGCTGAGATGATAAATTTAGAAAACTTATTGGATAACAATGAAAAAATTAATTCGATTTTAGCAAATCATTTTGAACAATGAACATAACAAAAAAAATAGTTTTATTAGGTCATTTTGGAGTGGGAAAAACCAGTCTTATAAGGAGGTTTGTAGATAATGATTTCGACACAAATTACCAAGTAACCATTGGAGTTCAGGTTAAAAAGAAAGATGTTTCTTTAGAAAAGGATACCGTTTCATTATTAATTTGGGATATCGAAGGAAATACTTCAATTGAGAAAGCTCGAAAAACATATTTAATAGGTTCTTCTGGGTTTATTTATGTATTCGATTTAAAAAGACCTGAAACATTTGAGAATCTTTCTTCTGAATTAGAATATCTCGAAAACAACTATCCCAATACTCCGGTGTTAACCATAGGAAACAAAGAAGACCTCATCGATTTATCTGAAAGGAAAGAATATTTTGAAGTAAAAAATATCAAGGTCGATTATTTTTCAAGTGCGAAATCTGGCGCAAGTGTCAACGAAATGTTTCAAGATATTTCAAAAAAACTGATCCTAAATGAATCTTAATAATTTTAAAGAAACTTTTTTTAATTCAAATTTTCAAGGAGTTGAAATTGATTTAAATGGAAAGATACTCAGTTCAGACAACAACTTATTCGACCTTAAAAAGGGCAATCAAATTCAAGAACTCAGTCCCTTTTTTGAAAGCCTTCTTTTAATACTTGACTCTTTAGATAATCAATCAATATTTTCTTGCATAGAACTCAAAGTCGAAAAGAAAAAGTTTTTATTGGATGTCTCAATTATAAAAGAGAACACTCACCTCTTGCTACTTCTTTGTGATTTTACAAATCATTATAATGAATCGAATACATTGATTCAAGAAAAAAATGAATCTACCATCAGAAAGAATGAATTGCTTTTTGAAAAAGAATTATTACTTGAAAAAGAGAAACTTAAAAATACATTCTTAGCGAAATTAAGTAATGAATTAAGAAATCCATTAAATACAATGATGTCTCTCATTTCTTTGATGAATGAATCAAAGGTGAGTTATGAGCATTCTCAAATGCTACAAATAGCAAAAAAAACAGGAACACATGCTGAGATGCTTTTAAATGATTTATTAGATATTGGTCGTATTAGCAAAGGAGTTTTAGAACTTAAAAAAGTTCCTTTTAAAATTACAGATGTAGCTAAACATATTGAAGATCTTTATACCTTCAATACAAAAAATAATAAAATTCAATTTAGGGTTGATATTCAGCCAAGTGTTCCAAAAATAGTAATTGGTGATCCTATTCGATTAAAACAAATTTTAATTAATTTAATTGAAAATGCCTATCAACGAACTAAGGAAGGTGAAATTATATTATCTATATCTCAAGATTATACAAGAGCTAAAAAAGCAAGTATTTCATTTCATATCAAGGATGATGGAACAAGTTTAGATTCAATTCAGCTATCAAAAATATTTAATGAGTATTATCAAATAGAAAAGCTATTAAGTCCAATTGCTGGTCAAGGACTTGGATTAAAAATAGTAGATGATTTAGTTGCTCTTCAGAATGGAAAAATTCAAATTAAAAATAAAGAAGATGATGATACCACATTTATTGTAAGCATCCCTTTTCAAATTCCAATTACTTTACAAAAAGAAAAAAGAGTTTCAAAAAAAGCAGAAAGAGGATTGTATGAATTAATAAAAGTAATTTTAATAGATGATTCTGAAATAAACCAAATGATCCTTATGAAACAATTTATTTCTGAAGGACATTACCAAATTAATCTAGCTACAAATATTGAAATGACTTTAAATCATCTTGAAACAAAAGAAATAGATGTTATTTTAATTGATTTGGATATACCATCTTTAGATGAATTTCAATTAATAAAACAATTAAAAGAAAATATTTTAAGTAAAAATATTCCGATTATAGCTATTAGCGGAAAAGCATTACCCACCGAAAAAAATGAGGTGTTAGATTTAGGCGTAAAAAATTATATTACAAAACCCTACGAAAAATCTGAACTCTTTAAAGCAATAAATGATTTAAAATAATAATCTAATAATTATTTTTTATTTAATAAGTAACGGTAGTCTTCAAAATTTAATCCACCCATATAAATTTGGATAGATCGTTTAATTAATTTTGCAGCTAATTCCTCTGTATAACCAAGACCAATTGCATAGGTTTCAAGCAATTGATATTCATCTTCATCAATTTCGTGATCTGCAAAAATTATTTTAAAGATATCATGCATGCGTTCTAAACGTTCGTCTGCATTGTTTGGAGGATTGATAGGGAAATCTGAAGGTGTTTTTAATACCTTTTGTACTTCCTCGTCTGTAATATTAAGTTTTATTGCAAAACGCTTTAAAAGCCTAGCTTCTGTTTCTTTTATTTCACCTTGAACTGATGCTAAAGTAACTAAAGAAGCGAAATGACCTAAATTTCTAGAATGTTCTCCGCTTTTAAATAAATTTGTAAATGACATGTCTTAATTTTTGTTGTGCAAATATAAAACTTAAGTCTCATTTTTTAATAAGATTTACTTAGGAAATATTTATCTTTTCAAAATGAAATTAAAATCAAAAAAACATCTTTTTAATCTTTCTGAAAATGTTACATATCTCAACGGTTCTTATATGTCTCCTTTACTTAAATCTGTAGAGCAAATTGGCAAGGATTCTATTGAAATAAAGTTGAATCCTCAAAAAAAGATTTGCGCAACTCATTGAAGCTAATGATTATCAAAATATTGCTATCATTCCTTCTGTATCCTTTGGTATATCAACTGTCGCTAATAATATTCCTTTACAAAAAGGAGATGAAATTATAGTACTCGACGAACAATTTCCGAGTAACATGTATGCTTGGAAACGCAAAGAAAATGAAACAGGTTGTGTTGTAAAAACAATTGAAGCGCCTGAAGTTGGTCCTAATAGAGCAAAACAATGGAACAACTTAATTTTAAACGCAATCAATCCTAAAACTAAAGTAGTTGCCATTCCACAATTGCATTGGGCAGATGGTTCATTTTTCGATTTAAAAGCCATTAGAGAGAAGTTAAATTTGGTAAATGCCTATTTAATTATTGACGGAACTCAAAGCGTGGGAGCCTTTCCATTTTCGGTAAAAGATATTCAGCCAGATGCACTTATTTGTGCAGGATATAAATGGTTAATGTGGCCTTATTCTTCAGGTGTTGCTTATTATTCAGATCAATTTAATGAAGGTAAGCCTATCGAAGAAAGTTGGATGAATCATGAAGGGCGTGAAAATTTCTCTGAATTGGTTAATTATAATTACAACTATACAGAAAAAGCGGGAAGATATGATGTAGGGCAATCGAGTAATTTTATTTTAACTCCGATGCTTTCCGAAGGAATTAAACAAGTTTTAGAATTGACTCCAAACCTATTGTAAAGCCATTTCAGAAGAAGCTATTAAAGTATTACGCTCCTTAGGTTGTTTCATTGAAGATGAATCGTATAGAGGTCACCACCTTTTTGGCGTATATCTACCTCAACATTTGAAGGTTTCAGAAATAAAAAACAAGCTTTCAAAAAGTAATATTTTTGTTTCCTATAGAGGAAATGCCATTCGGATCTCTCCAAATATTTATAATACTGAAGAAGATTTATTAAAGCTAGTTGCTTGTTTCAGATAAAAAAATAAAATACTTTTGCCCTCCATGAGCAAAGTAGTTGTTTCTTCGCTTTTCGCACAGTCTTCAAATACCAGAAAACTGAGGAATTGCATTGCCCAATATGAAGAAAAAACAACGCTATCTGGACTCGCTGGATCTTCTTCTTCCATAGTCATTGCTGAAGTTTTTAAAACCTCAGATCAACCATTTTTATTTATTTTAAACGACAAAGAAGAAGCCGCTTATCACCTTAATGATTTAGAAAATCTTTTAGGAGATAAGAATGTTCTTTTCTACCCAGGAAGCTATCGAAGACCATATCAAATTGAAGAAACTGATAATGCTAATGTGTTGCTTCGGGCTGAAGTTTTAAATAGAATTAACTCAAGAAGAAAACCAGCTGTAATAGTTACCTATCCTGAGGCGCTTTTTGAAAAAGTAGTTACCAAAAGAGAACTTGAAAAGAATACCTTAAAAATTTCAACAGGAGACGATTTATCCATTGATTTTGTAAACGAAATTCTCTTTGAATATCATTTTAAACGTACTGATTTTGTCACCGAACCTGGCGAATTTTCTGTTCGTGGTGGTATTTTAGATGTGTTTTCATTTAGCAATGATGAACCCTACCGAATTGAATTTTTTGGAGATGAGGTAGAAAGCATCAGAACGTTTGATGTTGAAACTCAACTCTCTACTGAAATCACAAAAAAGGTTTCTATCATTCCGAATATGGAAAATAAAATGATAGAAGAAAATCGCGAAAGTTTCCTAAAATATATTGCTTCAAAAACAGTCGTTTTATTAAAAAATGAAGAGATATTATTCAGTAGTCTTGATAAACTCTTCAGAAAAGCTACAGATGTTTTTAGTGAATTAAATTCCGAAGTAAAACAAAGTGAACCTAATGATCTTTTTTGTTCATCTAGCTTGATAAAAACACAGTTAGAATCTTTTACAAAAGTACAGTTAGCAAATGTTGTTTCAGATGCATCTGAAATTAACTTTAATACAAAACCTCAACCTTCTTTTAATAAACAATTCGATCTTCTAATAGAAAATTTGAATACAAATTTAGAAGAAGGATATACCAATTATATATTTTGCAGTAGCGATCAGCAAGCAAAACGTTTTCATGATATTTTTGAAGACACAGAACAACAAGTGAATCAATTTGAAACCATTGTTTTTCCATTATACCAAGGGTTTATTGATCATGATCAAAAAAATATCTGTTATACCGATCATCAAATTTTTGAACGTTATCATAAGTTTCATCTAAAAAATGGCTATGCTAAAAAGCAAGCAATTACACTAAAAGAACTTACCAATCTAGAAGTGGGTGATTATGTAACTCATATTGATCATGGTATTGGAAAATTTGGCGGGCTTCAAAAAATTGATG
>Ga0209345_10005015_pt1 | contig 12510 bp, 9 predicted proteins | sample Cruoilmetagenom7_FD_187294 | JGI IMG/M metagenome (GOLD analysis project Ga0209345, IMG submission 187294) | Oil polluted marine microbial communities from Coal Oil Point, Santa Barbara, California, USA - Sample 7 (SPAdes) (version 2) | ecosystem: Environmental > Aquatic > Marine > Oil seeps ...
GGCCCCCCTACTTTGACCTACTCAACGAGACCGCCGAGATGGGCGGCACTATGTTTGCCCAGGTTCACAGCCGCGCCCTCAACGTATTAATGTCCTTTGAAACGCGTCTGCCCTTCGATAAATTCCCAGTCTGGAAAGAATTTCGCGAACTATCCCTGGCCGAACAAAAGGCCGGTTTGCAAGACCCCGCTATGCGTGCCCGCCTCGTTGAATCTGCCAGCGCCAGCCACCAGACAGCTCAAGGCGTGGGCGCAGAAATGCGCCGCCCCGATTATAATTGGTTGCTGGTAATGGACACCATTGAAGGCCCCCATAGAACCGTCGCTGACATTGCTGAAGAAATGCACCGCGACCCGGTCGATGCAATGATAGAAATCGCCTTACAAAACGATATGAACGTCTTTTTCCGCCAGCCACTGTTTAACGAAAATCAGGACCACGTTTTGGAAATGATGCGCCACCCGCGCTCGGTAGTGACCTTTTCTGACTCCGGAGCCCACGTCTCGCAGATTATGGATTCATCACTGCAAACCCACGTACTGGCTCACTGGGTGCGTGAAGAGAATGCCTTTACGCTTGAAGAAGCCATTAAAATGATCACGCATGACACTGGCGCCGCCTGGGGCTTTGACGACAGGGGGCTAATTAAAGAGGGTATGGCAGCGGACATTAACATCTTCGATCCCGAGACCATCACTCCTTTAATGCCCGAGGTAAAGCACGACCTGCCCACTGGGGCACGGCGCTTAGTACAAAAGGCCAAAGGGATTTCGGCCACTATTGTTAATGGCGTGGTGTTGATGCGCGACGGCGAACACACCGGCACCTACCCCGGCAAGCTCTTGCGAGGTCCGCTAGCCGAGACCTTATAAAGTGATGTTTTGTATGAGTGATCGGTATTAAGCCGCCGTGGTCACGCCATAGGGTGCTGGACTTGAATGCCTGTGCTACACGACTGGCCAATCATTGACAACCCCATCCAACCACCCAATACCTCGTTACAGGGCTTCTTATTACAACCAGCCATGACATCATCATAAAAAAGCCCGCAATATAAAGCGGGCTTTTTTATGATTGATTGGCACCTCAGCTAACGCTTAGCCTTTAGGCTTGGGTTTACGGGGTATATAACCAATCATAGCTTTGGTCTCGAGATATTCCTCTAAACCCCACTGACCATGTTCACGGCCGTTGCCCGACTGGCGATAACCGCCGAAGGGTGCCCCCTGATCAAAGCGAGCACCGTTTAATTCAACGTGGCCAGCCCGAATTTGGCGTCCAACGCGACGTGCACGCTCGATATCGCCCGATTGAATATAGCTCGACAATCCGTAGGGGTTGTCATTAGCAATAGCGATGGCTTCTTCTTCTGTGTCGTAGGGAATCATGCACAGGACGGGGCCAAAGGCTTCTTCCTGGGCACTGAGCATATCATTGGTAACATTAGTGAAGATCGTGGGCTTGATATAGTAGCCCGTGTCACAACCTTCAGGCTTATCAGCACCGCCGGCCAATACGGTGACACCCTCATCAATACCACGCTGAATAAAACGTAATACGCGTTCATATTGTGCCTTATTCGCGAGAGGGCCCATGTAGGTATCATCTTCCAGGGGATTACCGACTTTAATGGTGTCGATCGCTTTTGACGCAATTTCTTCAATTTCAGCCTGATCTTTACGGGGAATCAGCATGCGCGTTGGGCCGTTACAAGCCTGCCCGGTATTGAACATTGCCAAGCGTACACCGCCTTTGACGCAACGGGCATAATCAGCATCGTCGAGAATAATATTCGCCGACTTACCGCCCAGCTCCTGGCAAACACGCTTAATAGTGGGTGCAGCGGCAACAGCAACGGCAGCACCGGCGCGGGTTGAGCCAGTAATAGAAACCACATCAACTTCAGGGTGACTCGACAACGCTTCACCAACCACGGGGCCAGCACCAACAACCAGGTTAAAGACACCGGGCGGGAAACCTGCTTCATCGATAATTTCAGCGAGGATAAACGCGTCTAATGGTGCCAGCTCACTGGGTTTTAAGACCACGGTGCAACCTGCGGCCAGTGCGGGAGCGAGCTTGCCGCCGATTTGATTAAGAGGAAAGTTCCAGGGAGTAATTAAACCGCAAACGCCAGCTGCCTCACGAACGACATGAGTGCTACCGTGGTCGGTTTCAAATTCGTAATTGCGTGCCAACTCAGCCGCTTCTTTGAAGGTAAAAACCGGGTTGCCAATTTGTGCCCCTTTACACAACATAACGGGGATACCCATTTCAGAGGTAATCGCATCGGCCAAGTCGTCAGTGCGCGCTTCTAAACCGGCAACGATTTTATCGAGATACATCGCACGCTCTTCAGCCGGTGTTTGCGACCAGCCGTCAAAGGCTGCTCGTGCTGCCTGAACAGCCACGTCAATATCAGCTTCGTTACCCAGGCTAACTTTAGCGAACACCTCTTCTGTCGCCGGATTAACTATGTCCGCCACACTGGTTCCAGCGGGTGTTTGCCACTGGCCGTTCACATACATTTTATCTCTAGTAATCACCGGATAAGCCTCCTAAGCCTTCAATTGTTTCTACGGTTTTAAGTTCTAATGTAAAGCTACCCGTTGCACGTTACCAACAACTTTCAACAGCACCTTTATCGATAAATCTATAGAACTGCAATATAGCATGAGATGTCATGCGACGTTAGCCGCTATTACAGGGTTCAGGTGTAAAATTAATGCACCACCACGCTATTACCTTTAGTAAAAGAACCCAATGCTAGCCACTCGATCTAGCAGTGCTAGACAAGGTAAAATGCCGCACCAGTACACAGCTAAGGTAAGACACCAACAAGATGACCTCATGTACGCCTAAGACTCCGTCGACCACAAATGTTGCATCCATACCACCGCAGAGGCGCATATGCGTGGCCCCCATGCTCGACTGGACTGATCGCTATTGCCGCTACTTTCTGCGACTTATCAGTCAGCACTGCGTGCTCTATAGCGAAATGATCACCACCGGAGCTCTATTACACGGCGACACCGACTACCACCTCGCTTTCGATGAAGCCGAGCATCCCGTTGCCTTGCAATTAGGGGGCAGCGACCCCAAAGCCCTCGCTGCAAGCGCCAAAATCGCTGCGCAGTACGGCTATGATGAAATCAACCTGAATTGTGGCTGTCCCAGTGACCGCGTACAAAAAGGACGTTTCGGCGCCTGCTTAATGAAAGAACCCACCTTAGTTGCACAATGTATTAGCGCCATGAAAGATGCGGTCGCGATACCGGTGACCCTGAAACATCGCATCGGCGTCGATAACCAAACCAGCCACGATGAGTTAGAAGATTTTGTTGGTATCACTAAAGAAGCCGGGTGTGATACCTTCATTGTGCACGCTCGCAATGCCCTACTAGAGGGCCTCAGCCCCAAAGATAATCGCAATGTTCCACCACTAAACTACGACGCTGTTTATCAATTAAAGCGCAGCTTCCCAAGCAGCGAGTTTATTATTAACGGCGGCATTAACGAGATCGCACAAATAAAAAACCATCTTCAGCAGGTCGATGGTGTCATGCTCGGCCGCGAGGCCTACCACAACCCCTATCTGCTCGCTGAAATGGATAAGCTCTTTTATGGGCAAACGGAGCCGGCCAGCTCGCGCCTCGAAATTCTAGAGAATTTCCTGCCTTTTGCTGAACGAGCACTGAACAAGGGGGCGCGATTACACTACCTTAGTCGCCATATACTAGGGTTATTTCACGGCCAACCCGGCGCCAGAAAATTTCGCCGTTTAATCAGTGAAAAAGCTCACCTAGACAACTCAGGTATTGAGGTATTACTTGAAGCCCTGAACATGATGAGTGACTATTACACAGCGCCGCCTACCGTCGGAAATCCGCAATCGGCACCAGCACACAACACACCGATCAATGGATGACATAGCGAGGATTCATGAGTACAAAACTAGAACAGCTTAAAACCATGACATCAGTCGTCGCCGATACGGGCGACATTAATGCCATTGCCATGTACCGACCTGAGGATGCGACAACTAATCCTTCGCTAATCCTCAAAGCCGCGCAAATGGCCGAGTATCAACAGTTACTGCAAGAGAGCTGTGCACAGGCTGATTCAAGCAGTAGCAACGCCATTGCCGATGCCTGCGACCAAGTAGCCGTGCGTTTTGGCTGTGAAATACTTAAATTAATTCCAGGCGTCATCTCCACCGAAGTCGATGCTCGGCTCTCCTTTGATACCGAAGCGACGATCGCCCGAGCCAACAAGTTGATCGACCTCTACCAGCAACAGGGTGTCGAAAAAAACCGAGTGCTCATCAAGATAGCTGCCACCTGGGAGGGCATTGAAGCCGCAAAAACCCTGCAAAATAAAGGGATAAACTGTAATTTAACCTTATTGTTTAATCTTACCCAGGCCGCTGCGGCGGCAGATGCCGGCGCTTATTTAATCTCCCCCTTTGTCGGTCGTATTTATGATTGGTATAAAGCCCGTAGCGAAAACGGTATTGCAAGTGGCGATCTCGATCCCGGCGTTATGTCAGTTAGCAGTATCTACGACTATTACAAATCCCATGGCTACAGCACTATTATTATGGGAGCCAGCTTTCGCAACACCGAGCAGATAGAAGCCCTTGCCGGTTGTGACAAACTCACCATTAGCCCCTCACTTCTCGCTGAGCTTGAAGCTGAAAACGGCGATTTAGAACGCAAGCTAGCATGCGATAAACTGAACAATAACACCAAGAAACGCAACTACGGCCCCAGTGATTTCCGCCTCGACATTAACAACGACGCCATGGCCACTGAAAAACTAGCTGAAGGCATTCGTCTATTTATCCGCGATCAGGTGGCACTAGAAGAAATGCTCACCCCTATCATAAAAGGATGAGCCACATGATAAGCAAGATCAAAACTTTTTTTCAGGACAAAGTGCTCAGCTCTGATTGCGAAGGCATGGCGAATACATCACACAAAAGTATTCACAAGGCCAGTGCTGCACTGATGGTCGAAGTCATGCTCAGTGACGGCCAGCTCAATAGCAAGGAAGAAGAAGGTATCAAGGCGTTGTTAACCCGTGCATTTGACCTCACACAAGAAGAGTGTGACGAATTATTTTGCCTTGCCCAGGACGAAGTCAATAATTCCATTTCGCTCTATGAGTTTACCGGCCAGGTAAACCTGCACTTTTCTGCCAACGATAAGTTCGAGCTCATCAAACACATGTGGCATATTGCCTTCATCGACAATGAGCTGGACAAGTACGAAGAAAGTGTGATCCGTCAAGTAGCCGACCTGATTTACTTACCCCACAGCCAGTTTATTAAAGCCAAAAGCGTGGCCAAAAACGACGTCGAAAAGAACCTATAGTCCAGCAGAGTCAGCACTACCGGCGTAATGTCGACTCGTTATAAAAAACGCGGGCTCCTTCACCCCACATGTACCTAGACAGTTTATAATCCACGACCTAGCTCCTGACCACTATCCTTATACATGAAGAAAACCGCTATAAAGAGGATCATAGTACATGGCCTGAGTACAGTAGCACTACTGGTCATGATGCACCCTGCTTTAAGCCTCGCCAATGATGAAGACGCGGATGACGTGGCCTATAGGCATGCTATTGCACAAGCGCATAAAGCTGATTACTCCCAAGCATTAGACACACTGAAAAAACTAAGTGACAAACACCCCAAACCCAACCGCTATTTTTACGACTATATTTCCATTCTAGGCTGGGCCGGAAAATATCCGCTAATAGTGAAACACGCTAACAACATCTCCCTCCAAAATGCGCCACAATATGTATTAAACACGTTAGCAATAGCCCATCGGCAACAATCAGATTTTATTGCCGCTGAAAAAACGTACCGTGTCATTGGCAAACGCTTTCCAAAATTCATTGACGGAAAAATAGGACTTGCTCTAGTCTTAATTGATCAAGAAAAATTCAAATCAGCGCATACAGTTCTATTATCGCTGCAAAAAAAACACCCAAACGACTTAAGGCTGTTGAATGCCCTTATCTACTTTCATGAGTCACAACTCAACTTTATGGGCGCATTGAGAGTCTATCAGCACATTTTGGAAATACATCCCGCAGACACAGAGGCCTTAAGAAAAAAAATACTAACGCTTAATAAAATCGGTGCGTCTCATCTTGCCAACAGCCTCATTAGCAAGCCTTCTCAGTTTAGCAATGAAGATCTAGCGCGTATTAAAACAGACATGAGCGCTCACCAAATTCGCTGGGCAGGAATATCTAAGAAAGATGAAAAAAATAGGTTTGATGACATTGAGATAGCCATTGATCAACTTAATAAAAACATAAAAGACTTTCAAAACCAATTTGGCGACACCTCTTCATATGCGCTTAATGCTCAATTTGATCTCTTAGTTGCTTTTAGAGATCGTTATCGAATGAACGATGTTGTTAAACTCTACGATGCACTACTCGCCTCAAAAATTGACATTCCTGCTTACGCACAAATAGCCGCCTGTGATGCGTATCTTTATTTAGAGCGCCCCAGCGAAGCCGAAGACTGCTATTTGAGCGCAAAGCAGCTAATGACTCAGGAAAACGTTAATCTTGATCTTTCTTTATTCTATGCGTACGTAGAAAACGAAAAAATGGATATTGCTCAGCCTTGGGTGGAGGCAGTCGCCAGTAAACAACCACCCTATATTGTCGGCAAGGGAAAGAAACCTTTTAGAAGGCCAAACCCAAAAAAAACCCAGGCTGAACTCATTTCAGCACTGAGTATTGCCTATGCTGACAACTTAGAAGATGCCGAACAAAAGATTAAAGCCCTGCACCAACTTGCCCCTTACAACACAGGCATTCGCAAAGAGCTCGCCAATATTAATTACTGGCGTGGTTGGCCACGCAAAGCCCAGGAAGAATACGCTATTGGCCTTACCCAAGAGCCAAAAAATATTGGCCTACGCATAGGGGAAGCGAGAAATCAGCTTGCACTCAAACACTACGAACAAGCAGAAGAATCAATTACAAAATTATTTGAGCTGTTCCCCGAAGACAAAGGCATCGCTATGCAGGATAAACTTTGGGGCATTCACAATATGCGCGAGTTTAAAACTGAGATCAACAGCTCCAACAGCTCCGGTGGCATTAACGGCAGCCGAGGGTTAGATATCAACAGTTATCTGTATTCTCGCCCCATAAATAAAAACTACAGGGCCTATATTCATCAACACCACAGTCAGGCAAAGTTCACAGAGGGTGATGGGCTACTTAATCTGGCAGGTATTGGCCTTGAATACACTGCGCCCAATATTTTTCTTATGACTGAAATACACCATAATCATTATGAGAATGACCGCTTGGGCGTCAACCTCAGTGGCTCTTACGAATTTGATGACCACCTGAGCAGCTCTTTTTCCCTGGAGTCTTTAAGTGCACAAACACCCTTACGAGCCCTTAATCAAGGAATCTACGCGAAATCAGCATCCTGGGGTGGGCAGTATCGTTGGCATGAATCCAGATCGACGGGATTAAACCTGTCCTATCTCAATTTTTCTGATGCCAATGCGCGCAAGAGTATCAACGGGTTTTGGCAGGAACGCTGGTATAGCCAATACACTTATAAATTTTCGACGCGGGTTGATCTTTACGCCTCCCGCAATTCGACATCAAATGCTATCTATTTCAATCCAGAAAGCGATTTAGCTGGATCAATCTCATTCGACAATGAGTGGCTCAGCTGGAGGCAATATGGGGACGCGTTCCACCAGCGTTTGATTCTCAGCACAGGCTTTTACAATCAGGAAAACTACAGTACTGGCGAGACCTGGGGCCTACAATATGAACACCGCTGGACAGCTGATTACCGATTAGAACTTACTTATGGCGCTAAACGCTCGAGCAACCTCTATGACGGCAATGACGAGCTGTCATGGAGTTACTACCTGTTGCTAAACTGGAGGTTTTAATGGCCCTTAAGCCCCTCCTTTTCTTATCCCTCTTGCTTTGCAGTCAGCTAAGTTTCGCAGTCAATAATTTTATTTCGCTGTGCTACCATGATATTCGAGATGATGTTGACGGCATAGTCGATAAAGATCAAATGGCCGTTAGCACTGACAACCTTATTGCACAGTTTGAGTGGTTAAAAGCAAATAATTACTACGCTGTCAGTCTTGATGACGTTATAGCTGCACGCAAAGGCCAGAAGCCGTTACCAGAAAACGCTTTCCTTTTAACTTTCGATGATGGTTACAAAAGCTTTTACACACATGTACTGCCACTATTAAAAGAGTACAAATATCCTGCCGTGCTCGCCTTAGTTGGGAAATGGTCAAGCACTCCACAAGGACAGCAGGTACGCTATGGCAACAAGGATTACAAGCCTAGAGACTTTTTTCTGAGTCTGGAAGAAATAAAAACTATTAGCCAATCCAATCTCGTTGAAATTGCCTCACATAGTTTTGATTTACATCGAGGGGTTTTCGCCAACCCACAGGGAAATACACAACCTGCAGCTGTTACTTTAAAGTTTGATCAAAAAAGCAAACTCTACGAAGAAGAAGATGCTTATAGAAAAAGAATTATTAATGACCTACAACAAAACAGTGACTTTATACACGCTGTAACAGCCACCAAACCTCGGACAATGGTTTGGCCTTACGGTGCCTTTAGTCAACTCTCTGAAGAGCTCGCTAAGCACACAGATCATCAATTCTCTCTCACATTAAAAAATGCTATCAACACGACACAACAAGGCAACTCAATAAATAGAATACTTATTCAAGGTAACCCACCCCTCGCTGATTTTGTCTACTCACTGCGCCACCTGGAGGCCGAAGACCCTGTTAGAGTTGCCCATGTCGATCTTGATTATGTCTACGATGAAAACCCCTTGCAAGAAAGCAAAAATCTAGGTCTTTTGCTTGATCGCATCAAAGCAATGAAAATTAATACTGTTTTCTTGCAAGCATTTTCTGACCCTGACGGTGATGGTAATGCAGATGCACTCTACTTCCCCAATCGACATTTACCTGTCAGGCGCGACCTTTTTAATCGTGTTGCCTGGCAATTAAGAACCCGTAGCAATGTCAATGTTTACGCCTGGATGCCAGTACTCGCTTTCATAATACCCGGCACAGAAGAGTTGCGTGTACAAACTCTCGTTGACGAAAATATTGTTACAAATACAACGGGGTATTTACGGCTTTCTCCGTTTAATCATAAAGCAAGAACACTCATTGAAGAGATTTATGAGGACTTAGCATTGCACGCCAGTTTTTCAGGGCTTCTCTTTCACGATGATGCGTATTTAAGTGACTACGAAGACTTCAGCCCAGCTGCCCTGCGATCTGCTGCAAGCACCCTTGGTATTCCCGATATAAGCGTAGAGGATTTACGAGGACCATTAAAACGCAAATGGCAGGCGCTAAAGACCTACACTCTTACACAGCTCACCGTAGAGCTAATGGAAAAGGTTAGCTATTACAGGCCCAACATCAAATCAGCCCGAAATATTTATGCCAATGTTGTGTTAAACGAAAACAGTAAAGAATGGTTCAATCAAAACTATGCCGAGATGTTAAAGACATATGACTACACCGCCATTATGGCAATGCCTTATATGGAGCAGGCAAGTAACCCTACGCAATGGCTAGAAAATCTAATCCAACGCGCCGCTATTCACGATCCAAATTTTGACAAAACGCTATTTGAACTTCAATCCGTCGATTGGCGCACGAGCACTCCGATTCCAAACGATACTCTTGCACATCAATTCCACTTACTTATGAGACTGGGCGTAAAGCATCTTGGCTATTATCCGGATAATTTTTTGAAGAACCACCCTAATTTAAATACCGTAAGGTCTCACATTTCTCTAAAGACTTCGCCTTTGGCCTTATAGCGTGATGATCGAACTTTCCACCATTAGCGGGCTGCTGTTTGGCTTCGCTCTTTACTATCCATTATTTATGGCTTATTTATGGATGGCGGGCGCTCTGATTTACTACTTCCACTGGGAAAGAAAAGAGCTTGGCACAAACCCATCATCCGACTCACCTCCTCCGCCAGTCACAATTCTTGTGCCCTGTCATAATGAGGCTGACAATATCCGTGAAACCCTGGAGCAACTCCTACGACAAAACTATCCTAGTTTTGAAATTATCGCTATTAATGATGCAAGCACAGATGAAACTGAGGAGCTTCTCGACCAACTCGCCAAAGAACATGAACAGATACGTGTTGTTCATTTCAAACACAACATGGGTAAGGCAACGGCTCTCAACATGGGAGCAATAGCTTCAAAAAATGAATTCCTTATTTGCATTGATGGTGACGCTCTGCTTGATGAAGATGCAACTCTCTGGATTATGAAGCACTTTAGCAATGGGCCCCGTGTTGGTGCTGTAACCGGCAATCCCAGAATAAGAACACGCTCTTCTCTCTTAGGAAAAATACAGGTAGGCGAGTTTTCAGCAATCGTTGGGCTCATCAAACGAGCCCAGAGAGTTTACGGCCGAATATTTACGGTTTCAGGTGTAGTCGCTGGCTTTCGAAAAGCGGCTTTGCATCGGGTTGGTTATTGGTCGACGGACATGATTACTGATGATATTGATGTGAGCTGGAAGCTTCAGCTCGATCATTGGGATATCCGCTTTGAACCCAAAGCAATGTGCTGGATTTTAATGCCTGAAACATACTCAGGCTTATTACGCCAAAGAATTCGCTGGGCGCAAGGAGGTGTAGAGGTATTAATTAAATACTTTTCCAACTTTGGTCTCTGGAAATCCAGACGTATGTGGATGGTTTTTATCGAGTTTATAACCAGTGTCTTTTGGTCTTTCAGTATCGTAGTCACTATCTTATTGTGGGGTGCTGGGTTTTTTCTGGACTTGCCAGAAGAAATTCGCATCCACAGTTTATTACCCAGCTGGGGTGGTGTTCTATTAGGAATCACCTGTCTTTTACAATTCGCTATTAGTCTTTCTATCGAGTCTCGCTATGAAAAGAATATCTGGAAATACTATTTCTGGATGGTCTGGTTCCCAATTGCGTATTGGACAATTAACGTCATCGCAGTAGTTATCGGCTTACCTCGTGCCCTATTGCGTAAAAAAGGCACGAATGCTATCTGGGTCAGCCCCGACAGAGGCATTCATGAAAAATAATTTTATTATTGACACGCCAAAACTGCAGACTCTACGGCTAAAGTATTCATCCGCTTTACTGACCTTAGTATTCTGGATTATTTGGTTTTATTTGTGGGTGCCTCTTATCACCCTGGCTGGCTGGTGGTTTCAAATACGATTTTTCCAGCAAGAAATGCTTAGGGTAGATGGTTTAGATGCCTTTTTAGAAGTATTGCCGGTCTTTATTGCTGTTACTTTTGTACTGACAGGAACTCTCGGGGTTTGGGCTTTATATAATTACACCCGTTTTAAGGGTTTAGATCGCCGTAGATCTTTACCGCCTGTGGTAAAAGAGGACTTACTGGAGTTATTACCTATTACAGAAAATAACTTAAATGCCATTCAATCAAACAAAAGGTCAACGATAATCATTTCTGAGGATGGAGAAATCATAGTCAGTAGTTAAACGTCAGAGAACAAAATAAGCACGAATTTCTCACCCCTGCTTACTAACCTCTTCTTCCAAATAGCGAATCAAGTCGATAAACTCAGGCTCGCACCCGGGGTTGACCTCAACCAACAGGCGATGAGCTTCCAACACACTGCGCCGAGCTTCGGCTTCATCGCTTTTGTCACAGACCAGCTCATCTAACTGGCCTGCTTTATCACTGTCTTGCGGGGCCTCGCGAACTACCGTGAAAAGCTCATCGAGTGACATCGCTTCCAGGGTCTTTAAAATACCTGGATTATCGCAAAAAATTAGAGGCACAATGCCATAGTGGCGATTACTTAGCAGCGCTAGCTTTGTCAATAAGCCCAGTGTCGTACTGTCCACACCTTCTGTTTCAAGTAAGTCAACCAATACACTTTTTACATTGTGATCACCGAATATGCTTTCTACATAATGGTTAAGCGATGCACACAAAGTGACCCGCACATCACCGCTCATTTTGATCAAGTAATTGCCATTGGTCTGGCCAACGAGAATTTTGCCTTTATCCATGCTGTCTGGTCACCGTCATCACTGACACATCGTCCGGTGCGTTCTCAATCGTATCAATGCCTAGTTCGCGACAGATGGCATCGTGACCACCTGTTGGACCGACTCGCTGGCAGGCCGCTAATATTGCCTGTTCTTTTTCTTCCATTGAGTCACCAGTGACACAGTCAAACAAGCCATCAGAAACAACAAGTAAGGTAAAGTTCTCGGGGAGTATCATTTCCTCAATAGCCCAGCTAGCATCCTCAAATAAACCAACCGGTTTACCTTTACCGGGTAAAAAAGCCACTTGATCCTCAGTAATTACTATCGGCAAAGGTAGTTGGGCACCCATAACATAACGCAGCACATGTCGTTTGGTATCAATAGAGCCAGCAAAAATAGTTAAATGCTTGT
>Ga0209345_10005016_pt1 | contig 12510 bp, 13 predicted proteins | sample Cruoilmetagenom7_FD_187294 | JGI IMG/M metagenome (GOLD analysis project Ga0209345, IMG submission 187294) | Oil polluted marine microbial communities from Coal Oil Point, Santa Barbara, California, USA - Sample 7 (SPAdes) (version 2) | ecosystem: Environmental > Aquatic > Marine > Oil seeps ...
AAGCTGCTGCCGAGTTCGAGATTTCCGAACTGTTCGACGATCTCGGCTCTGCCGCGTCCGACGACGACGAAGCACCTGCTGCTTCCGGCGATCAGGAAGACACAGCAGGCAACTAAGCCTCACGTGCCAGACTCAATTAAAACGCCGCGCATTTTGCGCGGCGTTTTTCGTTGGACATACCTCGGGCCCGCCCGGCGCTTTCAATCCAGTCCCAACGCAGGCTGCTCCAGCTCCTGAAAAGTGGCCCCGCCCTGTGGAAATCGCAACCAGATCGAATAAAACACACAGTCGCGCAATCCGTTGCCGCGCGAAACCGCTTCGCCAGACAGGGTTCTCGGCGAACGCATTTCCTCGCAGCCAAAAACGTCCCTGTAGAATGAAGCCAATCTATCAGCGCAGCGCGCAGTGATACTGATATGGGCCAATTTCATAGCAGGACTATCCTTTCTCTCGGGTAGCTAAAGCAAAATCAGCATTTTGTCTGCCGTGGCGCGCGCCCACATCTTTCATCGCCGGTTCAGGCACTGCCCACCGCTGCCGAGGCAGATAAGCGAATGCCTGCCGCTCAAATTCGATCACCTTGCTCCCTCGCCTCACGCAGCTTACCCAACAAAGGTCAGAGATTTCCGGACCTTTCAATGCATCCAATATATCGCCGCTCCTTTCTTATTGCTGGTCTTGCTGCCCTCGCAGCCTGTTCAACCCGAGAATCCGCCACGGCGCCTGCCTCAAGTGGTTTCGGCCCACCGCTGCACCCCAATGAGACACCGCAGCTGCGCGCCTCCATCAACCACTGGGCTGATCACTACGAAATCCCGCGCAGCCTTGTGCACCGGCTCGCCATCCGCGAGAGCACCCACAACCCTGCGGCCCGCAACGGCCCCTATTACGGATTGCTTCAGATCCTGCCGCAAACCGCCCGCACCATGGGGTTTCGCGGAAAGCCGGACGACCTCCTCAACGCTGACACCAACCTCGAATTTGCGGGCAAGTACCTGCGTGGTGCGTGGCTCTTGGCTGACGGGGATGAGGCGACAGCAATCGGCTGGTACGCGCGCGGATACTATTACGAAGCCAAGAGGCGCGGCATGTTGGTCGAAACCGGACTGAGAGCGGGCTAACCCATATTTTCATGGGCCTCTTGTAAACACCTGAAAGGCACACAATCTGCCTGAGGTACCGTTTGTCTGCTGGACGTCCAGCAGGTGCAGCTACGGTTGCGCGGGCGCATCATGACATTCTTCCTCTTTTGTTCTGTCGGCCTTATCGGTCTTCTTCTGGGCGGCACGCTATTGGTCCAGGGTGCCGTGGGCATCGCCGCCCGGCTTGGGGTTTCGCCGCTTCTCATTGGTGTGGTGCTGGTTGGCTTTGGCACCTCTACGCCCGAGCTATTGACCAGCCTGAATGCTGCTCTGGCAGGCTCTCCGGGTATTGCGACTGGAAACGTGGTTGGTAGCAACATTGCCAACATCCTGTTGATCCTCGGTCTGACGGCACTGGTGCGACCTGCGCTGCTGGATCACAAGATCATGGTCTTGGACGGAAGCGCCATGATGCTGGTCACATTGTTGGCCGTGCCAATGCTGCTGTCGGGCATGATCGGCCGCATCGAGGGCACGATTCTCTGTGCTGCACTGGCGACCTATCTGATCGTACGCGTCAGCAAAGGCGGCGAGATTGACGCCATAGACGAACTAGAGGCCCCACCTCCGGTCCTGCGCGCCAGCGTTGCTTTTGCCGCCGGTTTGGCCGTGACCTTGATCAGTGCGCATTTTTTGGTCCTTGGCGCTGTCGGCTTTGCCCGCCTGCTCGATATTTCCGAGGCAGTAATCGGCGTGACGATCGTTGCGGTCGGCACCTCCCTACCAGAGCTTGTGACCTCCCTTATCGCCGCGCGAAAAGGCCAAAGCGATATGGCTATCGGCAACATTCTCGGCAGCAATATTTTTAACATCTTGGGCATTCTGGGCCTGACCGCCCTGATCCATCCACTCGAAGTGCCGCTGTCTATTTCCAGCTATGATCAATGGATCATGGTCGCAGCCGCCGCTGCGCTGCTGGGCGCAGGCCTTAGCTGGGGGCGCCTTTCCCGAATTTCGGGCGGCGTATTTCTAGTAAGCTATGCCGCCTACATCGCGACACTTGTGCGGTCACTTTAGAACAAAAAAAGCCCCGCAGTCTCCTGCGGGGCCTTCCTAACTAAGATCGACTGCCTACTCTTCTTCGAGTGCCTCAATGGCTTTCTGCAGTTCGTCTTTTGAGACTTCTTTGTCAGAGATTGTTGCAAGACCAAAGACGTGGTCAACGACCTTGTCTTCAAAAATCGGCGCGCGCATCTGCTGCTGCATCTGCTGGTTTTGCTGAACAAATTCAAAGAACTGACGCTCTTGACCAGGGTACTGACGCGCTTGGTTCATGATCGCTTGTGTCATCTCGGCGTCGGTCACCTCAACTTCGGCTTTCTGGCCAAGTTCGGCAAGCAGCAGGCCCAGACGCACGCGGCGCGCAGCAAGTTTTTTGTGCTCATCTGTGGTTTCGATCTCTGGATGATCGTGGCCCTGAACTTCAGGGTTATCTTCGTGCCACAGCTGGTGTGCAATCTGGCCTGCCTCTGCATCCAGCAAGGATGGCGGAAGATCGAAATCAACCAGTTTGTCCAACGCGTCCAGCAGGCCACGCTTCATCACTGCGCGCGAAGCACCTGTGTATTCTGATTCCAGACGCTCGCCAATCTGCACTTTCAGCGCAGCAAGGTCTTCGGCACCGAATTTGGTCGCCATCTCGTCGTTAATCTCAGCGGCTACAGGCTCTTTCACTTCCTTGATGGTGCAAGAGAAGATAGCCTCTTTGCCCGCAAGGTGCTCTGCCTGATAATCGTCGGGGAAATTGACGGTAACGTCTTTTTCCTCTTCGGCTTTCACGCCAACCAGCTGCTCTTCAAATCCGGGGATGAAGGAGTTGGAGCCCAGCACCAGCGGATAGTCTTCTGCGGAGCCACCTTCGAATGCTTCGCCGTCAACCTTGCCGACAAAGTCCATTACAACCTGATCGCCGTCTTTGGCTTTGGAGCCTTTCTTGCGGGCTTTAAAGTCCTGAGCTGTTTCGGCCAGTGATGCGAGCGCTTCGTCGATGGACGCATCATCCGCTTTCACGACCATTTTCTCCAGTTTGATGGAGCTCAGATCAACTTCGGGAATCTCTGGCAATTTTTCGTAGGACATGTCGACCTCGACATCATCGCCTTCTTTCCAGTCTTCGTTGGTCATTTTCACGTCAGGCTGCATCGCAGGACGGTCACCGGAAGTTTCGAAGTGCTCGTTCATGGCACCATCGATGGCTTCTTGCATGGCTTCGCCCAGAATACGCGGGCCAAACTGCTTTTTCAGCAGCGCCATCGGTACTTTGCCCTTACGGAAGCCCTTCATTTCGACTTCGGGCTGCGCCTCTTTCAGCTTATCGTTCACCTTCACTTCCAGCTCGGCGGCTGTCAGGGTGATGGAATAGCCGCGTTTCAGACCTTCGTTCAGCGTCTCTTTGACCTGCATGTGTGCTCCATAGCGTTTGGCCGCGCTTTTGCGCGCGGGGCAGAAAATTTGTGCTCTTCTATTGGCGGGGGCCGTTGTGTGCAAGCACCGTTTCACCCCTGCCAAAGCTCAAGCGCGCAGGATTACATCCCCAGCGCTTCTTTATACATGTCCAACACCGCTTCTTCTTCGGCGATGTCATCTGGTTCGCGTTTGCGAAGGGCGATCACCTTGCGCAGAATCTTTGTGTCATAGCCACGCGATTTTGCTTCGGCCATCACTTCTTTTTGTTGCTCGGCGAGGTCCTTCTTTTCAGAGTCCAGACGCTCGATCCGTTCAACGAACTGGCGCAGCTCGTTCGCTGTAACGCGGTAGTTTGCATCACCTGCGTCCTCAACGGGCGCGGGGTTTGTGCTGAATTCGCTCATGTGCTGCTCCTTGTCGTGCAGGGGGGCTACCTTGTAGGGCGCCTTGCTACCCTGCCCCCTGCGCTGCTGCAAGGTGCTCTTGCCGCGCGCAGCGGATTATCCTAAAGCTCGCCCATGGAAAATACAGGCTCCTCCCCGTTCGAAGCGCTCATCTGGATCGGCAGTGCGATTTCGCTGCTTGGTTTGTTGGGTTTGGTCTATTGCATTATCCGTGTGAGCCGCGCCAAACGCGCGCAACTGGATGATGAAAGCATGCGTGCGGTGCTAAAAAAAGTCGTCCCTTTGAACCTTGGTGCCTTGTTCTTGTCGGTCATCGGCTTGATGACAGTCATCATCGGCATTTTTCTGGGTTAACACGGGCGCTGCCCCTTCTGGACAGCCTGTCTTGTGCGCTATAGGTTTCAATCATGGATATCAGACAACTCACCCCCCGCTATTTCGTCGCCCCGCAGATCTCTCCGGAGGATATGGCCGCCTACAAAGAAGCGGGAATAACCCGGATTCTATGCAATCGGCCTGACGAAGAAGTGCCACCTGCCCTTGGGAGTGAAGCCATGAAGGCCGCTGCCGAAGCCGCCGGATTGGAGTTTGCGATGCAGCCTCTGACGCACTCGACAATGACCGAAGAAAACGTGATGCGGAACCGTGAGATCGGCCTTGATAAAGAAGGTGTCACGCTCGCCTATTGCGCTTCGGGCACCAGATCCAGCATCGCGTGGGCCCTTGGCCAAGCAGGTTTGCAGTCGGCTGATGAAATCATCAAGGCCGCGCAATCAGCTGGTTATGATCTTGAGAATATGCGCGGCTATCTACAGCAACACGAGAGCTAAACCATTGTAACGCTGGATTGCAGGCCACGATCAACCGGCCTGCGATCGCGATCCGGCGGCGGCTTCCTTCTCCAACTCTTTCAGGCGCTCCATTTGCGCGTCCGCTTGCTCTGCCGCTTCCTCCATGTCGGGCAGTTCGGGCAGGTCATCCATATCGCCAAAAATATCGATATCCGACACATCCGGCACGCCAAGGTCCTCCGGTTCGTGCTGTGACCTTTGGTCGGGCGACACATCAATCCCCGCAGTCACATCCGGCAGATCCAAGCCTTCACGATCAGATGCGCGCCTGCGCGGTTCTGCATAGCGTCTGGTTTGTTCTTGCTCAACCTGAAGAGCACGCTTTCCATCGATCTGGCCAAGCGTACCCCGGCTGATAGCACGCCCGTTCGCGTCAATAACCAGCGCATGCGCCATACTTGAAAGGTTGAGATCCAGCACTTCACCTACTTTGAGCGCTCTGACAGATTGCAAGGGCATCTTGAATCGCGTCAACGCGATTGTCAGCTCTGCATGCAGCCCCAGAACGGTATCCCCAAGGGTAGCAGTTGGCGCTGCTTCACTGCCCCCCTCTTCGGATTCTTCGATCGCGGCAGATGGCGCTCTTGGCTCCGGCAGGATCAGTGATAGTTTCCCCACCCGCGCACCTGCTGCCATGTCCAGCGTCATCTCGATCACTTGGTAATCATTCGCGTCCAGCGCCAACTTGGCTTGGCGGGGTGTTTTTGCCCAGACACCAAACCTGTAGCCCTTCAATAGTGTGCCATCGGCCTTTTCTTCTGGCATTGGTGCGGCATGTCGCATCAATCCCTCGATAAAGGGCGCGCAAAGTGCCGCATCGGTTGAAGTATTGGCACGCGGCGTTTCGCCCTCTGGAGTGACAAATACCTTGCCCATGGTTTGCTGCTGGATCAGCCCCGCCACCAGCACATGATCCAACACCGCCGCCGCAACCTGCGTACCGGGACCGTCCATCAACAGGATCAGCGACGTTTCATCCAGACGTGATGTTAGATCATCGCCACTGCATGTGTGACGCGTCACGCCAAGCGCACTCAACGACAGAGACATCATTTTTTCGCCCTGCTTTGCAGCGGTCAGACGCAGCGCGCGCGCCAAGGACATCGCCCGTGCGGCATGAGCCTCGCGCCCCGAGCGCGCCTTGCGCTGTACCAGTGATGTCATCTGCTCGGCGCTCATATCAGTCGTGGTCCCGTTGCCCTTATTGTGACGCTACTGCGGATAGCGTGGCACGGTTAAAGCCGCGCCTTTCTGGCGTCATGACTCAATTGGTACCGATAAATGGTTACCAGCGCCTTTATACCGGCAATAATCGTTGCGTTGCGATCTGACGGGTTGTTCGAACAAGTCGTACTTCAAAGCTTCCACCCGTTTCATTTTGGACATAGCGGATTTCGCCCCCTAAACGGGTTATGATCTCGCGACAAATCGCAAGGCCCAAGCCTGCGCCATCCCCCTCGCCGCTGCCCAGACGGGCGAATTTTTCGAAAATCAAGCTTTGAGAATCGGCCGGAATACCACTGCCATTGTCTGTAAACCTGACGATCACTTCTTCCTCTTGCTGACGCACTGCGATGGTCAGGATCGGACCCGCCGCGTCACAGTATTTTATCGCGTTTGTCACAAGATTGATGAAAACTTGCGCCAACCTGTCGGCATCAGTGAACAAGATCACCTCCTCCGCTCGCGGCTTACGCCTTATCTCCATCCGGCGAGATGAGGATGCCTGCGCCGTTGTCACCGCTTGTTCAATGACGTCGCGCAAATTGACCTGCCGCGCGTTCAGCGAAACCTGTCCATTCTCCAACACGGACAAGTCCAGCAAATCATCCAGCAGACGCGTCAAACGGATGGCTTCGGAATGAATGATAGAGGCATAGCGGGTTTTCTCTGTCGGGTTCAGTTCTTCTACGTCCCTCAAAATCTCTGAAAATGACCGGATCGACGTCATCGGTGTCCGCAGTTCGTGGCTGATCTGACTCAGAAAGCTATCCTTTTGCAAAGACAACTGGGTCAGCTTTTCGTTGGCACGGCTCAATTCCCGCGCGGTTTCCGTCAATTGGCGGGATTTTGTTTCAAGCTGGCTAGAATACTCGAGAATTTGCGCGGATTCATCCGCTACCGCCATAAGGTCTTCGACGGAAATTGCCTGTCCTCCAATAATCTGGCCAATCATCGCGTTGGCAGTGGCCGCACCGACAGACGCGGCCAACTCTCGCTCCAGAGCTTGCACAAATTCGGGTGTGGGCACCGGCGGTACACCCACGCGACCTTGCTGTAATGCGTGGGCGACGAAAAACGCCTGCGCTTCGGATGCCCCCAATATCCGCTGCGACATAATCATCAAATCCTCGGCCCCTCCTTCAGAGGCTGACCATCCATGGGCAGGTCCGGAAGAATGGTCGAACACGTTCACAAATTGCGCGCCCTGCAACCGCTCCAAAGGTGTGGGAAAGCTGAAAATAGAGACCACAAAGAAAAACAGCGTATTAAGAGAAAGGCTCCACCAGACCGCATGCACAACCGGATCAAGGCCGGTTATGCCAAACAGCGCCTCAGGCCTCAGAAAGCCGATCCCCAACAACCCGTTTTCAAATACGGCCGCCGAAAGAGCTGCATTAGGTCCAAAACTGGGCAGCAACATCGTATAGAGCCAGATAACGAACCCGATGCTCAATCCGGCCACCGCGCCGGTACGCGTAGCCCCGCGCCAAAAGATGCCCCCCAGCAAGGCGGGCAGAAACTGTGCGACACCACCGAAAGAGATCAATCCGATCGCTGCCAGCGCGCCCGAGCCACCAGAAGCGCGATAGTATAAATAGCCCAACGAGATGATCAAAAGAATGGACAGCCGCCGCGCACGGATCACCACATCACGCACATCCCCCGATTGATGGGCGCCCGTTTCCGCAAGCTTCAACCAGATCGGCATGAAAATGTGGTTGGACATCATCGTACTTAGCGCCAGCGTCGCCACAATCACCATAGACGTTGCCGAAGAAAAGCCGCCTAGAAATGCCAGCATCGCCAGCCCGTTCTGGCCCTGACTTAGCGGGACAGTCAGAACATAAAGATCGGGGTTGGTACCTGCCGGCATCAGTTCCAGCCCGACGACCGCAATCGGCACAACAAAGAGACTCATCGCCATCAAATACAAAGGGAACGCCCAACTGGCAATTTGCAGGTGCCGCTCGTCGTCATTCTCAACAACCATGACTTGGAACATCCGCGGCAAACAGACCAAAGCGGCAGCCGATAGAACAATCAGCGCTGTCCAGCGACCGCCGCCCGTTTCCCAAGTGGCAATTTGCGATGCGTCGATCCGATCCAGCGTTTCTGCTAGGCCGCCCGACACCCCCCAAACCACGAAGACCCCCACGGCCAGCAGCGCGACCAATTTAACAACCGCCTCAACGGCGACAGCAATGACAACACCGTGGTGACGCTCGTTTGCATTAAGGTTTCGCGTGCCAAACAGCACGGTAAACAGAGCCAGACCTGCCGCAACCCAGAAGGCAGCATTTTCTGTAATCTGGGTTTCTGACCCGCCCCCAGTGTCCGAGCTGGCAAAGATTGAGACCGAAAGGGTAACCGACTGCAATTGCAGCGCAATATAGGGCGTCACACCCACGACCGCCATGATTGTCACCATAACAGCCAGCAAGTTCGACTTGCCGTAGCGGGCGGAGATGAGGTCCGCCACAGAGGTAACCCTCTGCGCGCGCCCGATCCGAACCAACCGGCGCAACACCCACCACCAGCCTATCATCACCAATGATGGGCCCAGATAGATTGTGACATACTCAAGACCGGAGCGTGCAGCGTATCCGACTGCGCCGTAGAACGTCCATGCCGTGCAATAGATTGATAAAGACAGGGTGTAGACCAGAGGCGAGCGCAACAGCCAGCCCCCCCGCCCTCTCAGCGCCGCACGTTCAGCCAGAAAAGCGACCAGAAACAGGCCTGCTACATAGACCAGACAGACAGCAATCAGCAGATTGAGCGTGACCATCAGTCTTTGGACCCGGAGGCCGCGACATCGACACCGATTTTGTCACGGGTCCAGCGCCACAATGCAAAGGAGGCGGTGATGGCCAGCAACCAGACAGAAAACACATACCACAGCGCCGTTGAAAGAGCGACTGACGGCTCCGCTTCCGCGCCATTCGGCCACATGGTAGGCACCACAACCCACAAAAGTGCCCCCAGGAATGGCAGCATCCTTATTGCGTCCATAATCCTGCGAAAACGGTAGCTTCGCCGCTCGAGAAACAGCCGCCCCTCCGGCATCAGTTCACACGGCCGGCAGTCAACTCGCGCACAGCAGAAAGCATTTCATCGTTCGCAAACGGTTTTGTCATGAAGCGGCTGACGCCGGCTTGCAGCGCCATTTCGCGGTCACGCGCCTGTCCGCGTGCCGTCAGCATAAGGACGGGCATCCCTTTCAGGCTTTCATCGCGGCGCAATTCCGCAAGAATTTCAAATCCCGTCTTCCCGGGCAGCATCACATCCAAAATCACAAGGTCCGGGCGCGCAGCGCGGATCACATCCGCCGCGTTCCCGCCGTTTGCCAGTGTTTCTACACGCCAACCGTCCCGCCCCAATAGAAACCTGATCGCTTCCGCGATGTTGGTTTCATCCTCCACCAACACAACATGTTTGCTCATGCAAGCCTCCTCCCCCGTCTGCACGGCCGTGTGTCTGATCTGACGTCAGTTACGCGGCTGTGGCTGACGCACAAGATGCACCCTTACACGCGGCGTGTCAAAACCTATGCCTCTTATCCTCATAGCACGGGCTAAGTCTTCATGATCGACGGCTCACGCCGCGCATGGCATTTTTCCTGCGGACAGATTCGGCAGGTCGCGCCCACGGCGCGCACAGGCTGGTCAGTATCACCCGCAGGCGTCGGCAATAGCAGCATCACGCAGCGCGCCGGTACAGGTGTGTTATAGTCATAGGCAGGTGCAAGTTCGGTCGTGGCAAACGCGTCAAACTGCATCTGCCCCCGCCCAAGTTGTCCGACCCGCTCCCGCAGGACCGCACCGGGGGCTGCCAAAGCAGCAAACAGCGGCCACAACGGGCAGCAGCTGTCAAACCGCGGCACCGAAAAGCCGGCAACGGACTTACGAAAGATCACCGTGCCGGAGCGATCACAGACGACCAACCCCGCCCCCAGTGAAGGGAGCGCCGCAAGGCGGCGCAGCATTACGGCAACCGGCACAGAAAAATGACGCGCCAGCGTTACGGGATCAACGCCCTGCGCTGCGACAGCGGACTGCAAAGCGTCCAGCGGCAAAACTTTTGCATCCTCGCGCACCTGCTCCAGCACACCGCGCAAGATAAATCGGGCAGCGTCGGAAAGGACCATATCCTGCCGCTGAAGGACATCTTCAATCCTGACCTTGGCGCTTTGGGCCTCCAGTTCAGGAAAGTGATAATCCTGCGCAGCCAGATAGACCTCTACTTCCTCTTGCGGGGATTTTCCCCCTGCGGCTGCGCTTTTGCCCTGCTCCAGATATCCCACCAATGATTGGGCGCTCTGGGCAAGCCTGCGACTGTCTGCATCCAGATTGGCGTGGAAGCGATCCTGCCATTCAGGCTCAAGCCCGCCATCCCCTGCAAGGATTTCAGCGGTAGAACGGACAGCGGCAGCAGTGGTCAGCAGTTCGTGCATGGAATCCGCCAGATGCGGATCATGCGCCATGCGGTCGCTCAGGCTTTCGACCGTGCGCTCCAGCGCGGCAACCCGCCGCTGGCTGGCAGCAAGAGCTTCGGCCCACCCCGGAAACCGGCCGGCAAACGCCTCTGCGCGGTGGGCATCCTCGGATGTCAGATTGGCGGCTTGCGCGGCTTCTCCGAGCATCCCCAAAAGCGCGGCTTCAGCCCCTTCGGTCAACGCCTGCGGCTCGACCTCCAGCGCGTCGGCAATATTAAGCAACAGCTTACCGCCGATTCTGCGGCGATTGTGCTCGATCAAGTTCAGATAGCTCGCAGAGATGCCGATTGTGCGGGCCAGATCAGCCTGCTTTATGCCCAGCATCGTGCGACGTTCGCGGATGCGACTACCGGTCAGGCTCTCACGTGCCATGATGGTCAGTCACGCAATTTGCGTCCGAAATCAGTGGCTTTCTGCGCTGCAACATCACTAAATTTACACCTCCCGTGAACCCTGTGTTTATTTATTTACAAATAAAGTCATTCAATCAAGGCCCTTATTGCGACCGCCCCCTCCCGCCCCGATACTGGATTTGCACGGTTAACGTGTCGGCACCAACACTCGGGAGAAGGTTGTGGTGCCAGTTTCAAAATTTTCGGGAGGACTTCATGTCAACTTTTAATCCGACACGTCGCGGTCTGATCAAAACCGGCGCATTCGCCGGTGCCGGTCTTGCACTGCCAACATATCTGCGTGCCGAAGCGCATGCCGGCTACACCAATGCCCCACAAGGCGACACTGTTACACTGGGCTTCAACGTTCCCCAGTCCGGTCCCTACGCGGATGAGGGCGCAGACGAGCTGCGCGCATTCGAACTGGCCGTTGAGCACCTGAACGGTGAAGGCGACGGCGGCATGCTGCAAACCTTCAGCTCCAAAGTACTGGACGGTACAGGCATCATGGGCAAAAAGGTCCAGTTCGTAACAGGCGACACACAGACCAAGTCTGACGCCGCACGCGCTTCTGCCAAGTCGATGATCGAAAAAGACGGTGCCGTGATGATTTCCGGTGGCTCTTCCTCCGGTGTGGCTGTTGCTGTTCAGGCTCTGTGCCAGGAAGCCGGCATCATCTTTATGGCAGGTCTGACGCACGCCAACGACACAACGGGTAAAGACAAGCGGGCCAACGGCTTCCGCCACTTCTTTAACTCCTACATGTCCGGTGCGGCGCTCGCGCCTATCCTTGTCAACGAATATGGCGCGGATCGTAAAGCATACCACCTGACCGCCGACTACAACTGGGGTTATACCACAGAAGAAGCCGTGCGTTCCTCCACCGAGGCATTAGGCTGGGAAACCGTCAACGCTGTGAAAACACCGCTGACACAGACAGACTTCTCTGCCTACATCGCACCTGTTCTGCAGTCCGGCGCCGATGTTCTGGTTCTGAACCACTACGGCGGCAACATGGTCAACTCCCTGACCAACGCTGTTCAGTTCGGCCTGCGCGACAAGATGGTCAACGGCAAGAAGTTCGAAATCGTTGTGCCGCTCTACTCCGAGCTGATGGCCCGCGGTGCTGGTGCCAACATCAAAGGTATCGTCGGTTCGCAGAACTGGGACTGGTCGCTCGAAGACAAGCTGGGCGCGCGCTATGCAGGTACAAACGCTTTTGTTAAGTCGTTTGGTACAAAATACGGCTTCCCACCATCACAGGCGGCGCACACATGCTACGTGCAGACCCTGTTGTATGCGGATGCGGTTACACGCGGTAAATCCTTCAACCCATGCTCAGTCGCCGAAGCGCTTGCAGGGTTTGAATTTGACGGTTTGGGCAACGGCCCGACACTGTACCGTGCCGACGATCACCAGTGCTTCAAAGACGTTCTGGTCGTGAAGGGTAAAGAGAACCCGGATAACCAGTACGATCTGGTTGAAATCGTTGAAGTAACACCAACAGAGCAGGTTACATACGCGCCTGACCACCCACAGTTTGCTGGTGGCTCGCTCGGAACATGCAACCCGGGCGCATAATCGCCTGATTGCCGT
>Ga0209345_10005017_pt1 | contig 12509 bp, 8 predicted proteins | sample Cruoilmetagenom7_FD_187294 | JGI IMG/M metagenome (GOLD analysis project Ga0209345, IMG submission 187294) | Oil polluted marine microbial communities from Coal Oil Point, Santa Barbara, California, USA - Sample 7 (SPAdes) (version 2) | ecosystem: Environmental > Aquatic > Marine > Oil seeps ...
CCAACTAATAGAGGAGCATCAATTTTTTTCATATTAAAATCACCACTATCATAATCACTCTTTGTAGATGTATAAACTACTTCTGGTCTAAAATAAAGTTTGTCGCCAAGTTTCCCAAACAGACCTATATGATAGCCAATGTTTCTGTCTGGGTTTTCAGCATTTGTACCAATAGATTCGAAATAATCACCATTCGCATTGTAATTTAAACCTCCTTTAATACCGAAAGAAGATCCATTTTGTGCAAATGTAAAAGTGCATGCGGTTGTTAGTGCTACTAATAAAATTAGTTTTCTCATAATATTCGTTTTTAGATTTGATGTTTATTTATCAAAAACGTTGCCAAACAAATATTATTTTCTTGCAATTAAATTAATTTATAAAAAAAGGTTCTCTTAAATCAATAAAAGAACCTTTAAAAAATATGTTATAAACTACTATTTTCTTGCAATAGCAGTTTTTGCCTTTTTAATAATGGCAACACTATTGAGGCCGTATTTTTCCATTAGTTGAGCAGGAGTACCAGATTCACCAAATGTATCGTTTGTTGCTACAAATTCTTGAGGAACAGGACTGTTTAGTGCTAATACTCTCGAAACGCTTTCTCCTAGACCTCCAAGATGATTATGCTCTTCGGCAGTAACAATACATCCAGTTTTTGCAACAGAATTTAATATTGCTTCTTCATCTAACGGTTTAATTGTATGTATGTTAATTACTTCAGCAGATATACCTTGCTCATATAAAGACTTTGAAGCTTCAAGTGCTTCCCAAACTAAATGACCAGTTGCTACGATAGTAACATCTGTTCCTTCAGTCATTTTAATAGCCTTTCCAATTTCAAATTTTTGATTTTCTGGTGTAAAAATTGGGACTGATGGCCTTCCAAAACGTAAGTAAACGGGTCCACTATGTTCTGCAATTGCTAGTGTTGCTGCTTTTGTTTGGTTGTAATCACAAGGATTGATTACGACCATTCCAGGAAGCATTTTCATTAAGCCAATATCTTCAAGTATTTGGTGAGTAGCACCATCTTCTCCTAAAGTTAAACCTGCATGAGATGCACAAATTTTCACATTCTTTCCTGAATAAGCTATAGATTGACGAATTTGGTCATAAACTCGGCCTGTAGAGAAATTGGCAAAAGTTCCAGTAAAAGGGATTTTACCACCAATAGTTAATCCTGCAGCGATTCCCATCATATTAGCTTCGGCAATCCCTATTTGGAAAAATCTTTCAGGGTTCTCTTCAATGAATTTATCCATTTTTAACGAACCAATTAAGTCGGCACAAAGCGCAACAACGTTTGGGTTTGTTCTTCCTAATTCTGCTAAACCAGCTCCAAAACCTGAGCGAGTATCTTTTTTTTCTGTATATGTATATGTTTTCATTCTCGAGTTTATTGAATTAGTAATCGCCTAAAGTTTCTGGATTTTGATTTAACGCTGATGCTAATTGCTCATCATTTGGAGCTTTACCATGCCAAGCGTGTGTGTGCATCATAAAATCTACACCATTCCCCATCATAGTCTCAAGTAATACACAAACGGGTTTACCTTGTCCTGTTAAAGATTTAGCTTCAGCCATTCCTTTTAAAATAGCATCTATATTATTACCGTCTTTTATTTCAACAACCGTCCAATCAAACGCTTCAAATTTTGCTTTTAAGTCTCCCATAGCCAAAACATCATCTGTTGCACCATCAATTTGTTTTCCATTTAAATCTACTGTAGAAATCAAATTGTCTATTTTCTTAGCAGAAGCATACATGATAGCTTCCCAATTTTGTCCTTCTTGTAACTCACCATCACCATGTAAACTGTATACTAAATGATTGTCGTTGTTCAGCTTTTTAGCTTGAGCAGCACCAATTGCAACAGACATTCCTTGTCCTAATGATCCAGAAGCAATTCTAATTCCTGGCAATCCTTCGTGTGTAGTTGGATGACCTTGTAGTCTAGAATTAATAAGTCTAAAAGTGTTTAACTCCTCCACTGGGAAATAACCAGATCTAGCTAAAACGCTGTAATAAACAGGAGAAATATGACCATTTGAGAGGAAGAAAAGGTCTTCACCAATTCCATCCATATCAAATCCTTCATGTCTATCCATAATTTCATTATAGAGTGCTACAAAAAATTCGGCACATCCAAGAGAACCTCCAGGGTGTCCAGAGTTAACCTTGTGTACCATTCTTAAAATATCTCTTCGAACCTGTATGGTTAAGTCCTTTAAATTTTGTGTATTTGGCATGTTAAGTTAGTTACTTTTTTAAGGCGCAAAAATAGGTTTTTAGAGGGTTTAAAAAAAGTGAAATGGTTTCATTGTTAAAAAGCCATTGCTATTGTTAATAAGTTAATTTCATAACAATTATATCTGTTAGAAATTTGAGTTAATTATCTTTGCTCGTTGATAAATAAAATAGATGATTTTTAAACTAGAAGAAAAAGATTCTCAAAGTAAAGCTAGAGCAGGAAGTATAGCCACAGACCATGGTGTTATTGAAACACCAATATTTATGCCTGTTGGTACTGTAGCATCGGTTAAAGGTGTACATCAACGCGAATTAAAGAATGATATAAATCCAGATATTATACTTGGAAACACATATCATTTATACTTAAGACCGCAAACTACTATTTTAGAGAAAGCAGGTGGCTTACATAAATTTATGAATTGGAATAGAAATATTTTGACTGATTCAGGAGGCTACCAAGTGTACTCTTTGTCTGCAAACAGAAAGATTAAAGAAGAGGGGGTTAAGTTTAAAAGCCATATTGACGGAAGTTATCATACGTTTACACCTGAAAATGTCATGGAAATTCAGCGTACAATAGGTGCAGATATTATCATGGCTTTTGATGAGTGTACACCATATCCTTGTGATTATAATTATGCAAAACGTTCGATGCATATGACGCATCGTTGGTTGGATAGATGCATTAATCATTTAGAGAAAACACCTTTAAAATATGATTATAATCAAGCCTTTTTTCCAATAGTGCAAGGAAGTACGTATAAAGATTTAAGAATGCAGTCAGCTGAGTATATTGCCAACTCAGGAGCTGTAGGAAACGCAATTGGAGGCTTATCGGTTGGAGAGCCTGCCGAAGAAATGTATGCAATGACCGATGTTGTTTGCAGTATACTTCCCGAAGATAAACCACGTTATTTAATGGGAGTTGGAACACCAATAAATATATTAGAAAATATAGCTTTAGGAGTAGATATGTTCGACTGCGTTATGCCAACTCGTAATGCAAGAAACGGTATGTTATTTACAGCACACGGAACAATAAATATTAAGAATAAAAAATGGGAAGACGATTTTTCACCTGTTGATGATATGGGAATTACGTTTGTGGATATAGATTATACCAAGGCATATTTAAAGCACCTTTTTAGTGTTAATGAAAGATTGGGAGCACAAATAGCAACTATTCATAATTTAGGATTCTATTTATGGTTGGTAAGGGAAGCTAGAAAACATATATTAGCAGGAGATTTTAGAGAGTGGAAAGACAAAATGGTTAAGCAAATGGACAAGCGTTTGTAAATAAATGAAAATACTTGACTGGTACATATTAAAGCGATATTTGGTAACATTTTCAATGATGTTATTACTGTTTATTCCCATTGGAATAACTGTTCATTTATCTGAAAAGATTGATAAAATATTAGCTAACAATGTTCCCTTCCCAGAAGTAGCACAATACTTTTTGGATTTCACTATCTACTTTGCGAATCTATTATTTCCACTGTTTCTTTTTTTATCGGTTATATTTTTTACTTCTAAATTGGCTAATAATACAGAGGTTATTGCCTTTTTAAGTTCTGGTGTATCTTTTTCTAGATTTTTAAGACCTTATATTATTGGGTCAGTAATTGTTGCAATTTTTGCGCTTATTTTAGGAATGTATCTTGCACCTAATGCAAGTAAAGGATTTAATCAGTTTTATTATAATTATTTAAGTGGTAATAAAAAAGCTGTAGATGACCAACAACTTTATAGGCAGATAAACGAAAATGATGTTATTTATGTACAATCATTTGATGCCAAAAAAAATGTTGGCAAGCAATTTACTTTAGAACATTTTGAGGATAACAAACTTATTTATAAAATAGAAGCTACTAATATTAGATTTGTTGATAGAGATAGTACATATCGATTGAATCAATATGTTAAGAGAATTATTGGAGAAAATGATGATGAGATAATTCAAAAAAGAAGAGTAGATACTTTATTTACTTTTGATTTAGAAGATTTAATGCCAGTGAAGTACATAGCCGAAACACTTAGTTACGGTGAGCTTAATTCATTTATCGAAAAAGAAGAATCTCGCGGCTCATCCAACATTGGAAGATATAAAGTAGTGCTTTATAAAAAATGGAGTTTACCTGTATCTATTTTTATCCTTACAATTATTGCAGTTGCAGTCTCCTCCAAGAAACGAAGAGGAGGAATGGGAGTAAATCTAGCTTTTGGAATTTTCATTGCCATGATTTATGTATTCTTTGATAAGGTGTTTGGTGTCATGGCTGAGCAATCCAATTTTTCACCAGCAATAGCAGTATGGTTTCCTAATATACTTTTTGGTATTTTAGCAATCTATTTACTTTATAAAGCAAAGCGATAAACTTCCATGTGATTTGGAGCTAGTTTATTAGATAGTTTTAGCAATTATTTTATTACAGTTAAATAAAAAATGAGTCTGGAATTCTATAATTAAGAGTACTAATTATTATTAGTGTAGTCATACTCAACGGAATACTAAAAAAGAGTAAGTCATTAAAAAGTAGAGTTACTACATAAGCTAAGCCAATTAAAGTTTTTATATTTGTACGCTAACTAACAAACTTAAATTTCTATGGAATATTTAGAATTTGAGCTCCCAATAAAGGAGTTGGAGGATCAACTACAAAAGTGCCAACTTATAGGAGAGGAGAGTGATGTTGATGTTACAGAAACCTGTAAGCAAATTGAAAAAAAACTAGCCGAAGCAAAAAAAGACATTTATAAAAACCTTTCCGCTTGGCAACGTGTTCAATTATCTAGACATCCAAATAGACCTTATACTTTAGATTATATCAATGCTATCTGTGGCGACACTTATTTAGAATTGCATGGTGACAGAAACGTTAAAGATGATAAAGCAATGGTTGGTGGTCTAGGAAAAATAGGCGACCAAACCTTTATGTTTATAGGACAACAAAAAGGATATAATACAAAAACTAGACAGTATAGAAATTTTGGGATGGCAAACCCAGAAGGCTATAGAAAAGCATTACGCTTAATGAAGTCTGCTGAAAAATTTGGTATCCCTGTAGTGACTCTTATTGATACTCCTGGAGCATATCCTGGATTGGAAGCAGAAGAACGTGGACAAGGAGAAGCTATTGCTAGAAATATTTTAGAAATGACACGTTTAAAAGTACCAATTATATGTGTTGTTATTGGAGAAGGAGCGTCTGGTGGAGCTTTAGGAATTGGTGTTGGAGATAAAATTTTAATGTTAGAAAACACTTGGTATTCAGTGATTTCACCTGAAAATTGTTCTTCAATTTTATGGAGAAGTTGGGAATTTAAAGAACAAGCAGCAGAAGCATTAAAACTCACAGCTAAAGACGGAAAACGCCTAAAGGTGATAGATGAAATCATAAAAGAACCACTAGGAGGTGCTCATAAAGACAGAGAGTCAACCTTTATTGCTGTTCGTGACGCCATTGTAAAATCTTACAGCCAGTTTGAAAACTTATCACCAAAGGAATTAGTAAAACAACGCATGGATAAATATTCTGAAATGGGTGTTTATAAAGACTAATCCCTTACAAATCATAGAATAATAAAAATCCGAAGTTTTTGACTTCGGTTTTTTTGTCGCTATTAACAATATTTGTAACTTATTAACAGTTAAATTGTTGACTTGTAGTGAACAATGTTGTAACTTATATAGCTTGATAAGCTCACAATTTGGTTACTTTCGCAATAGTAATCTTATGCAGAATTAATCCAAAAGTGAGCGCCTAAAAACCTCAAAACAACTAAAATATAGATGAAACAACCTAATCAACTCCAAGGTTATAAAGTAGATAAAAGTACTTTAATAAGCCTAGAAAAAGGTAAAATCCCTCCACAAGCTCTCGATTTAGAAGAAGTTGTTTTGGGAGCAATGATGATTGATAAGAAAGGTGTAGATGAGGTTATTGATATTTTAAGCTCTGATGCTTTTTACAAAGAAGCACATCAATATATTTTTGAAGCCATTTTTAAATTATTTGAAAATAGTGAGCCAATAGATTTGTTAACAGTATCTAGTCAGCTTAAAAAGGAGAGAAGATTAGAAATGGTTGGAGGCGACTTTTATTTAATATCTCTAACCCAAAAGGTATCATCATCTGCACATATAGAATTTCATGCACGTATCATTTTACAGAAATTCATTCAACGTAGTTTAATAAAGATTTCAAGTGAAATCATTGAAGAATCTTACGATGAGACCAAAGATGTATTCGACCTTTTAGATAAAGCAGAATCTAAGCTTTACGAAGTTACTCAAGGAAACATTAAAAAATCTTCCGAAACTGCTCAAGAATTGGTAATTCAAGCCAAAAAGAAAATTGAAGAAATTTCTAATAAAGAAGGTTTAAGTGGCATTCCATCTGGTTTTGATAAACTAGATAAATTAACTTCTGGTTGGCAAGAAAGCGATTTAATTATTGTAGCTGCGCGTCCTGGTATGGGCAAAACGGCATTAACGCTTACTATGGCAAGAAATATTGCTGTAAACCAAAATATTCCAGTTGCTTTTTTCTCGTTAGAGATGGCATCAGTACAGTTAATAACAAGATTAATTTCATCTGAAACAGGTTTGTCTTCAGAAAAATTAAGAACAGGTCGTTTAGAAAAACACGAATGGGAACAACTTAATGTAAAAGTAAAAGCATTAGAAAAAGCACCTTTGTTTATTGACGATACTCCATCGTTATCTATTTTCGATCTTCGTGCCAAAGCACGACGTTTATCGTCGCAACATGGAATAAAATTAATTGTAATTGATTATTTACAGTTAATGACAGGAGGAGGTTCACATGGAGGAAATAGAGAACAAGAAATATCTATGATTTCTCGTAACCTAAAAGCATTGGCTAAAGAATTAAGTGTTCCAGTAATTGCTTTATCTCAGTTATCACGTGCTGTTGAAACACGTGGAGGAAGCAAAAGACCACTACTATCTGACCTTCGTGAATCTGGAGCAATTGAGCAAGATGCGGATATTGTATCGTTTATTTATCGTCCTGAATACTATAAGATTGATGAATGGGATGATGAAGAACGCACTCCAACAGATGGACAAGCCGAGTTTATTGTAGCAAAGCACAGAAATGGTGGTTTAGAAAATATTAGATTGAAGTTTATTGGTCATTTAGGGAAGTTTGATAATTTGGATGATTTTGATTCACCTTTTGGAAATGAATTCCATTCTAAAATGAATGCAGCTGCTAACGATGACACGTTTAAAGCAGATAATTTCAAACAAAATCCAAACGATGCTTTTGGAATTGATGACGAAGACAATGATGTGCCATTTTAGATGATTAAACTAAAATTGTCTTAAATTTTTTAGCTCAGAATATTTTTTAAGTATCTTTCCATTATGAAAAAGATAGTTGCCTCATTACTATTCCTATTTATGGTTGCAAACAGTTATGCATCCTATATCCTTATCCCAATGGATGCTGAAGGACAAAGAAATCATTTAAAAGCTTACGGAATTACTTTTTGGACACTCGAAAAGCAACAAAAAGTAAAATGGCTGCTTAATTATAAAGGAGGTTCATTTCTATTGCCAGATTTTGAAGAAATAAGAAAAGAATGCCAAATTAGAGGTGTGTCTTTTGAAGTGATTAGCGATTCTAATGCAGAAAGTATTTTACAAGAAATTAGTAGTCCTAGTCAAAACATGGAAGCTGTAGTGTTAGAAAAAGCTCCAAAAATTGCAGTCTACACACCTTATGGAAAACAACCTTGGGACGATGCAGTAACTATGGTTTTAACTTATGCTGAAATTCCTTACGATACAATTTACGATGAGGAAGTGTTAAATGATGCTTTAGTATTATACGATTGGTTGCATTTGCATCACGAAGATTTTACAGGTCAGTACGGAAAGTTCTACAGAAGCTATAGAAGTGCACCTTGGTATATTAATGAAAAAAAGGCAGCTGAAGAATTAGCGACTAGGTTAGGTTATAGTAAAGTTTCTGAAGCGAAGTTAGATGTCGCTCTTAAAATTAGAGACTACGTTGTTGGTGGTGGTTTTATGTTTGCAATGTGTAGTGCAACAGATAGTTTTGATATTGCATTATCTGCCGAAGGAATCGATATTTGTGAACCTATGTTTGATGGAGATGGAAGTGATGCTAATTACCAGAATAAAATAGATTATAACAAGACCTTTGCATTTACTGACTATATTTTAGAGCGTAGTCCAAATGTATATGAGTTCTCATCTATTGATATGTCTCAAAAAAGACGTATTCCAAAAACAACCGACTATTTTTCTTTAATGGAGTTTTCTGCTAAATGGGATCCAATTCCAACGATGTTAAACCAAAACCATACAGCTTTAGTTAAAGGATTTATGGGACAAACAACATCGTTTACAAGAGATGAGATAAAATCGAAGGTTCTAGTACTTGGTGAAAACAAAACCAATGGAGAGGCTAAATATATTCACGGAATAAAAGGAAAAGGCTTTTTTACTTTTTATGGTGGCCACGATCCTGAAGACTATACACATAGAGTAGGTGACCCAAAAACTGAATTGGACTTACATCCAACCTCACCAGGCTATAGACTTATTTTGAATAATGTATTGTTTCCAGCCGCTAGAAAGAAAAAGCAGAAAACTTAAATTAAGGCGCTCCTAAGGCAATTGGTACTATAATTTAACGACGGAGGAATCAACATCAAGTAATTTAAAAGTAATATTACTACTCAATATCATGCCCTAATACAATTGTATAAATATTACTAGTGAAATAAAAAACCGATTCAAATTTTAATCGGTTTTTTATTGAATATTAATTGAGTACCTATGATACAACCACAGGTTTCTCTTGTAAAACTTTGGCTTTCTTCATGCCATGGAAAAGCAGCATTGTATTTAGTATTCTCCCAATAGAAGTTATCTCTTTTACTTTCGTGATTTCCAATTTCAGTCATAGTTTCAGTATCGTATAGTCTTCCATTAACCATTGTATACTTAACACTTTCAGTATTTCTAATGTCATCTAATGGGTTTTTATCTAGGACAATTAAATCAGCAAGTTTGCCAACTTCAAGTGAGCCAATATCATTTCCTGCACCTATATATTCTGCACCATTAAGAGTAGCAGCTCTTAAAGCTTCCATATTTGTCATTCCACCTTGGCGTAACATCCAAAGCTCCCAATGTGCGCCTAGTCCTTGCAGCTGTCCATGAGCACCAAGATTTACTTTTACACCAATATCTGTTAATGCTTTTGCAGTTTTTGAAGTTTGAATATAGCCGTTTTCGTATTCTTCTTGAGGAACCATTACACGATGTCTTGAGCGCGCATCAATTATACTTCTTGGTATATACTTTAGAAGCTTTTTATTTTCCCAGACCTTAGTGTTTTGATACCAATAATACTCACCACTCATTCCTGCATAATTTACTACTAATGTTGGTGTATATCCTGTGTTACTATTTTCCCAAAGAGTATAAACATCTTTATAAACTGGTGAAATAGGAATGTTATGTTCTACACCAGTATGACCATCGATAATCATAGTCATATTGTGATAGAATGTCGAACCCCCTTCTGGAACAACAAATATGCCTTCTTCACGAGCAGCCTGTAAAACTTGTTGACGTTGTTCTCGACGTGGCTGATTATAACTTTTTACTGATAATGCTCCAAATGCTTTTGTGCGTTTTATGGACGAACGAGCATCATCAAGACTATTTATTACAGCCTTAAAATCGCCTTCTGCTCCATAAAGAATATGTCCTGTAGAGTAGAGACGTGGACCAACCATTTGACCGCTTTTCAATAATTCTGATAAAGCAAAAACGGCTTGAGTATTAGCTGAAGGATCATGTGAAGTAGTCACTCCAAATGCTAAATTTGCATAAAACTGCCAGTGTTTTTGAGTAGTTAAACCAGCACGAAACCCACCAATATGAGCATGCGCATCCACAATCCCAGGCATAATAGTTTTTCCTGAAACATCATATACTTTAGTATTAGATGGAATTGAAACTTCCGAAGCAGAACCAATAGCTTCAATTTTATTTTGATTAACTATTATGATTCCGTTTTCAATGACCTTGTCACCATTCATAGTAATGATTCGTGCATTTTTAAATGCTATTCTTCCGCTTGGTTTATCGCTTTTCACTTCTAAATTGATAGTTACTCTAGGCTTAGTAACTAATTTAGTATCTAATGAAGCAGGAGCAGAGTAATACTCATTTCCTAAAGTCCAATGAATTGTTTTACTGTCTTTGGACCAATGCAAATTAATTCCTGCATCTTCTGTTAATTTTGTTACTGGAACAAAATTTGTTTTATCTGTTAAATCAATCGATTTTCCTGCTTTTGGCATTGGAGCTATATATACTTTAAATAAGTGTATGAAAGCAATCCATTTACCATCTGGACTTGGTAATAATCTATTTCCATTCTTGGATTTTACATGGGTTCTTTCATTATTACCATTTAAGTCTACGCTCTTTAATTGTTTTGTTAATGCACCACCAAACGTACCTCCGTTCTGATAGATTATTCGTTCATCATCGATTGTGAATTCTGGATAATCACCTTGTTGAATTAAAAACTTATTATTAGAACCATCAGCATTCATAATATATAATCCTGTCTTTTTTGTAAACGTTCTTCCTTGGTCACCATTTCCTCCTTCTTTTCTATAAACTATTTTTGATCCATCATTTGAATAGGAAGGGTTTCTATAAATACCTTTTTGAGTATTTAATTTTTTTGGCGCTCCTCCTTTAGAAGAAACTGAATAAATGCTCCCTAGGTTCTGATCATTCCATGTAACATATACAATTTGAGAACCATCAGGTGAAAACGAAGGCTCGAATTCAAAATCTGTTCCTTGTGTTAACCGTTTTGGTTTACCTTTAGGTAATTGCATAGTGTATAAATGTCCTAAAGCGTTAAAAATAATACTCTTTCCATTAGGAGATGTTTTTACCTGCCTAATTACTTTTGCGTTAAACTCATCTGGAGCAACTGTAGTATCAAATTCTACTGCTTTTGCAATTTTAATTTTAGTGTTTACTTCAAAGGGAATATTTGTTACTTGAAGTGAATTGACATTTACTTTGTTAATTTTTCCACCAGACCAGAACACGATACTATCATCATTTGGTGTCCAATTATAATTACTATACACTCCAAAAATAGCCCAAGCTTCTTGTTGGTCTTTATTTAATTTATCAAAAATTGGCCATTCTTCACCAGTTTCTAAATCATGAATATATAACACTGTTTTAGTTCTAACGCGTTTAACAAAAGCTAACATTTTTCCATCATTGGATATTTGCGGTCTAGCCGCTCCACCAGGACCACCTGTAATACGTTCAGTTTTTCCTGTTTCAAAATTATAACGATTGATTACATAAATTTGACTGTTTGGATCTTTATTATATTGAAAAAAGCCTCCTGGATAAACATCCTCGCTATAATACATATATCGTCCATCTTTAGATATACTTGGTTCGTTTACATCTTGCTGGTCATTTTTACGTTTAGTAATTTGTATACCACTTTTTCCGGATAAATGATACATCCACATTTCACCAGCACCTAAAGAGCGTGTTGATGAAAAATGTTTCCTAGCAACCAGATAATTACCATCTGGTGTCCAGACAGCATTATTGAGGAGCCTGAAATTTTCTTTGGTGATTTGTTTTGCGTCGCTTCCATCTAAATTCATTGTCCAAATATTATCGCCACCTCCAGCATCACTAGTAAATGAAATAGTATTTCCATCTGGACTAAAACGTGGTTGAACTTCAAAAGCTAACCCTGTTCTTAATGTAGTAGCTTTTCCACCATTGGCATTCATAATAAAAATATCGCCAAGGAGGTCAAATACTATTTTACTTCCATCAGGACTAACATCTACATTCATCCAAGTTCCTTCATTAGTGTTTAAAGAAACTTCCTTAAATCCCCAATCTCCTTCTGGATTAGATACATCCCAAGATTTCTTTTTTTCTTGAGCTGATAGGGTAGTTGAAACTATAATTAGGGCAAATAAAAATTGAGTTATACGATTCATTTTATTTAAAAATTTTATGAATCTGAAATATAATAAAAATGAGTCTTGCTTTTGAAATTAGTTATTCACAATAAGTAAAAAATAAAAAAGTCCGATTCGTTAGAATCGGACTTTAATAAGCGAAATATATTATACAATAGGCGAAACGCCTTATTTAACTTTATTTACA
>Ga0209345_10005018_pt1 | contig 12507 bp, 13 predicted proteins | sample Cruoilmetagenom7_FD_187294 | JGI IMG/M metagenome (GOLD analysis project Ga0209345, IMG submission 187294) | Oil polluted marine microbial communities from Coal Oil Point, Santa Barbara, California, USA - Sample 7 (SPAdes) (version 2) | ecosystem: Environmental > Aquatic > Marine > Oil seeps ...
TATACTCAAAAATTCCCTTCAATATTGAAAGTTAATTTTTAAAATACTAGAATATCAAAATAAAGAAGAATCAGCTGGCTTGTTCAGAGGGTTCAATTAATAATAATGGAGTAAGAAATAAAAGTAAAAACAAAAAATGCACTTTTGTATATACAGTTGCATATGGATTTGGAGGCTTTACATTAAGCCAATCAAACCTATTGTTTTCTAAATAGAAGGTTAGCATTCTATTACACATTCATCTCCTTTGAAAAATAGTTCTTTATTTAAAGAACATTATAGAGGCAATAACCTTAAGTAAATGTACATTAATCCCATTATGATATAATCATTCTTTATTTTTTAAAGACAAATATATGGGGTAAATGATGAAGTTACTAGCAGGACCGTGTGTCATTGAGAGTGAAGAAAACATTTTTAAAATAGCAAAGGGATTAGAGAAGTATCACAATGATGACTCTATAGATTTCTATTTTAAATCTAGTTTTGATAAAGCAAACAGAACTTCATTAGAGAGTTTTCGTGGTCTTGGAATGGATGAGGGACTGCGAATTTTGCAAAAAGTTAAAGATGACTTTGGATACAAAATAGTTACCGATGTTCATGAGTCTGTACAAGTAAACGCAGTGGCAGAAGTTGTAGATATGTTGCAGATTCCTGCGTTTTTGTGTCGTCAAACGGACTTACTTGTTGCCTGTGCAAAGACAGATAAAGAAGTAAATATTAAAAAAGGGCAGTTTTTAAGTGCAGATGCGATGAAGTACCCACTTTTGAAGGTGCTTCAAACGCGGGGATGTTCTGAAGCAACATATGAAAATGCCAAAAAACATGGCGTTTACCTATGTGAGAGAGGCAACTCTTTTGGTTATGGGAACATGGTTGTTGACATGAGAAACTTGGTAATAATGAGAGGTTTTGCACCAGTTATCTTTGATGCAACACACTCAGTTCAGATGCCAACAGCACAAGATGGAAAAACAGGCGGGGATAGTTCTATGGTTCCACATTTAGCTAAAGCAGCAGCGGCGATAGGCGTAGATGGTTTCTTTTTTGAGACTCATTTTGACCCAAGTTGTGCACTTAGCGATGGACCAAATATGTTAAAAATGGACGATTTAGAAAACTTAATAGTAACAATTAAAAAGATACAGGAGATATAAGAATGAAGTTAGTTGAAGGTAAATTAAAAGTAGTGAGTGGCAAGAAAATTGCAATCGTAAGTACAAGATGGAATCACTTCATAGTAGATAGATTAGTAGAGGGTGCTAAAGATGCTTTTGACCGTCATGGTGGTAATGAAGATGATATTACTCATGTTTTAGTGCCGGGTGCATTTGAGCTTCCAATGGTAGTAGACCAGCTTTTAGCAAGTGGTAAATATGATGCAGTGTGTGCTTTAGGTGCAGTTATCCGTGGAGCGACTCCGCACTTTGATTATGTTTCTGCTGAGGCTACAAAAGGTTTAGCAACGATAAGTTTAAAATACCAAAAACCAGTATCTTTTGGACTCTTAACTACAGATACAATCGAGCAATCAATCGAGCGTGCAGGTACAAAAGCTGGTAACAAAGGTTTTGAAGCGATGACTGTTGTAATTGAACTACTAGATTTATATGAGACAATGTAAATAGACACTAGTGTCGTGGGTTTCCTGCCGAAGGAAACCTAGTGTTAACGTAGGTATCGGAATTACTTCCGATATCGTAAAATAGATGAAGGGTTCCCTTCATTTTATGAAATAAAATTAAGGAGAATTGATGGCGACTAGACATCACGCTCGCATGGCTGTAGTAAGCCTTTTATATGCATATGATTTAGGTAATGGCAATATCGCTGAACACACAGCAGAGATTTTAGAAGAGAAAAAAATTCGTAATAAACAAAAAGATTTTGCTTTAACACTTTATGATGGTGTTTTAGAAAATCTTGAGGCTTGTGATAAAGCGATTATTGAGCACTTAAAAGAGTGGGATTTTGAACGTCTTGGAGCAATTGAGAGAGCTACACTGCGTTTAGCTTCTTATGAGATTCTTTTTGGAGATCTTGATTCTGCTGTTGTTATCAATGAAGCGGTTGAAATTACAAAAGCATTTGGAACAGAGCAGTCTCCAAAATTCATTAATGGTGTTTTAGATGCCATTTCTAAAGATAAGCCTGCGTAAACAATGAAAAAGGTTCTTTTATTAGTAGTACTGCTTAGCAGTTTTGTTTATGGTGCAAACCAGTGTATCAGCTGTCATAAAGGCATTGAGCATATCAGAGAAGAGTCCTCTGGTATGACGAAGGCTATTTTGAAAGTGGCAGAGAAAGCTGGACACAAAGGCAACGACTGTATCGTTTGCCATGGTGGTAACCCCTATAACGAAAGTAAAGTGTATGCTCATAAAGGAACGGTCAAGTACTTTAACAAAAACAAGGGACCAAAAGAGTTCTACCCAGCACCGGGAAGTACTTGGATAAATCAAAATACGTGTGGGATGTGTCATCAAGAGCAAGTAGATGCTCAGAAAAACTCACTTATGCTAACCCAGCAAGATAAAATTCAGGGTGCACTATGGAATTTTGGAGCTAAAAATGGCTACAAGCATGATATAGGCAACTATAAAACGAGAAACCCTGAAGATCCTAATAAGCGCTTAGGAAGTGAAAAATATAAATCATACATGCAGCGGCTTGCTCTTATGGAACCACAAGTATTTCCTAGTAAAATTAATGAACTCCCCGCTACTCCAACTGCCAAAGAGCTTGCAGAAGACCCATCACTAGCAGTCTATACACTCCTTCATAAAAACAGTTCTAAAGATGCTCTTGAAAGAGGGTGTGCATTATGCCATGTCCCATACTCAGAAGAGGGCTACTATAAGGGCAAAGATAAAGCTATGAGTCAAAAGAAGAGAGGTCGCCTTTTAGTGCACTCTATGCAATCTTCTCGCGATGCAAAGGTGAAAACTGATGAGAAAGAGTATTCAGGTATACCGCTTAAAGCGTGTAGTAAATGTCATGATAGTGAAAAAAGTATAGCAAGTTCTTATAGTGGGTTATTACAAAAAGAGAAGCGTGTATCTGGTAGTAAATATATACATATGCAAGAGGATATTCATCTTAAAAAAGGGATGCTTTGTCAAGATTGTCACACATCAAACGATATGCATGGTGATGGTTTTCTAAGTGGAGCAAATGCCGCCGCTGTTGAGGTAGAGTGTCAAGATTGCCACGGTACTACAAAAGCCTATCCATGGGAACTGCCACTTGGTTACTCGGATGAGTTTAACACAACAGTAGCATCTGGTGAGGCTCGCGGTACTGTTCAAAGTGTTGCAGAGTATCTCAAAAAAGGGAGCGTAAGTGATGTCAACGATGGCTATATCCTCACAGCGAGAGGGAATCCATTTACGCATATTACAAAAGTTGGTGACAAAGTTAAGATAGAGCTTGCAAATGGAAAAGATATAGTTTTAACACCTCTGAAAAAATTAAAAGATACAAAGAAACTCTCTCAAGAGGCTCTTCTGTCAATGGATGGTATTAGTGCTCACAATGACAAGCTAGAGTGTTATACATGCCATGCTCTATGGGCGCCTCAATCTTATGGCTCTCATTTAAAAATTGACTACTCTAAAAAAAGTGTGAAAGGGAGCAAGGATTTTGTGAGATTTGAAGACCCTTCACTCTGTCAAAATGCTGAAGGAAGAATCAGTCCAGCCATTCCTGGCATGTATAACAGTGTAACTGTGCTAGACAAAAAATCAAATATCCTTCTTGAAAATCATAAACATGTAGTTCCTGGCACTGAAAAAGAGTATGCTTCGGCAGTATTGCCTCTGCAACCACATACTATCTCAAATAAATCAAGAAGTTGTGAGAGTTGTCATACAGATTCTAAAGCTATGGGAATGGGAATTGGCGGTTTAAATAGTAAATACGATGAGACTAAGTTTTTAGATGAAAATGGAACCCAGCTTAGAAGTGTAGGATCTCACTTTAGACTCTCGGCTCCACTCTCAAAAGAAAATAGAGACAAGCTAGATAGAAGTGGTGTTTGTCTATCGTGTCATGTTGATGTACCTAGTGGTAACCTCGCAGTTTCTACCATGACTCATATGGCAGAGATGGTAGATGTGAAAATTGATAACAGAATGCATAAAAGTATTCTTAATAAAACTCTCAATATTACAGCTTGGGTACAGATAATAGCAGGAATACTTGTGAGTATGTTACTTGCATATTTGGTTTACTTTATGTTTCTTAAAAAGAAACCATATAATGCAAGAAATAAAGGATGGAAATAGTGAAAAAATTATTTGCTATATTGGCATTAAGTGTGTCACTTTTTGCTAGTGATATAATCATTAAAGAGAGTGCATACAGTGTAAATAAAACAGTAGAAAATTTAAAAAAAATTGTAAAAGCGAAAGGCTTGGGTGTTTTTGCTGTTATCAATCATAAAGGCAATGCAAAAAGTGTTGGACTAGATATGAGAGAGTCTAAGCTCCTAGTTTTTGGAAATCCAAAACTTGGAACGAAACTTATGCAGGAAAATATTTTAGCCTCGTTAGATTTACCACTCAAAGTTTTAGTTTATGAAGATGTTGATGGGAGTGTTAAAATCGCTTACAGAAATGCTTCGTGGCTCAAAGGACTTCACGGTTTAAATAGCAATACAACGGTAGCAAAAATAGATAAAGGTCTTGATGCCCTTACAAATAAAGCGATTCAATGAAAAGATTAACGAAAGAAGAAGCACTTGATTTAATAAAAAATGCAGACCTCAAAGAGTTGGGTCGTATGGCAAGTGCTAGAAAAAAAGAGCTTCATCCAAAAGGTGTTACAACTTTTGTAGTCGATAGAAATATAAACTACACGAACATCTGTTGGGTTGATTGTAAGTTTTGTGCCTTTTATAGACACGAAAAAGATGCTGATGCGTATGTACTTACATTTGATGAGATTGATGCAAAGATTGATGAACTTTTAGAGATTGGTGGAACGCAGATACTTTTTCAAGGGGGAGTGCATCCTAAGCTAAAAATAGAGTGGTATGAGGATTTGGTTGAGCATATTCATCAAAAGTACCCAACAATTACTATTCACGGTTTTAGCTCTATTGAGATTGACTTTATTGCTAAAGTATCTCGTATAAGTGTAGAAGAAGTTTTAGAGCGTTTAAAAGCGAAAGGTTTAGCTTCGATTCCTGGTGCTGGTGCTGAGATATTATCAGATAAAGTTCGTGATATTATCGCTCCTAAGAAGATAGACTCTGAGGTGTGGATAGATATTCATCGTAAAGCACATAAGCTAGATATCATGTCAACAGCGACTATGATGTATGGAACAGTTGAGAGTGATGAAGATATAATCGATCACTTAGATATGGTAAGAGAACTTCAAGATGAAACAGGTGGTTTTCGTGCCTTTATCATGTGGAGTTTTCAGGGTAAAAACACTGAACTCTTAGCGCAGATACCAGATATGGAAAAACCATCTTCAAATCGATACTTGCGTCTGCTTGCAGTGGCACGCCTCTATCTTGATAATGTACCAAATATTCAAAGCTCTTGGGTGACGCAAGGACCATATATCGGTCAGATGGCATTGCGTTTTGGTGCGAATGATTTAGGTTCAACTATGATGGAAGAGAATGTTGTAAGTTCCGCTGGAGCGGCCTATGCAATGGCAAAAGAAGAGATGGTTCAGCTCATAGAAGATATAGGCGAAAAACCAGCAGTAAGAAATACTGCTTATGAGATATTAGAACGATTTTAATGATGAAATATATTTTAACACTACTAATTTTAGGACAAATAATAATGGCAGCAACAATAGAACACATAGAAGTAAACGGTATAAAAGTACCACTTATATTTGAAGAAGATAAACGTCTTCCACTTGTAACAATGCAGTTTACATTTACAAACAGTGGAAGTATTACAGATACTAAAAAAGCTGGACTTGCTAAGTTTAGTGCAAAAGTGATGAATGAGGGTACAAAAAAACTAGGTTCATCTGCCTTTGCTCAAGCGCTTGAAGCGAAAGCAATTCATATCTCATCTTCAACAGGAACAGAGACTTTTGTAACAGAAGTAGGATGTTTAAAAGAGAATTTTGATGAGGCACTTAAGCATTTCGATTCACTTTTAAAAGATCCAAACTTTACTAAAGAAGCAGTACAAAAAGTAAAAACTATGACTTTAGGTGCACTGAGTGCTAAAGAGAACAACTTTGACTATGTAGCATCAAATGAGCTTAAGGCAGTTTTGTTTAAAGGGAGTGTTTTAGCAAATCCAGCTTCTGGAACACTAAAGAGTGTAAAAACTATAGAGTTACAAGATGTAAAAGAGTTTGTTTCGTCACACTTAACATACTCTAACCTTATTGTAGTTTTGGGTGGAGATATTGACCTAGAAGTTGCAAAAAAGAAAATAGCTAAAATAATCGAGAAGATGCCAAAAGGTAATGTGCCAACGGTAAAAAATTATGAGACTATTACAACTGCTCAGGAGAGTATCTTAAAAAGAGAGACTGAACAGGCATATATCTATTTTGGTTCGCCATATTATATGAAAGAAGATTCAGAGGATAACTATAAGGCCAGAGTTGCGACTTATATACTTGGAACAGGTGGTTTTGGTTCACGTCTCATGGAAGAGATACGTGTGAAGCGCGGTCTTGCTTACTCCGCTTATGCGAGAGTGAGTGTAGCGAAGTCAAGCAGTTACTTTACAGGCTATCTTCAAACAAAAATAGAGTCGAGTGATGAGGCGAAAAAAGTGGTTAAAGAGGTGATTGCCAAGTTTGTAAAAGAGGGCGTGACAAAAGAGGAACTTGAACATACTAAAAAGTTTTTACTCGGAAGTGAACCTCTAAGAGTTGAGACGATGAGTCAAAGACTTAATCGTACATTTATGGAGTACTATAAAGGTTTTAAACTCGGACACTCAGATAAAGAGCTTAAAAAGATTTCTGCTTTAAAATTAAAAGATTTAAATGAATTTATCAAAAACCATAAAGAGATTTTAGACCTTAGTTTTGCGATTGTTACTAAATAAAAGTAGATAAAATATGAACGAAACACTTATCGGTCAAATCGATAGAATTCTGTTTGAAGATGAGGGTTTTTTCATAGCAGTTTTAAAAACTGGTGAGAAGATAAGCGGGACTTACTATGAGAGTGCCGTTAGTAATCTAAAAGGCTCAGCCATAACGCTTAAAGGGCATTGGGAAGAGCATAAAAAATACGGGAAGACTTTTAAATTTGATTTTTTAAAAGTGAACCAAAATGAACTTTTTTTCTTTTTAAATAAAATCATAAAAGGCTTTACTAAAAAAATCTCAGCTGAACTTATCGAGCACTTTGGAGCCGAAGAGTTAGTCAATATTTTAGACAATGACATTGAAAAACTTTTAGAGTTTAAAGGCATAAAAGAGAAACGTCTTAAAAAGATACAAAACTCTTGGAAACAGTTTCGTTCTATGAGAGAGTTAGGTGAGTTTTTAAGCCCTTATGATGTCTCTCCTGCACTGCTAACCACCATAGCAACTGCCATGAAAGAGGTGGAGAAACCCTGCAAAAAAATCAAAGAAAATCCATATGTACTCACTTCGATTAACTCTATAGGTTTTAAACGTGCTGATGAGCTAGCACTTAAAATGGGAGTCGATAAAGAGAATGAAGGTCGTATAAGTTCGGCTATGGATTATGTTCTCATGGATTATTGTGAGCAGAATGGAAATAGCTGTATAGCTAAAAATATTCTTTTTGGTGGACTTGATGAACTGCTTGGATTTTCAAACAAACATAACCTTTATGAAGCTGCACTTGTAGAGAGAGTTGCAGAACAGAGTATAGTTATTATGAAAAATGAGAGAGTCTCACCTGCAAGACTCTATGATGCGGAAAAGTTTTTATATGATACTTTCGTGAGCCGTGCTAAACTTGACAGCGGAGGGTTTGTAAAAGATTTAGATGGCTTTTTAGCAGACTCTGAATTAAAACTTGGCGACCAGCAAAAAGAGGCAGTCTCAAAGATAAACGCAGGTGCAAGTATTTTATTTCTTGTCGGTTATGCAGGTACAGGTAAGAGTACAACTTCTAAAACTATACTCGATTTACTAGCTACAAGATATGATTCTAAAGAGATAATGACCTGTGCCCTGAGCGGTATCGCCTCGCAACGTATATCAGATACCACAGGTTATGAGAGTGCAACCATACAGTCTCTTTTAATCAAGCATGAGAAACAGGATAAGTTTCCGTATTCTGTAGTTCTGATTGATGAAGCTTCGATGATTAACTCTACACTTTTTGCAAGACTTATGGCAAAAATATCAAATAAAGCGATAATAATAATAGTAGGAGATGACGCACAACTTCCTCCAATTGGCGCTGGAAATGTACTAAGTGATGCTTTGACATTAGAACTTGCACCAATGGTTAAACTCACGAAAATTTACCGCCAGAGTGAAGAGCAGGCGATAACACTCATAGCAAATGAGATACGTATAGGACAAGTTCCAGAATATAGAAAAAAGTATGATGACTTTGAGTTTGTGGATGTCAGTATACAAAACTACTATGCGCTTAAAAACCAGCTCTCTGCTGATGAACTAAAAAACCTACGAGATGAGAACTCAAAGGCGATTGTCACCGAGATAGTGCATCGTGTAGTTGAGTCCATAGAAAAAGCAAGATATAGGCTACAGAATAAACAGATAAAAGAGTATCTCAATTACTTTCAAGTGATAACACCTATGAAGGGTGGCATACTTGGCTCAAACAATCTTAACAAAGTTTTGCAAGAGTATTTTAACCCCAACCCTAAAAAGTGTGTAAAACGCGGTGAGTTAGAATTTAGACTCATGGATAAGGTTGTTCACACAAAAAATGAGAATATGACTTCTTGGAGTGCGGATGGCTTTAAGATGGGTGAAGACTCCAATCAAAGACGTATATTTAACGGCATGAGCGGACTCCTTTTTAAGATAGAAGAGGATGATGAACAAGTGTTCGTTTTTTATCCAAATGAGGATGTTGTTGTCGTCTATGAGTATGAAGAGTTAAAGTCTCATCTTATGTTGTCCTATGCGCTTACCATTCATAAAGTGCAAGGAATGGAGTATGATATAGTTATCATTCCTATGAGTTTTACCCATTTTATTATGCATAATACCAAGCTGATTTATACAGCTATCACTAGAGCTAAACATAAGTGTATATTAGTAGGTGAGGGTGGTGCGTTTGAGAGTGGATGTAGAAAATTTGAAGCTACACGGAGAGATACTGTACTTTTAGAATTATAGTTTATTATATTTAATTGTGCTAGAATAGTTACAAAGGAATCAAGATGGACGTAATACAAAAAGAGTTAGAAAGTAGAAAATCAGAGATTCGAGAAGCGATGCAGTTACTCTTTAAAGCGAATATGAAGATTACTGACTGGAATGTCCCTGAAGCTGATGATAATGAAGCGGCAAATATTATTGTAGATATTTTGCAAGAAGTACTTGATGAGATAAAAGCAGATGTTGCTGCAGGTAAGTACGATTATTATTAATCAATTACGAGCTATGATTTTTTAATGGAACAAAAGTTAGAACTGGGCTTAAAAGAACTGATTGCCATTGGTGTTGGCGGTATGATTGGTGGCGGTATATTTTCCGTTATGGGTTTAGCTGTAGAGATAACTGGTAATGCAACACCTATCGCTTTTTTATTAGGTGGATTGTTAGCCCTTATTATGGGGTACTCTTATGTAAAACTAGCCGTAGCTTTTCATAGTGATGGCGCAAGTTTTACTTACTTAGAGTATGCCTTTTCAGAGCATAAGTTTATCGGTGCTATTACTGGATGGGCTGTCATAATCGGTTATATAGGTACGATGGCACTTTACGCCTTTACCTTTGGTGCATATGCTGCGGAACTCTTAGGTGAAACAGATGGTACAGTTCGGCAGATGTTGTCTGCAGGTATTGTTCTTTTTTTTATGATAATCAACCTAATTGGGACTAAAACATTGGGTAAAACGGAAGATATCATCGTATATGGTAAGATAATTTTACTAGGAATACTTGCGTTTGCTGGAATGCAAGGTATTGAAACTCAAAAAATAACACCACTTTTTGATCACGGTTTTCTCTCTGTATTTATGGCAGCAGCTCTAATCTTTGTAGCATTTGAGGGATTCCAGCTCATTACTAATGGCGTTTGCGAGACAAAGAATCCTAAACTAAATATTGCACGTGGTATATATGGTTCTATCTTTATAGTAACAATAATTTACGTTGTTCTTTCAGTTGTTGCTGTTGGCTCACTTTCTCAAGAGGAACTTGTATCAGTAAAAGAGTATGCACTAGCCATTGCAGCTGAGCCTTCAATGGGTAATGCAGGTAGAATACTTGTCAGTATTGCAGCAATTTTAGCTACTGCATCTGCTATAAATGCGACAATGTTTGGGGCTTCACGGATGATGGCTGAAATGGCTACAGAACATGAAATGCCAAAAGCTTTCTCATTTCGAAACCGTGAAACTGTTCCATGGGTTGCTGTAGTAGTCCTTGGAATATTAACACTCTTTTTTACATACTTTGGGAGTTTAGAACTTATTGCCTCATTCTCTAGTTTAACATTTTTACTCGTCTCATTAGCTGTTAATTCAGCGAATTACAAATTACGGGATAAAACAAAAGCAAATACATATTATATTGTTTTAGGGATGGCTTTGTTACTATTTACAGTAGCAACTTTAGTTTATTATTTAATACAACACTCTCCTCAAGAGTTAATATGGATTTGTAGTATCTATGTAGCAATAGTTATATTAGAATTAGTAAGTAAATCATTTAGTAGACTTCTTTCATAACCCAAGAAGGATTAAAAATTGCTATTTGTAATTCATGAAGAATTATGAGAGATTAAAAGAACTAAAACCAGAGATTTTCAAAAGATTAACAGGTGTGAAACCTGATACTTTTAGAGCAATGCTAGAAGTGTGTAAAACGTACCACGATAAGAAAAAGTCCAAGGGTGGCAAACCAAATAAACTAAGTGTTTCTACTCAAATATTATTGATGCTTGAATACTATAGAGAATATCGTTCAATGGCACATATGGCATTTGATTATGAAGTGAGTGAACCGACTGTTAGTAGAATAATAAAAGAGATGGAGAGTGTATTACTTCAATCGGGTAAATTTTCATTGCCAAGTAAAAAAGCTTTGTATGAGGATGAAGGGATACAATTAGAGTATATCTTAATAGATGCTACAGAGTGCTCAGTGGAAAGACCCAAAAAAAGCAAAGAAAGTGCTACAGCGGGAAAAAGAAGCAACACACAGTAAAAGGTCAAGTGGTTTTAGATTCCAATCTAAGAATCATTTGCACAACAGTTGCTATGACAAATACTCATGACTTTAAGCTCTTCAAACAATCAAGATTACCGATTAAAAAAGAGACTCTAGTGCTAAATTAAAGCTTTTAAGATAGTTGCTACAAAATATAGGAATAGACGAAAAAGATTTGGCTTGAGATTTAATCTTATCTGTGCTTTAGTGAACTTGGATAGAGGCTTTGCTGTTAAATGATGGGTTATGAAAGAAGTCTAGTAAGTAAAAAAAGTTTAATACCTCCCTTAAATAAATAAACTTCATTTATTCTTCATTGTATTGTAATACACTCCGTAATATTAACTTCCTACATCCGATTTTAGGGGAATAAATGCGTATAATAAAACAACTCATACAGTATTACATCTACATGATATCAATATTTTTTATTGGTAGGTTATTACTTTTCATATTATATTTTGACAATTTTAAAGATAGCGGTGTTAACTATTGGCTAACTTTTATTTATGGGTTAAGAATGGACACTATAACTGCATCTGCATTATTGGTAGTACCTCTGGTTATTTTATCTTTTAGCCCAGATAAACTCAAAGGTTTTGCGAATAAGTTTTTAAAGTATTATTTCTTATCGGTATTGTCAATAATTATCTATATAGAAAATGCGACTTTTCCTTTTATCGCACAGTATGATGTTAGACCAAACTATCTGTTTGTTGAATATCTAGTATATCCAAGAGAGGTATTCGCTATGATATTTGCTGATTATAAACTATCGCTGTTTATAGCGTTTTCAATGATAGGAATTTTTATATATCTCTATTTGAACTATTTTAAAGATTATTTTATAAAAACATTTGAAACTAGCTATATAAAAAGAGTTGCTCTATTTATACCTCTACTTCTTATTCTTTTTATTGGTGCACGTTCATCATTTGGTCACAGACCAGCCAATACATCTGATGCAATGTACACTACAAACAGAATGGTGAATGAAATAACTAAAAACTCTCTCTATAATATTGTTTATGCGATATACACAATATAATGCCCCTAAAATCTAAGACACCAATTCAGTAAGATTTATTTTCAAAAAAGTTAAAATAAGTACGAATTATGGAGATAAATTATGAGTAGAAAAAAAGGGCAAACTTACACTGCTGAACAAAA
>Ga0209345_10005021_pt1 | contig 12502 bp, 10 predicted proteins | sample Cruoilmetagenom7_FD_187294 | JGI IMG/M metagenome (GOLD analysis project Ga0209345, IMG submission 187294) | Oil polluted marine microbial communities from Coal Oil Point, Santa Barbara, California, USA - Sample 7 (SPAdes) (version 2) | ecosystem: Environmental > Aquatic > Marine > Oil seeps ...
AACAGGAAGACAAGAAACTATCTGGGACGTTATTTTATCAGGTCTTCGCTGAAAAAGGCACATGCCGTAATTGCCATTTCACAATTTACCAAGCAGGAAATTTTGAAAACATTTGGATTGCAGGAGGAAATAATACACGTGCTTCATTGTGCACCTGGAGTTATTCCCAGCAGCCTGAAAAATGCAAAGGAAGTTCTATCATCCAAATACGGAATCACCTATAGATATATCTTGTTGGTCAGCACCATTGAACCAAGAAAAAATCTTCTTGGCATGGTTAAAGCATATGAACTTTTGCGAGAACAGCACCGTATCAGCGAACACCTTGTTGTTGTCGGTAAAAGGGGATGGGACTTTGAAAACACGCTGGCATACATCAACACATCCCGACACAGAGACTTTATTCATCTTGTCGGGTTTGTTCCTGTGTCCGACTTGGCCTGTTTTTATCAGAATGCGAGTCTCTTTGTTTTCCCAAGTTTAATGGAAGGTTTTGGTATTCCGCCACTTGAAGCAATGAAGTGCGGGTGTCCCACGCTGACTTCCAATACATCGTCGCTTCCGGAAGTTGTCCAATACAAGGAAATGATGTTTGACCCCCAAAATACAGAAGAAATAGTAGACAAATGCTTGCGGGTTCTAAGAGATCCCGGGTTTCGCATGAATAATCTCGCCAAAGGGGCAAATAATGTAAAGCGATTCAGTTGGAAGGAGTCTGCCAAAAAACTAATAAATGTTTACAATACATTACGATGAAAACCGGCTTAGCTGTATAAAAGCCGGTTCGGATGCAGGGCAATGGGAGGACAACGTGAAAAAGGCACTTATTACAGGGATCACTGGACAGGACGGGAGTTATTTGTCAGAATTATTGCTTGAAAAAGGCTACGAAGTTCATGGAATTGTAAGGCGTGTGGCTTTAGAAGACCCCAAGGCTAGAATGTGGCGCATACGGCATATTTTGGACAAAATTCAGATCCACAGCGCGTCCATGGAAAGCTATGCTTCCATTTTCAATATTATTGCAGATATAAAACCGGATGAATGCTATCATCTGGCTGCCCAAAGTTATGTCTCGTATTCCTTTGAAGACGAATTTTCAACAATTAACACCAATCTCAACGGAACTCACTATGTGCTTTCGGCCATAAAGAGGCAAGCACCTGATTGCAAATTTTACTTTGCCGGTTCCAGCGAGATGTTTGGGCATGTTAAAGAAACTCCTCAGAATGAAGATACTCCTTTTCATCCGCGATCTCCGTATGGGATTTCAAAAATGGCCGGGTTTGAACTCACTAGAAATTATAGAGAAGCATATAATTTATTGGCACTATCAGGTATTCTATTTAATCATGAATCACCAAGAAGGGGTGCGGAGTTTGTGACCAGAAAAATTTCGAGTGCTGCTGCGAAAATTAAGCTTGGAATAGAAAAAGAGGTTAGACTTGGGAATCTGGAAGCCAAAAGGGATTGGGGACATGCGCGTGACTATGTTAAAGCCATGTGGCTTATGCTGCAACAGGAAGACCCTGAGGATTTTGTTATAGCTACAGGAGAGTCCTATTCGGTGAGAGATTTTTTGGAAACATCTTTCAGATATGTTAATTTAGACTATCATGACTATTTGGTAATAGATGATGATTTGTATAGACCATCAGAAGTTAACATTCTTCAGGGAGATGCTTCAAATGCACGCAATAAACTAAACTGGTTTCCGACCATTTCCTTTGAAAATTTGGTAAAGGAGATGGTAGAGTGTGATTTAGCGTGGTATTCCAATGCTTCAAAATAAGAGTTAGTAGGTTCTCAAAAGATTCTGGTTGATATAACACAATGGATGCAGATTTTTTGCGAGATTATTGATCTTTATGTTTGATCACTTTGAAAAGCTTATGCCAAAGCAAAATAATAAAGTTCTTCTTATTAATCCCCCAGGGTGGCAAAACGAGAGCACCAATCTGGGTTTAGCCTATTTGTCGAGCACTCTAAAAGAGGCCGGTCACCCGACTTTAGTCTTGGACATTAATCGTTACCAATTAAGCGATAGTGCTCTGACAAAGAGGGTATTAGACTATTCTCCAAGAGTTATAGGTATTTCAGTTAAAACTGCTACGGCAAACTCAGGTGGGCATATAGCAAATATCCTGTCCCCTGTACGACCTGATGTTATTTTTGTTGCCGGAGGCCCTCATTTAACTCTCTGCGCCGAAAGTTATATGAATGACTTTCCCGTCTTTGATTACGGGATTATGGGGGAAGGTGAAAAATCCCTGGTTGAACTAGTCGATGCATTATCAAATAATAACGCCGTTGAAAGTATCAACGGCTTGGTTTATCGGATAGAAGGCCGGATTCAGATGAACCGATGGTTCCCACCGGACAATTTGGATGATTTGCCCCTGCCTGATTTCGACTCAATTGAAGGGTTTTACTGGAAAGATTTTCGATATCCGATTTTGACCAGCCGAGGATGTCCGTTTCGATGCATCTATTGCTGTGTCAATAAACTTACTGGCTCTCGAAAGTGGCGCTCGCGAAGTGCCAAAAATGTTGTTGACGAACTTGAGCATATTACTCAAACCAAGCGAATAAAGTCCTTCGAGGTGTGGGATGACAATTTCACTCTGAATATCAGGCGGGCTAAAGAAATCTGCAGAGAAATTATCGATCGGAAACTCAATTTGTCGTGGTACTGCCACAACGGAATTCGCGCTGACCGGACAGATAGAGAACTCTCAATACTGATGAAGCGGGCAGGGTGTACGAGTGTTGCTTTCGGCATTGAAAGCGGTGATCCTGAAACATTCGATTCCATTAAAAAGGGAGAGCCACTTTCAGCAGTTATAAAGGCTGTGAAACTGGTAAATGAGGTGGGAATAAAGGCGGTAGGATATTTTATTATCGGTCTTCCTGGAGACACCCTTGACAAGTTCATTAAAACAGTTCGGTTTCAACGCTCGCTTAAACTCGATCACTATACATACGGGATGTTAATTCCATACCCAAAAACCGAGGTATGGGATATGGTGAAAACCCGTGGAAAATTTTTTTGTGAAATTACATCCACCCAGCATTTTAGTAACGATATAGTTCCAATTTCATTTGAAATGCCTGATTTCCCCAAGCAAGACATGGTGCGTGCTTTTTATATCTCAAAGTTTTATGATTTGTATGAGGCTGTTCAGAAAATAATAGATAGGGGGCAAATCTCAATTGTTGTTTATCTATCCACTCCTGAAAACATCGAACATCTGCCGGGTATGATAATCGCGTGTGACCCTAAGACCCGACATATAATAAATGGGTATGCAGATGAAAAAGCATTATTCCAATTACAATCCTTTTCACAGGTTCCTGCGGAAATAAGCATCACCTTTTCACGAGCAATGCCTCGTGATTTATCAAGAGAGAACATAGTTGTTGTTTGCCAGGGTAAATCAATACCAAAAGGTCTTATTTTCCTTAATACAAACATGGTCTTAATAAATCCCAGACTTGCTATTCATTTGGTTGTTCAGGTCAGGAAATATATTATAAATAAATGGAATATTCCTGAATTTCTTTTAAGTATGGTCGGTTACTTACCTGGTATATCTAATGTTATAAAATGTTACGGCATAAAAAATATATATAAGGCTGTATTAACAAAAATCAAAGTGCTAAAGGTGAGTAGCAGATAAATGAATTGATTTTCGACCAAGATACAAGGCAGAAAATTCATGATTAATAAAAATAACAGCTTAGAAATCCTCAATCCAAGAGAGTTATTTCTTAGAACTTCTTACAGAATTCTTAAATTAAAACTCAAGAGGATACGAATTATTACCAAATTTGTTAATCACCTGCTGGTGGTATGGCACGTTATCAACCTTTCGCTCACTAAGGTAGGGTTGCGGCGGATGATTCATAAAAAGAAAGATTTTCCATATGAAAACTATTCTGCATATATGTGATTGGTATCATCCCATTGGTGGTGCTGAAAAGCTGTTGTTCGACACGCTCAAGCTCTTGGAGGATGAAGGTTATACCAATATCATTGTTTATAATGACCATCATGATCAAAAACCGACCGATCTTCGCCCTGAATATGCATGCAAGGGTTTAGAGCTTTTCAGCTATCATTACCCGGGAAGTCGCTTACTGGCAAAAAGTGCTATTAAACATCTTAAGAAAATCATCCAAAAACATTCCCCGGACATATGCCACATCCACAATTTTCAAAATTCTTTTGTCACTGAGTATCTTATTGAAACCTTACCCTGTGTTCGATCCTTACATGATCCGCGTTTATACTGTTTTACAAATTGGAAATTGCTTCCGGACAAAAGCATCTGTCCCTATCCTCTCGGGGTTGAATGCATTCGTCAGGGATGTATTTCTTCCGGGATATTGCCGCGAAATAATTTTGACAGAAATGCACCTTGGGTTCTAAGAAATTATAAAGCGCACAAAAAAATCCCAGTGCTTATCTTAGAGAGCCGCACACAAATCGAATGCATACTGGAAAATGGATTTTCTCCTGAACAAATTGCTTGGCTACCTAATTTTACGCCGATCATGCCTGAGCAGAAAATCAAACAATTTGTCCGGAAGCATTTCAATCCGGATGAAAAAATTGTCCTGTTTGTTGGAAGAGCTTCATATGAAAAAGGAGCTCAAATCCTGGTGGATGCCTGTAAATATTTAAAAAGTAAATGCAAAGTTGTAATTATTACTGCTGGTCCACTGCTTGATAAAATCAAATCACAGGCTTTGACATATCCCGGTCTTCTTGAAGTAATTCCAGGTCTTTCCTATGGAGAAACAAGAAAATATTATGCTCGATCATCCGTGATCATTATTCCCTCTGTATGGCTCGAAAATTTCTGTCTGGTTGGTTTGGAAGCATATGCCAACATGAAACCTGTAATTGGATCACGCATTGGGGGCATAAAGGACTGGCTTAAAGAAAACGAAACAGGCTGGTTTATTGATCCCGGTAATGCACGTGATTTGGCCCAAAAAATTGATCAGGCTCTGGCAGATATGGAGAAACTGGAGGTAATGGGGAGGGCGGCTTATGACAGGGTATGTAAATACTATAACGGAAAGCTGTATTTTTCCCGACTAATGGCGATATATGAAAAAGGAATTAAGAGGTTTAATTTGGGTTAAAGGGTAAATAATGAAGGCTGCTTTTGTAAAAAGAAAAAACAGGGTCAAAGTCAAAGATATTCCCAAAGTCAGGCCTGGGAAAACCGAGGTACTGCTAAAAATTGACGCATGCGGAGTATGCGGCAGTGACTTTGTCGAAGCACAAATCTGGGCCAAGAAATGGAAGAGATTCGGGCATGAAATTGTTGCAACTGTTGCCGAGATAGGAGAGGAAGTCTCCGATTTTGCTGTTGGGGATCAAGTGGTGGTAGCGCTTTCCATTCCATGTGGCACCTGCGCTTCATGCCGCAATGGAAGTCCAAGGACATGCAACAATTTGATTACAGTTGAACAGGGAGGATTCGCTGAATATCTCCTTGTCAAGGATCAAAGGTTGCTTTACAAAGTAGATCCGGCTATTTCCATAGAATTGGCAAGTTTTGCCGAACCGCTCACAGTTGTTTTGGATGCATTATATCTTGCAGGGCTGCGGGAAGGAGATTACTTTTTTGTTGTAGGAGGTGGTTTTATCGGGGCACTATCACTTCTGGCTGCTAAAATTCTTGGGGGAAATATAAAGGGTGTTTTAAACCGTGAAGCACGTCCCGGAATAGTTGCTTGCCTTAATGAGACTGGAGGTGAACACTTTGCTTGGCATACTTTTGCTGGCAAGACCATTGCTGCGCCTGCCAAGTTGAGGAAAAAGCTATCAGGTCTTCCAGGAAGAATTGTTGTTTTGCATACTGCTCCTGCCCGCTATATTGCTCATTATTTGGGTCTGTTGCCTTATAATTCAACAATTGTCAATATTGGCCTTTTTGCAGTTTCAGGAGAAAACAAGTTCAAAATAGATACTTCTATGCTCATTTTCAAAAGACTTCAGCTTATGAACGCTTTTCCAGTGCCGTGCATGTATCTTCCCCAGGCTGTCTCATTGCTTCGCGAACATTCCGGGTTGTTTTCTCTTCTTTCTGTGGAAAAAATACCATTGAGTCAATTGCCTGAAATAATCATCGGTTCAGATAAACAAAAAAGAAAAATCTTGATTACAATGTAATCATGCATTATTTTTTTCTATAATATTAAGTTTGACTTTTCAAAATACATGTTGAGATAATCACTTCTCTTCTGAAGGTTGAAAGAACATGCCTGAAAATATGTTGTTTATTACAGGCCGCTTTAGAAGCGGTTCAACATTATTGTGGAATATATTTCACAATATTCAAAGTTGCTATGCATATTATGAACCATGTCATGATTTGTTGCTGACACATATCAAGCACAACTCTCTTCCTCCCCCCAGTCATGTTGGGGTCAATTCTTATTGGGATGAATATTTGCCGATACTGGATGAACTGGAAGTATTTCACCGTATTGAATTTGGTGTAAATAGACTCTTTCTGGAAGAAAACAGTAAGTTTGAAGATTTAGCAAGATATATTCATTTTCTTATTTCTTCAACAAACAACAAACTGCCTGTACTTCAATTCAACCGGATGGATTTTCGTTTGCCATGGCTCAGAAAGCAATTTCCGGAGGCAAAGATTCTTCATCTTTTTCGGAATCCCAGAGATCAATGGTTTTCAATGGTTCGAGATTTACCTCGTGAGTGCTGTATGGATCCTTTTTTGAATACCGATTATGAACTCATGACCTGGTCCTGTTCTTTAGGCGTTGTTTTTCCGTTCCTTTTTAGTTCACATGTAAAGACATCATATCATAGACATTACCTTCTGTGGAGATTGAGCAAACTGATGGGCGAACATTTGGGTGATTTCAGTATCGACTTCGAACAAGACATTTTAGCTAAGCCCGCTAAGACGATAGAAAGAATGATAACTTTTGCTGAGATTGAAAATGTTGACATCGATAAACTGGCGAGTTTAGTGGTTAAGCCTGGAACTGGAGGGTGGCAGCACTTTGAAACGAAGGAATGGTTTGAATTCACTGAAAGAGAATGTGATGCATTGCTTGAGAGGCTTGGCTTTTTCCAAAATTTTGGAGGTATGCCTCTATCTGAAATCATTAAGATGAACCCAAGAGATTGGGATCAGTTTAGAGACAGATCTTGTAAGGCAGCAATGGAGGAAGCGTTGAAGTTATTCGCAATATCGAGAAAACAGGATTTGGAGGGAAGGAACCTTTCAAAAGTTGCGACTGAGTATTATGAAAAAAGTATAAAAAATTTAGGCATATTTGGATTTCTTAAACATATTTGTACCCCAAACGATAATATTTAAGCAAACTACAATTCTCATATTTTACCATGTTCCCATGAGTGCTCAATCCAAATCATTCCTCGACTTCTATCTAATTCAAGTCCACTGTGATAAATATCCTTGCCCTTTACATCAAGCTTTATGAGATCTTCAGCACGAAAATACCATTCTACTGATTCCCTGACAAATCCTAAATCAATATAATAAATTCCTTTTACCAGTGGAAGGCTTTTGATTTCCAAATCAACACAACCATCTTTAAACAAATTGTTAATAATATAGCCGCTAATTGGCATATTGCTCAGCCGGAATATTTCTACACCATTTTGGTCTTTGAGCATCAAAATAAAAGCCGGAGAAATAAACATAAGTGAAGCACTGTAATAAATTTTTATTTTTATGTTATCGCTAGATGCGACGGGTAAACCAGGGTTGCTAAGATTAAGGATCTCTACATTGTTTATCTCAAGCCCTTTGGTTCGGCATTTCATAAGTGCTTTTTTATCAATTGAATATCCTATCCTATTGCTATATTCTTTTACAAGATTTTCCTTAATATAATAGTCGACTGCTTGTTTAGCAGAACCATGATAAGCGATTTTTCCCAATTGAATATAAATACCCGACTGACATAAATTTTTTATTATTGCCATGTTATGGCTAACAAATAAAACGGTGCGGCCTTCTTTAGCTACATTTCTCATCTTTCCTAAACACTTCTTCTGAAATGCTGCATCCCCTACGGCCAGCACCTCGTCAACAAGCAATATTTCAGGTTCAAGGTGGGCTGCAACAGCAAAGGCCAAGCGTACATACATGCCGGAGGAATAGCGCTTGACCGGTGTGTCTAAAAACTTTTCTATTTCAGCAAAGGCAACTATTTCGTCGAAATTGTTTTTAATTTCTTTTTTACTCATTCCAAGGATGGCTCCATTTAGAAAGATGTTCTCGCGTCCGGTTAACTCTGGATGGAAACCTGTTCCTACTTCCAGAAGGCTGGCTACTCGTCCCTTGATACGAATACTTCCTGTGGTGGGCTCGGTAATACGTGAGAGAATCTTTAGAAGCGTAGATTTTCCTGCCCCATTGCGTCCGATAATACCGATTACTTCACCTTGCTTTACTTTAAAGGATATATCCTTGAGAGCCCAGAATTCCTCTGTTGTTGAGTATGTCGATGATTGTTTATGTTTCCATGGAGATATTATTTTCTTGCCAAATGACTTCACTTTATCGGTGATAACATCTCGTAAAGCGGTATAGTTGCCCTGCTGCTGATGTTTAATCAGATATTTTTTGCCGAGATTTTCAACCTGGATGATTGTGTTAGACATGGTATTTAAATTATATCAGCGAAGGTTCGTTCTGTTTTTCGGAAGAACCAGAGTCCTCCCATAAGTAACAATGCAACAAGTCCTATGGATAGTAAAAAACCAGGGAGATAAAATGGAACATCAGTTCCGAGAATAGCCCAGCGGAAACCATCGATTACCCCGACCATTGGGTTAATGGAGTATAAAAGACGATACTGTTCGGGAACAACACTGCTGCTGAAACCAACCGGCGAAATATAAAGGCCGAACTGAACGACGAATGGGACAATATAGCGGAAGTCTCGGTATTTGACGTTCAGTGCGGCAATCCACAGTCCTGCTCCCATGGCAGCGGCGAATGCAACAACGATTAAGGCGGGCAGGGCAATTAGTCTCCAGGATGGCCAGAAATTATACCAGAGCATGAGGCTGATGAGGATGATGCCTGATATGAGAAAATCAACAAAACTGACAATTACCGAGCTTGTGGGTATGACAAGACGTGGGAAATATACCTTTGAAATGAGGTTGGCATTACCTATTAAACTGTTGCTTGATTCTGAAAAAGCATTTGCAAAGAATTGCCATGGGAGCATGGCGCCAAAAACCAGTATGGGGTAGGGCACTCCTTCAGAAGGCAGTTTTGCAAGTTTGCCAAACACGATAGTAAAAACCAACATTATCAGTAGTGGGCGCAACAGTGCCCAGAGAATCCCGATCACAGTCTGCTTATACCGGACAAGAATGTCGCGCCAGGCTAAAAAGTAGAACAGTTCACGATAGTTCCACAGATCTTTCCAGTATAGACGCTCTGTACGGCCCGCCTCAATTATAAGTTCTCTGTTTGGCATTTACCCAGCTCCGCCTTGTAAGTTCCAGTTTGACTATTTTATAACATATAGAATTGAATGACTATATGTTAAATTTATGATCTTTTACCTGGCTTCCCAGATCAATATGCTCGGTAATTTTTTTAACTTGGGTTCGAATGCTTTGAATTCATCCCGACTAAGGACCAGGGAACGGATTTTTCGTTTGATATATCGTTCAGTTTTTCTGCTCAAGTCATTGAGGTGATACTGATTAATATCTCCAACCAGTAACAGGTCAATAATGCCCGTGTCTTTACCTTCTGCGTAGTCGTCGAGTAGGTATGCGCTTTCAAGGTTGCCGAGCCGGGTGACGATGCCGTCAACAACCTGATCGATGCCCATAACCTTACCAACCATGGATTTGAGTTCTGCAAACAATGGATGTTTCGGGTTGGCCTTATAAAAGACCTGCCTTCCGCTTTTTTGAGAAGTGAGGAGTCCGGTTCTCGTGAGCTGGTTGAGCTCCTCGCGCACCGAATTTGTTGAAACGTTGAATTCTTTGGCCAGTTCCCGCAGGTATGAGCTGGTATTTGGGTTAAAGAAAAAACGTATCAGCAGCTTGACCCGTGTTTTTGATGAAATAAGCCCTATGAATAGATTGTCCAATTATGATTCCTTTATGAGTAATTAAACTACTCATAACATGTCAATGTAACGATGTCAATTATTTTTTATGGCTATTTTATAAATAATAAATTTCAAAAAAGATTGATTTATGGTAACGTTTTAGCCACTAAGCCACTAAGCCACTAAGCCACCAAGGCACAAAGAAGGAGTATAAATTATAACCCTTTTATAATCTTAGGATCTTCGTGTCTGGCTGTACTATTACGATTTGTGTTTTTTAAGTATTAATATTTTGGGAACAATGACGAGAAGGAATATGGAAAAAATAGCACCTGAAACTCACGACAATTATATTAAAGCCCTTATGGACATCAGCCGGGCCATAACATCGGACCTTTATCTGGAAGATATCCTCAAGCTTATTGTGATGGTTACCGCCAAAGTTACCGGCGTTGAAATCTGTTCTTTGTGGCTTATAGATGAAAGTTTAACTCCTAAAAAAATCAGTCTAAAGGCCACACAAGCCATCGACCCCGATTATGTGAAAGACCGCTCCCTAAACATGGATGAAGGCGTGGTCGGCTTTGTTGCCACGCATAAATGCCCTCTGATTATTAAAGATGTTTTGAAAGAACCCCGGTTCAAGGAAAAAGAGATGGCCAAAAAACTTGGGTTGGTATCAATGGTCGGTGTACCCCTTCAGGTTAAGGATGAAAAAGTGATCGGAGTGCTCAATTGTTTTACTTTCAGGTCCCATGAATTTTCAGAAACAGAAATAAATTTGATAACGACGGTAGCCAACCAGGCGGCTGTGGCAATAATCAACACGGAACTGATGGTACAAACCAAGGTGATCCAGGAGGAACTCGAAACCCGTAAGCTTGTGGAGCGTGCCAAAGAGATTCTAATGCGCCGGCGTAATATGAACGGAAATGATGCATTTCGATGGATCCAAAAAAAGAGTATGGATTCAAGGAAGTCCATGCGCCATGTGGTAGAAGCGATCCTGCTCTCTGAAGAACTTGAATAGGCGCTCAAGTAGTAAGACTCAAGTTAAACAGGACGCAGATTTCCGCAGATATACACAGATAATATTCATAAATTCATAAATTTAAAAATCTTAACAATCTGTGTTTATCTGTGTCCAAAAAAGGAAATTCCTGTAGTATTGAATTAAATATCTTTTAAAAGCTGGTTCGCCGGAGATTTGTCAAGTTCATAGCTAAATGTTTGTAGCACTTCGGACAAAGAATTTAATTCAGCGGTCTGCGCAACAGGGATGCTATCTACCCCTATCTCCTCCAGAGCTTCAATAATCGATTTTATGGTAATGGTATTTATATCACGGGCCGGTTGATAGGATAATTCTTTATTCTCTTTTATTTCGGTATTGGAGAAGATCCTGCTTTCAACAAATTCGTCAAGTATCTTTTGTACCAGACGAATCGGAATTTCCAGGATATGGGATATTTTAGAAGCTGTTAAAGGCATTTCTCCTTTTGAAAAAGTGGATATTATAAGATGAGCAATTTGTAGAGAGAGTAATCTTTTAAATGCCGGGCTGATCTGTCGGCAATCCGGTTCAAATTCATAAGTATCAGCATATTGGTAAGCAAAAGAGATTTCTGCTCCAAAAAGGACAACAAGCCAGCTCAACTGCATCCATATTAAAAATAACGGAAGTGCGGCAAAACTTCCGTATATCGCATTATATTTTGCCATTCCGACCTGAAAGTTAATATAAGTCCATTGGGCAACCTGGAAAATCGTTCCCGCAATAACACCGGCAATAAATCCGGAACTGAGATTAACTTTGGTGTTGGGCATTAAAACATAAATAAATGTAAAAAGGATCCATACCAGGCAATACGGTATTAATTTCAGCATAACAAATATGATCGGACTAAACATTCCAAGCAGCGCTACTTTTTCGGTTATTAACGTAATCTGAGTTGTTATAAACACCGTAGCACTGCTGGACAAGATTACCAGTATGGGAGAAATTAGTATAATGGAAAGATAGTCACCGAATTTTCTCCCATAAGTGCGGGGCTTTTTTATCTCCCAGATATCATTAAATGAACGTTCGATGTTGCTTAATAATTTGATGACCGTCCAGAATAGGAATACTATGCCTATACCGGCGATCATACCGCCTTTTGTGTTTTCTAAAAGTGAACGGGCAAAATCAACAACCCGTATCATTACTTCTTCCTGCCCGGGAAATTTTTCAAAAAGTAGTTTCTCAAGAAGTTTTTGAAAGCCGAAGCCCTTTGCAATCCCGAAAGCCATGGCCACCACGGGAACGATGGAGAGTATAGAATAAAATGTAAGCGCCGATGCCTGTAATGAACATTTGTCTTGACCAAATCCACGAGTTGCCAAAAGAAGAATTCGG
>Ga0209345_10005022_pt1 | contig 12501 bp, 10 predicted proteins | sample Cruoilmetagenom7_FD_187294 | JGI IMG/M metagenome (GOLD analysis project Ga0209345, IMG submission 187294) | Oil polluted marine microbial communities from Coal Oil Point, Santa Barbara, California, USA - Sample 7 (SPAdes) (version 2) | ecosystem: Environmental > Aquatic > Marine > Oil seeps ...
CAATTATTCTTAGGGGTAATGAGGATTCGTATTCGTTTAAATTAGGAAAGGTCAATTTTGAGATTTACCACGATAAGGGGGAAACAGACGATTCAATTTGGTTGTGGGTACCAGAAAAGAAGACAATTTGTACCGGTGACTTAATACTTTCGTCGTTTCCTAATGTAGGGAATCCTTATAAAGTTCAGCGGTATCCTAAAGATTGGGCAATAGCTATGTCAAGAATGCTAGATAAAAACGCAGAATATTTAGTTCCCGGCCATGGAAAGCTCATCGAAAGGAAAATTAAAGTAAGAGATGTTTTATCGATTAAAGCAGAAGCTATGAATTTTGTTCACGATGAGGTTGTAAAAAGATTAAACGAGGGAAAATGGTTCGAACAAATTTACTACGAAATGCTTGAAATCTTTCCAGAAAAGTTCAAAAAACACAATGCTTTATTACCCATTTATGGTTGTTATCGTTTCGCTATTCATGCTACTTACAGACTTTATCACGGGTGGTATAACAGCGGAAATCCTACCGATCTTTTTCCAGCCAAAACGGATGATATCGCCAGAGAATTCTTAAAATTAAATAGCGAAGAAAAATACCTGGAGCACGCCAAAAAGCTTTATTCTGAAGGTAAAAGGCAGCTTGCTTTACATGTTCTTGATATAGTTGTAAAAGGAACTGATGAGAAAAATGTAGAAACTTTAGTTGAAGCTTTAAAGTTAAAAGTGAAGATCTTAAAAGAAAAAGTACAAGATGAGCCCTCTTTCATAGCAGGGAACATTATCAATAATGCAGCTTATCAAATAAAAGAAAGATTGAAAGAATTGAAAAAAAAAATAAATTAAAAATTTTATTTTATGTATTGATTTTAAGGTTCAAGAACTTCTGTTTTACTTAACGCAGTAATTGTTTTATCTTTAGGTTCTGGTACAAAATGTAAAACAATAAATACCCCAATAAATGCTATTAAGCTAAGTAGCATACCCGTCCCTAATGCTTGAAGCGATATAAAAGGATTTGCTAATCTTTCTGCTGTAGTTGTATAAGGATTTAAAGTATCAGAGATCAATCCTACCATGAATCCACCAAAACTCGCTCCCCGAGCAATAGAAAAGATAATTGAATTTGCTGAAGCTCTCACTTCAGTATCGTACAACTCAGATGACCAAACGCCGAATATACCGTGTAACCCAAACCCAAGAGTTATGAATATTGCTGAAGTTAAGATTATTGAATTGTTAAAAATAACTAGGGTAAATATAGCAAACATTGCACCACCAAAGATACCAAAAAGATTGTCAATTAAAAACGCTTTTTTTCTTCCTATGTAATCACTTAAAACTCCAAACAAAAACAAGCCCAACGCTGCAATCATCATTAAAACTAACATATATATAAGTGCAGAACTTTTTGGATTAGCCAACCCTTGAAAAGCAAAAAGATACTCGAAAAAGACCGGAGCAAGATCAACTAACGAGTGGTAAGCGATTTCAGCACACCAGAAAAGTAAAGTTAATAAAATCGTTAATTTGAGCCACTTGGAGCTAAAAACCTCTTTAATTCTTAATTTTTGCTTTTCTTTCCGTTCTTTCACCCCTTCATCGTATTCTTTCCAAACTGCTGATTCTGGTAACGCGAACCAAAAGAGAATTATAAATGGAATGGGAAATAAAGCCGTTAAGAAGCACCATTGCCACCCAATGGGTCCAATTATTAATGCAACAATTATAGCAGCGATATATCCAACGACAAATGTTGAGTGAACCAGCCCACCTGCCGCACCTCTCCGTTTTGACGAAAAATGTTCAGATATAAGAGAAAAAGCAATACCCCAGCTAACACCAAGTCCAGAAATTAACCGTAATATAGCAAAGAGTAGAAATCCATCAGAGGGAACTATAGCAGTTAAGGAAGAAAAAATTGCATCCCAGGCTATTGAAATTATCAGAGCTTTCTTTCGTCCAAATCGGTCTCCTATCTCTCCAAACAAAATAGCCCCTGGAACAGTAAATACAAATTGTAATGATATTACAAGCCCAATCGCAGCATCATTTACTCCAAAGAATATCTTTAAGTCCGTTGCAAGCAAACTAATTAATACCAAGGAGTAACCATCGTGCATCCAAGCGATAATCGCGGCGAGAACAATTACTAATGTAGTAAATTTTGTAACTTTTTTTACTTCACTCATTTTACGCACTTTTTTATTAAAATTTTGATTAGTTAACTATTATTTTATTTTCTATATAAAAGTTATAAAAATTTGAGAACAAAATTATTGAGGGTGTTTTGTTAATGAAAAAGAAGAAAATATAAAACTATTGCATTTAATTGTAGTTTGACTAATTTAAGTTATAAAGTAAAAAGTCAGCGCCAAGGCGCCTAATACGAAAATTATAAGTCCAACGGCCCGTCCCATTGTTTTAGCAGATATTTTCTGAATATATGTAGAGGCTATTATACCGGATATAATCGAACCGATTGCTAGATAAAACGAAAGTTCAAAATTAAAAAAGAACCGTCCTTTAATTGTAATACCAAAAAATTGGTAAAATGAGAAAGTACATAAGCCAATTATTATGCTTAGAATTAGAGCTGTACCAACCCCTTTTTTGAGTGGGTATCCGTAAAGTATAACTAACGCTAACACAAAAATTAGACCAGAACTCGCTCCAAATAATCCCGAATTTAAACCAACAAATATTCCAAAAAATATTGTTAATAGATAAAACATTCTCGAACCGCGCGATATAAATCCTTGAATAGTATCTGTTTCAGAAGCTAACTGTTCGTCGATCTTTTTATTTAATTCGGCGAGTTCTTCTTCGCTTTTTGCTTTTTTTATGGTTTTGCGTGCCATATTCTGAACCATTTTTTTTACGGATTCGTAACTGGGAAAACCTCGCTTAAGAAAGGTAAGCCCTAAAATCATCACAAATATTGGAACAAACCAGCCAAAAATGCTACCTAAAGGAGTTGTCATCAATGTAAAAACGCCAAAAAAAGATATAACTACGCCTATAATCATTATTATGAAAATATCTACTCTAATTTTGAATTGTTTTTTCCTGAGATATCCTATTGCCACGGTTGCGGATGTAATCAAATCATTTAACAGATTTATTGCAATAGCTAAAAACACATCTCCAGTGAATAACAGAACAATCGGAACCACAATTCCTAAACCAGTTTGACCAATAAAGCTTATACTGATTCCTACAAGCGCACCTATAGAGATTAATATTGCAATTTGAAATATTTCCAAAGCTACTATATTCACACCTTTTATTCTTTATTTTTAATAATAATAAGTATTGAATTATGGTATATTTATAACTATCATTAATAGCTAAAAGCATACTTTTAAATCATTTAACATTAATTTGCGCGTTCTGTGTCAATTTGGGGTTCCTTGTATGTATAAAAACCCTACAACTATTGAATAACTTTGATGTTAGAAAAAATAAAGTTACATATGAAATCAATACTAACTCCTATTACTTTTAAAAAGTTTTTTAAGTGTCCTATAATTCCCTTTTTAATACATAATATTAAAGGGACTTAAAAGTAATGCTGATTCAAAAAACTATTATAACTGAATCTAGGAATTCATATAAGCAATTTTATCCCTTTTTATTGTTAAAATTAAATCTTCTCTTATTATTACTATAATAACCCCTCTCTTCTATTGAAAGGAAGGAGATTTCTTTCTCTTTAGGGGGGTTTTGTATAAAAAATTAAAATTAAATATGGGTAAAGAAAAATGGAAAAAATCAGTAATGTAAGTGTTTCGCAAATAATGGAGGAAATTCGAGACTCACTTACTCTTCCAGATAAAGCATATTTTTTCGATACAACGCTCCGTGATGGTGAACAAACCCCAGGTATAAGCTTTACTCACAAAGAGAAAATATCTATTGCACAAACACTAAGTGAGATGAAAATTGATGTAATTGAAGCGGGATTTCCAATTACTTCTAAAGGCGATTTTGAAGCATGTAAAGCTATATCTAAATTAGGTTTAAATTCTGAAGTAATGGGATTAGCGAGAATGGCAAAACTTGATATCGATAAAGTTATTGAAGCAGACATGGATAGTATTCATGTTTTTATTGCTACTTCAGACATTCATCTTAAATCCAAACTTCAAATGAGCCGTGATGAAGTAATAGAGCAAATTACTAAATATGTTTCTTATGCTAAAGAGCATTTCTCGACTGTATTATTCTCAGCTGAAGATGCAACTCGTTCCGATCTTAATTTTTTGATTAGAGCAAATTTAAATGCAATTGAGAGTGGAGCAACGAGAATTAACATTCCCGATACAGTAGGTACTATCTCACCAAAAGCGTTCGGATTTATGGTAAAAAATGTATATAAAGCAATTCCAAGTGACATTAGAATAGCAGTACACTGTCATAACGATTTTGGCTTAGCTGTTGCGAACACCATCGCAGGTTTCGAAAATGGAGCCTCGGAAGCTCAAACTACAATTATGGGCTTAGGAGAACGAGCTGGTAATGCTTCTTTTGAAGAAACAGCAATGTCACTCTATGCACTCTATCAATTACCAATGAATATTATTACGCAAAAGATATTTCCCACTGCGAAACTTATCGAAAGTTATTGTGGCGGTAAGGTTAAGATAGGACGCCTTCAGCCCTTGATAGGACAAAACGCATTTTCTCACGAAGCAGGCATTCACGCTCACGCCATGATTAAAAATGCGCGAACCTATGAACCGATCACCCCTCAGTTAATTGGAATAAACAGATCTGACAATGTAATGGATATTATTAAGCAATCCATTAAATTTGGAAAACATAGTGGTGGGCATGCGTTAAACGCAAAATTAAGAAGTCTTGGAATTAATACGAATGATCAACAATTCGTTAAAATAATGACCCATGTTAAAGATTTTGGAGACAAGGGACATGAAGTTTCCGAAGAAGATTTTTTAGCGATTGTGAAGGATGTAATGGGAGAAATTCCTGAAGAAGAACAATATGTAATACTTGAAGAATTAACTGTTTTGACTGGTTCTATAACTCCTACTTCAACCGTGCGTTTAAAAATAAGAAATGGTGATTTCATTGAAAAAGTTGCTTCTTCGGTAGGTGTTGGTCCTGTTGATGCGTCAGTAAATGCTATTGTTAAATGCTTTAAACCTATGAGTAAGATTAAACTTTTGAATTTTCAAATTGATGCGATTACTGGAGGAACTGAAGCGTTAGGACATGTAACCATCGAAATTTTAGATATTGAAAGTAACATGATAGTCAAAACAAGTGCTACTCACGAAGATATTGTGATGTGCTCGGTTTTAGCTCTTGTAAAAGGCTTGAATCTTATAGTTAAGAAAAAAAGTGCTGAATTGTAAAAATTATCTTTTAAAAAAAACGAATGGTGTAAATTATGGGTTTGACAATTACAGAGAAAATTCTTAGAGACCATTGTCAGAATAAAAAAGCCGTTGCTGGTGATTTTATTATGGCCGAAATCGATAAATGTTTGGCTAACGATATTACTGCTCCCATTGCTATAGAAGTATTTGAAAAAGTGATAGAAGATTCAAAAGCTGAAGTTTTTGACTCTTCTAAAATCATTTTAATCCCTGACCATTTTACTCCAAATAAGGATGTGGCTTCTGCTGCTCAGTGTAAAATCCTTAGAGATTTTGCTACCAGACATAATATTACTAACTATTTTGAGGTTGGAAGAGGAGGCATTGAACATTGTCTTGTACCAGAATTAGGATTAGTGAAGCCAGGGGAGGTTTTCATAGGAGCTGATTCACATACATGCACATATGGTGCACTCGGGGCGTTTTCAACTGGAGTTGGATCTACAGATTTAGGTGTTGCAATGGCGTTAGGAAAATGTTGGCTTAAAATCCCTGAATCTATTAAATTCATTTATTCTGGTAGATTGAATGAATGGGTATCTGGAAAAGATTTGATATTGTATACAATAGGGGAGATTGGCGTAGACGGAGCCACATACAAAGCTATGGAATTTACAGGTGATACGATAAAACGCTTACCTATGGCAGATCGGTTTACTATGTGTAATATGGCTATAGAAGCTGGTGGAAAAAGTGGAATTATCGAACCTGATAAGATCACCACATCGTATTTAGATTCTTTTAAAAAATTGAAAGATGGTTTTTATTGCAGTGATAAAGATGCTGAATATGATGATATTATAGATTTTGAATGTGCTAATATTGAGCCACAGATTGCACTTCCTCATTCACCAGAGAATGTTAAATCCATTTCAGAAGTGCACAATATGAAAATAGAATTAGATCAAATAGTCATAGGATCGTGTACAAATGGTCGGCTTGTCGATTTAAGAAATACCGCAAAAATTCTAAAAAAGCGTAAAATCAATAAAAAGCTAAGATGCATAATAATACCAGGAACGCAAAACATATATCTAAAAGCAATAGAAAGAGGTTACATTGAGAGTTTTGTTAATGCTGGTGCAATAGTATCAACTCCTACTTGCGGTCCTTGTTTAGGTGGTCATATGGGCGTTTTAGCAAAAGGAGAGAAAGCGTTATCCACAACGAATAGAAACTTCCAAGGGAGAATGGGGCATGTTGATAGCGAAATCTTTTTATCCAGTCCCGTAGTTGCAGCTGCTTCAGCAATAAAAGGATATATAACATCCCCAGAATATTTGTAAGGTAAGAAGTGAGAATGAAAATGATTGGAAAGGTAATTAAGTATAACCTCAAAAACATTAACACTGATTTAATAATTCCTGCGAGATATTTAATTAATTCAGATTATGATTATTTAGCACAGCACTGTATGGAGGATTTAGATCGCGATTTTGTAGAAAAAGTTAAAAAAGAAAATTATCAAATCCTCATCGCTGGCTCTAATTTTGGATGTGGTTCAAGTAGAGAGCACGCACCCTCTGCGATTAAAGCTTCAGGAATAACATGTATCATCGCACCTTCTTTTGCAAGGATTTTTTTTAGAAATGCCATCAATATTGGCTTGTCAATAATTGAATTTCCTGATATTGGAAAGATAAAAACAGGTGATATATTAAAGATCCAATTTGAAGAAGGATTAATTAAGAATACCTCTACTGCAGAAGAATTTCAAATTAAAAAACAACCAAGCTTTCTACAACAAATAATTTCTGCCAGAGGTTTGATTAATTTTGCTCGAAAGCAAATAGAGTAATAACTCTCGAAGCTAAAGGTTGAAACAATTTCTTATCTATTAACGAGGATATTATTTCTATGTCCTTTGATTAATCCAATGAATAGTTTTTAATCTATTTACGTAGCAGCAACTCTCTTAGGAAATTTGGATTGTGCCTTAAGATTTTCTTGCAATAATTTATTTACCAACTTGAATCTTTTGTCTCGGAAGTCTTTTTCATCCCATAAATTATTCAATTCATGAGGGTCGTTTTTACGATCGTATATATCACCAAAATTGTCTAATCCTTCGTAGACAGTTAACTTATAATTTTCAGTAATTAAATGTCTTATTCGGGCTTCCAGAGGACCGACTTCTTCGTCGTTCTCTATTAAAACGCAATCTCTTATTTTCTTGGTGGGATTTTCTAAGACCTGAGACATATCAAAACCTTGCATATAAGGTGGGTGGTGTCGCTCTTTTACATTTAAAAGGTTAAGAATCGTTTTAGGAAGATCAACAGTACTAACTAAAGATTGAGACACACCAGGCTTTGTTAATCCGGGTACTTTCCAAATTAAAGGGATGTGACAAGGTCCTACGAAAGGACATGGTCCTTTGAATAGAAGTCCATGATCACCCATTAAATCGCCGTGATCGCTGGTAAAAATTACCATTGTATTTTCTGAACACCCCAACTTTTCTATAGATGCTAGTATTTTACCTACGCTATAATCTACATACGCAATAGCTGCGTAAGTTAAAGCAGTAATCTTGCGAACCTCTTCTTCTGTTGATTCTCGCAAGAACGCTTTTTTAAATGGCGGGTTTTTTAAATGATATCCTAAATATTTATGGCGATATAAATTTTTTACATCTTTAAAACTTGCGGGGAGTTCTATATCTTCTGGTTTATACAAGTCTTGAAATCTCTTAGGTGGATATAGAGGATAGTGTGGATCTGGAAAAGAGCAATGCAAATAAAACGGTCTCTCTCCATATTCACCTTTAGCATATCTTTCGAGGAAAGCAATTGTTCGTTCTTGAACATAGGTAGTATTGTATAAATCTTCTGGTATTCCATCGCAATATAAACTAAAAAGATTGTCGTAATTCTGAACTCTTTTCCGCATGGACTCCGCTAACTTTGGAGCCCTTTCTTCCAACCATTCTGTGTAATGGCCAGCGCAAATAGTACCATTTCCTGAAACCACTTCCACTTCGTCGTAGCCATAATATGGGAGAGGAAAATTCTTTCCCACAGGATCGTTTTTACCTTTATCTACCGCCCAACTAATTAAACTTTCGGCAGATTTTGTTTTTTGCTTAAACGGACCTAGCCAAAATTGATGGTGTATTTTTCCAATAGCCGCAGTATGCCAACCTCTTTTTTTTAGCGTTTTTGTAATGGTAGGAAGGTCTTCTGGTAAATTAATTCCGTTGCTTCTAACGCCATGCACATTTGGATATAGTCCCGTGAGCAAAGTTGCTCTATTAGGCATGCAAATTGGGTTAGTACAATAATAATTAGTAAACCTCACTCCTTCACTTGCCAACCTATCGAGGTTTGGAGTTTTTAGAATAGGATTTCCAGCACATCCTAAATGATCAGCTCTTTGGGCATCAGTTATTATAAATAATACATTCATTTTTTCGCTCATAATAATCAGATAGAAGAATTTTTCTATTAAAATTATGTTTTTAGGTATAACTTAGATTTCGATTTTTAGAAATATAAAGTTAATGTAGAAAAAATAGAAAAAGAAATTCTTATTTTTTAGGGCTAATAATTGTTATAATATTAAAAATCATATCAAAAAACAATTTATGTAAAAAAGAGATATTATTTTAATACGAAGACTGTTATTTTTCAATTGAGCAATAGAAACTTTCAATTATTATGGCAAAAAAGTCTTTAAAAAAACCAGAATTACTCGCTCCAGCACAAGATTGGACTTCCTTAAGAAATATTACTGGATTAGCTGATGCCATTTATTTTGGCGTCAAGAAATATAATATGAGAGCAAAAGCTAAAAATTTCGAAAGAGGCGAACTTAAGGAGATCGTAAAATTCTGTCATCATCAAAAACCACCGTTGAAAGCATATTTAGCGACAAACATCTTAATCTACGATTCTGAATTGCAAGATTTAGAAAAATTGATATTAGAAGCAAAGAAAGCGGGTATAGACGCTATAATTGCTCACGATTTAGCAGTAATAAAGTTTGCTAAACGCGAAAAACTAAAATTTCACATCTCAACCCAAGCAAATGTATCTAACGTTGAATCTGCTAAATTTTTTGAAGATATAGGCGCTGAGAGAATTATTTTAGCCAGAGAACTATCTCTTAAACAAATAAAGCTTATTAAACATCATTTAACTAAGACGCAAATTGAATGCTTTGTTCACGGCTCGATGTGCACTTCGATTTCAGGTCGATGCTATCTATCAGCTACAATTTGTGATTCTGAAGAATTTTCGGCAAATCGAGGTAACTGTGTTCAGCCCTGTAGAAGAGAATGGCGTGTTATTGACGACGAAAATAATGAATTCATATACGATGGGCAAATGTTCTTGAACGCAAAAGATCTCTGTATGATTGAATTTATTCCAGAATTAATTGAAGCTAATATTAATGTTTTCAAAATTGAGGGTAGAATGAAAGATCCACTATATACCGAAACAGTAACTAAGTGCTACCGAGAAGCAATAGACAGCTATTTTAAAAATACTTTCTCAAAAGAAAAGGTTCGCAGCTGGTTAGAAAGGTTAGCTAAAGTCTATAATCGCGGGTTTCACACAGGATTTTATTTTCACAGACCAACAATTGAAGATGTTGAATTAAAAAGCAGAGGAAATGTATCCCCATATAAAAAACACTATCTTGGAAAGATATTATCGTTTAACGAAAATAGCATGACTGCAAACGTGTTAATTGAAATCAAAGAATTTAATCTAGAATTAGGAAACGAAATCATTATTGTCGGTGATACCACTTATCATCATCAAAAAATTAGGCATATGGTCTTTAAGGGTGAAAAAATTAAAAACATTTATAAAAAAAGATACGATAACCCTTTTAAAGTAAACATGCGCTTAAGTAGTAAGGTTCAGATAGATGATAAAGTTTATATCATGTATCGGACATAAATCAAATGTTTCAAATTAAGAATCAATAATAAATAACATATTAAGGCGGAGATTTTTTATGGAATTTGAGGAATTTGAAGAAAAAAGGAAAAATTTAGTAGAAAAACTTAAAAAGCGAAATATTTTGACTAAAACAAATGTAATTAAGGCAATGTTAAAAGTCCCCCGCCATAAATTTTTAGCCGAAGGAGCTCTATCTTCGGCTTATATAGATTCTCCCCTTTCCATAGGTATGTCGCAAACTATTAGCGCTCCACATATGAACGCAATGATGTGTGAATTGTTAAAACTAAAGGAAGGTGACAAAGTTCTAGAAATTGGAACTGGTTCAGGATATCATGCCGCTTTGTGTGCTGAGATTATAGCTCCAAAGAATTCACAAAATCCCGGACATGTATATACAATAGAACGACACTTAGAGTTAGCAGAAAGAGCTAAAATTAGATTAATTGATACAGGTTACGGTGATTCTGTTACAGTCATCCATGGAGATGGAACCTTAGGACATCCTCAAGAAGCGCCCTATAATAAAATTTTAGTAACTGCATCATCCCCTAAAAAAGTACCTCCTCCCTTAAAAGAACAATTAAAAGATGGAGGAATTCTATGCATTCCTGCTGGTTCTAAAGAATGGGGTCAAGAGCTCTATGTAATTACTAAAAAAGGAAAAGATTTTGACTACGAAAAGATTACTGGAGTTAGATTTGTTCCTTTAATTGGTAAATATGGATTTGATTAATTTTTTGATTCTATTCTTTTTCCTTAGCTTGGGTTTGTAGATAATTCAGATATTTTTCATCTTTTACAATATCCTCTTCAGTTAATGTTAATCTGAATGCAGGTTTGAATATCCAAAATAACGTAACTGGAATAATAATATAGAGGAATAAGTGAAATAAAAATAATGAATAAATTGCTAAATCAATATTAATGTGATCTTTATTACTCAAAGGAAGAATAAAGGTCAATTGAAAATTAATAATATCGTTTATAGGAATCCCTCCCGCTTCAAGAGAGACTTCCATCGTTCCATAACAAGTAAAATTACTTTTTTTGAAGAGATTAAGAGAAAATCTATTTACGGAATAATCGCTTCTTGGAGTGCCAAATTGAACCGATGTTTCATATACAAATTTAGTATCGTTGAAATATAGAATATTAATCGATGAAATTCCATAATTAACAACATCTCCAGTTGAGATCGATTCAATGAAAGTATTAACAGCATATCGATTATCATATTCACGATTAATACGGAGATGTAGATTACTACCTGCACTACCATCGCTATAGGAGTTAAAATAATCATCCTCAATATTGTAAACGCCAATACTAAAAACATTGTAAAAGTTAAAAGTTATTGGTGTGAAGGCGATTAATGCTAGCATGGAGATAATCAAGCTGATTATAAAATACCTATTTCTTTTTTTTAGAGATTTTATTTTAATTCATCTCACTAAAATATAATACAAATCTAAAGCACTTACTTATCTTAATAAACTTTATCAACAAATTGTTAACAGTGATTTAGAAAGCGAAAGAAAGAATTTAATTTTTTTTTATTTATCCTTGTTTACCTACAGTTTTTAGACTTAAGAGTATTAAATAGAAATCTCCTAAGAAGACCGTTCTTTTAATCTCTTCTCTATCAGTTTTTTACGGATATTTTTAACAAATTCATTATTATTAATCTCTTTCTTTAAAGATCCATTTGAATATGTATAGCTATTTTTTTTCCCATTTTTATAATATCCCATAAAATTCAGAACCAGAGTAAAGATTTTGATTTATATTTGATATTAGATTATTAATATATTTAAAGCTTACATTTTCATAAGTTATTGTACAGATCTGTGAATAAGAAAAGAAAAATCTTAATCGATGTTAATAATAATTTCATATTCAAAAGTTTTCTTAAGTTTAAATCGAGGTAGAACATTTATCCCTTGGTATATCTTTTTATAACCCTCGTCAGTGAACGCGTAAGCAATTATCGGAAATTTATATATTTTTATGGAATCTATATCTGCTTTAATTTGACTAGATAACGAATATTCAAAGTTCAATTTATAAGATTCGTCGAAAGCTTTAAAGTGGTGACCGGAGTATTCAAATGGTTGTAATAGTGAATTTTTTTTCCCTTCCAGAAACAACACTTGGTTACTTTCCCACTCAAATTTATTGGGATCACCA
>Ga0209345_10005024_pt1 | contig 12500 bp, 11 predicted proteins | sample Cruoilmetagenom7_FD_187294 | JGI IMG/M metagenome (GOLD analysis project Ga0209345, IMG submission 187294) | Oil polluted marine microbial communities from Coal Oil Point, Santa Barbara, California, USA - Sample 7 (SPAdes) (version 2) | ecosystem: Environmental > Aquatic > Marine > Oil seeps ...
TATTTGCTAGCAAATTTTCCATGCTACCGTATTCTTTCAAAAACTTTTTGGCAGTTTTATCACCAACTCCAGGCAAACCAGGAATATTATCAACGGCATCACCCATCATTCCTAAATAATCAATCACCTGTTCTGGGTGTTCAATTTCAAATTTAGCTTGCACTTCAGGAACTCCCCAAATTTCAATACCATTTCCCATTCGGGAAGGTTTGTACATAAAAATATTTTCAGAAACTAATTGCGCAAAATCCTTGTCAGGAGTTACCATATAGGTTTTAAATCCTTCTTTTTCAGCTTGTTTAGACAGCGTTCCAATTAAATCATCGGCTTCAAACCCTTCTTTTTCAATAATTGGAATATGCATTGCTTCCAATATTTTATGAATATAAGGCACAGCAATTTTAATGGCTTCTGGCGTTTCAGAACGATTTTGTTTGTATTCAGGAAAAGCTTCAGATCTACTATGTGAACCTCCTTTATCAAAAGCAACTGCTAAATGATCTGGGTTTTCACGTTTAATAACATCAAGCAAAGAATTTGTAAACCCTAAAATGGCTGAAGTATCCATTCCTTTGGAGTTTATTCTCGGATTTTTTATAAGTGCATAATAGCCGCGAAATATTAAAGCAAATGCATCTAAAAGAAAAAGGCGTTTTTGTGCTGACATTGATTTTTTTGTTGAAATTTAGAATTGAGTAAAAGTAATAAAATGAATTTTAACATTTCATTAATTAAGCAGATAAACTATTTATAGACGAATACAGTATATTTACCTCAATTATTTTTTTTATGATTAGATGGGTTTTATTTTTTGCAATAATTTTATGTGTAGATTTTTACGCTTTTCAAAGTGTAAAAACAGTCACTAAAAATAGAATAGTATTTGCGCTTTATTGGTTAGTGTCATTTGCTGTTTTAATTAATTTCAGTTATAAAATTTCAACGTTTAATAGGTCTGATGGATTGAATCAATCAGTTATGTTGGCTTTTGGGCTTTTAGTTTTATCTATAACACCCAAAATAATTTCATTAATAATTTTATTTTCTGAAGATATTTTTAGAGTTTCTAGAGGGATTTTTAATTACTTTTCAAAAACAAACCCTGCAACTTTTTTACCAGAAAGAAGAGCATTTGTAAGTAAGTTAGCTTTAGGTTTGGCTGCTATACCTTTTACATCGGTTTTATACGGTATGGTTAAAGGAAAGTATAATTATCAGGTAATAAAACACACGTTGTTTTTTGATGATTTACCTGAGGCTTTTGATGGATTTAAACTAACACATATTTCAGATATTCACTGCGGAAGTTTTGATGATGCAGATAAGATTGCTCACGGAATAGATTTAATAAATGAACAAGAGTCTGATGTTATTTTGTTTACGGGAGATATTGTAAATAATAAAGCAGAAGAAATGGATCCTTGGATTTCGCATTTTAAAAGTTTAAAAGCATCTTTGGGAAAATATTCAGTACTTGGAAATCATGATTATGGTGAATATGTTCGTTTTAATTCTTTAGAAGAAAAGCAGCGAAATTTTGATGCGATAAAAGAGATACACCCAAAAATAGGATTTAATTTGTTGTTAAATGATAGTGTTTATCTAGAAAAAAATAATGAAAAATTAGCAATTGTTGGAGTTGAAAATTGGGGAACTAAATTCAAAAAAGCTGGTGATTTAAGCTTGGCTTCATCTAAAATTAAAAAAGAAGATTTTAAAATATTACTAAGTCACGACCCTTCACATTGGGAGAATGAAGTGAAAAATGACGAGAATAATTACCAACTAACATTAAGTGGACACACACATGGAATGCAGTTTGGAATTGAAATTCCTGGTTTAAAGTGGAGTCCGGTTCAATATATTTACAAACAATGGGCAGGTATTTATAAAGAGTTGAATCGCTATATAAATGTAAACAGAGGTTTCGGGTTTTTGGCTTTTCCAGGTAGAGTTGGTATATGGCCAGAGATTACCGTAATAACATTGAAAAAGAGGTAGCTATGGATTTTTTAATATAAAATGCTACATTTGTAAGTAGTTAAACTTTTATTTTTTGAAATATTGTTTGAAAAGAATATAAAATTATGACAAAATTTGGAGAATTAATAGGATCTGATATACCTGTGTTGATAGATTTTTTTGCAGAATGGGAAGAAGATGCTAATGACTTGCATAGTACTTTACGTGATGTAGCTGCAGCACTTGGAGACAAAGCAAAAGTTATAAAAATTGATATTGAAAAGAATGAAACGCTTGCAAATGCACTAAAAATTAAAGGAAATCCAACGTTTATTATTTATAAAGATGGTGAAATGAAGTGGCGTCAATCAGGCTCTCAAGATGCTAATACATTAATAAATTTGGTTGAACAATACGTTTAATTAGCATATTTCAATCAACTATATAATTATATAAAAGAATAGAACTATAAAAAATATATAAAAGCTCCAAGTGATATGCAAATTTATCATTTGGAGCTTTTTAATTGTAGGTTATTCTTCACTCATTAAAAACTCAAAAAGTTTTAAATATTCAACATATTCATCTTTTATAGATGTTGCATAAGCCTCATCATCAAAACGAATAGCAGTTTTTACTATTTGGTCATACATTAATAAACTACGTTCTACATCATTAAAAACACTTTCAATTTCATAGGCATCAAACTGGCTATAATACGTAAGGTTTTCTTGTAAAACTGTTTTTAATTGTGAAGCTAAATTTCTTGCTTTTTCTTTTTTATCAATAGTGTAGTATAAGTCTAAATAAGAAATTAGCATACTGTAATGGCCAAACTTATGAACTGGCATTTTTTCTAATGAGATATCTAAAATTTCTTCGGCTTTGTTAAATTTATTTTCTTCAATTAAAGTTCTAGCCAAGCGCTCCATATTATTACGGTATGAAACTGAGTTTTTACGTGTTTCAGGATCTAAGTATATGTTGTCATCGGTAATGTTTCTCCAATCCCAATTCTTTACATTTTCATACATAATATCTGTATTAATTCGTCCCATTTCAAAGAAATTTCCATCATTAGGAGTTAAAATAGGGACAAACCTGTATGCCATTCCGTCTAATTGTAAATAGTCTTTTAGCCAAATATATTCTTCATCGGCTTGTGCTCCTCCTGTGAAATAAATTGGTTTTTCCCAATTATTATTTGCAAGAATATCAAGCATTAAAATTCTATTTTTAGAGAGTTGACTGGCAATTTCTATATCAATATATGGAACAATTAGGTGGGCGTCTTTTTCTGCAACAACACCATTTCTTAAAACAGTTTCTTTGTCAACAGGAATTCTAATTTTATTAGTTGGTAAAACTTTTTCAGGAATACCGTCTTCATCTAAATCATAAAAAGTAATTTCTTTATCACTTTCAATCCATCTCATAAAGTAATTAATATCTACAACTGAATCTTTTAGCTGAGGAAAAATTTCTTCAAAATAATAGGCAACATCTAAAGTTCCTAATTTATATTTTTCATGTGTTAATTGAGATGGAATAGGATCAGCTTCATATGTTTTACGCTTCATTTGATCTATATACCAATCGGTTTGAAAAAGACTAGTGTTAATCAATTTCATATCCGTTCTGTAATTTTCAACTTCTTGTAAATACCAAAGCGGGAATGTATCATTATCACCAATAGTAAATAAAATAGCATTTTCAGCACAAGAATCTACATAGGCTTTTGCGTTTAAATGCGAAGTGTACCTGTTAGATCTATCGTGGTCGTCCCAGTTCTCAAAAGCCATTAGTGTTGGTACAGCAAGTAGTGAAACTAATGTGACTGTAATTGCTATAGTGTTTTTATTTGTGTATTCTTTTAGTTTTTCAAAAATGGCTAAAACGCCAAAGCCAATCCAAATTGCAAAAATGTAGAAGGAGCCAACAACTGCGTAATCACGTTCTCTAGGTTCAAAAGGTTTAGGGTTTGTATAAAATATAATTGCCAAACCTGTAAAAGCGAAGAAGAGAAGTAATGTGTAAAAATCGTTTTTATTATTTTTAAATTGAAAAACAAGCCCAATAATTCCTAAAATTAGAGGGAGAAAGTAATAGGTGTTTCTACCTTTATTATTTTTAACATCAGAAGGTAAGTTGTCTTGTGTTCCTAATCGTAATTCATCAATAAATTGTATGCCGCTTAGCCAATTTCCGTTTTGTAAATCTAACTGACCTTGCTCATCATTTTGTCTTCCAACAAAATTCCACATAAAATACCGTCCATACATATAACCAAATTGAAAATCAATCATAAATTGAATGTTTTCAATAAAAGTTGGTCTTCTTTTACTATTTTGAGGTATGCCAGCAATAGATTTGTAGTTTCTAATTACACCGGCATCAGTACTTACCATTCTAGGAATGAAACCTTTGTGTTTACTATTCCAATTAGGTAAAGCGTCTTTATAATTATTTACAATAATATATTTATTAGTCTTTTCGTCTTTTTCATATTTAGGTTTGTCGTCTCTTGTTGGGTTTTCATTATCAGTATCTCTATTGTAAATTAATGAATAATACGTATCGTAAAAAACATTGGCATCTCCATACTGTTCACGATCGTAATAAGCTAATAATTCTCTTGCACTTGACGGATTATTTTCATTAATAGTTGTGTTTGCATTAGCTCTTATAGGAAGCATTAACCAACTAGAAAATCCAATCATTATAAATAATACTGAAAGAATTAGTGTGTTAGCGCCAATCTTGTTTTTTTTATGCGTATAATTTAAACCGAAGTAAAAAGCAGCAATTAAAACTATTGCAGCAATTATGCTTCCAGAGTTAAAAGGCAAACCAATTGAATTTACAAAAAATAATTCTAATGCACTAAAGTATTTTAAAGTGAAAGGGAATAGCATTTTAAAAACAAATACCAATACAAGTACCGATACTATATTTGCTATTATAAACTGTTTAGTGTTTAAAATTGTGTAGTTTTTATAGATGTATAAAAATACAATAGAAGGTATTACCAATAGAGATAGGATGTGTACTCCAAAGGATAAACCTACTACAAAACTTATTAATAATAACCATTTGTTACCTTGTGGTTTGTTCATTTCAGCTTCCCATCGTAAACCTAACCAAAATAATAATGCCATTAAAAATGAAGACATTGCATACACTTCTCCTTCAACAGCGCTAAACCAAAAACTATCAGAAAACGTATATGTTAAAGCGCCAACAAGTCCGCTGCCTAAAATAGCAATTGAACTGCTTTTAGTTACTTCAGAAGTGTTTTTTATAAGCCTTTTTGCCAAGGCTGTTATGGTCCAAAACATGAATAAAATTGTGAAGGCACTTGCCAAAGCAGACATGAAATTAACCATTTTAGCAATTTCTGTAACTTCATTGGTAAACATAGCGAAAAAGGCGCCTAACATTTGAAATAATGGCGCTCCTGGTGGATGGCCAACTTCAAGTTTTACAGCTGTAGAAATATATTCACCACAATCCCAATAACTAACTGTAGGTTCAAGAGTTAACGTGTAAGTTACTAATGCAATTGCGAAAACGGACCAGCCAAGAATGGTGTTCCATTTAGAAAAGTTAAATGAATTCATAAAAAATTTTTTATTGAGGCGAATTTAGTAAATTTAAACTTAAATATTGAAAGTTAGATTGATATGAAATGGTAATAAAGTCTTAAAGTGTTGTTAAATATGATTTATTAAAAAAAAACAAAAATTTATTTGTGGAATTAAAACTTTACGTTAAATTTGCAGCCTTAAATTGACCTATGGTGTAATGGTAGCACTCCGGTTTTTGGTATCGTCAGTCAAGGTTCGAGTCCTTGTAGGTCAACTTTAATAAACCGTAAACACTTATAAATTAAGGATTTACGGTTTTTCTTTTTTAATATTTGTACGATTTATGTACGGTCAATAAAAAAACCGCCTTATTTTGGTTATTTAAAGCGGTTAAAAAATTGCTATGAAAAAGAATAGAGTCTATGAAAACTCTATTTTATAAATGTAGATAATTTAATTACTCTGTTTTTTTTTGTGTAAAAAAAATATGTTTTGTTCCATATTTTACACCCTTTAAATAAACTTAATTTATTTCATCATATTTAAAATAAAAATAATACGAACCACTTCATTTGTAAATTCATCTTTTGTGTCCCATACCAATTCAATTTCTTCGCCTTTGGTCAGCATAATTCTGGTCTTTTGGAATTGATCCTCATTGGGCAACAAAGACTTGAAGGGAAATTCACCATTAAAGGATTCTTGAAGTACTATGGTATCATTCACTTCTCCAAATTCAAATATAAATTTATTTTTTTCAATATGAATCTTTCCTGTCATAGGAATATCTATATCAGTCATAAGCATTCTTGTAATCTTAAATTCTTGTGAATATGAACTTGTTATTGTGCTTATAAGTAATATCGTTAACGCTATTTTTTTCATTTGATGGGTTTTAAGTTGTTCCGTAAATTTATTTAATGCATCTAAATTGTGTTTTCCCAGTTATTCAACATAAACTGATTCCCAACTTGAATAATCAATTTTTTCAATTATCAGTTAGCTGAGTTAAAACTGATGTTAAAAATTAATTAAACTTCTGTTTATTTAATACAACCAAGTTTTTTAATAAAAAAATCTTTGAATTCAATTTCAGTAATATCATCGTAATAATCTGACCCTGACAATCTAATTGTTTTAATAGGGGATTTTTTTAATCTAACAATATCACTGGATGTTAAATATCCTACAAAATTGAAATTGCCACAATCAATATCACCTTTATGATAAAAATTCACAATATCTCCATTTTCCAATTTAAATTTCACCATTGATTGTCGAGGAGAATATGGGCTTGTACAACCTAAATCTTGTGGAGATTGTATTTCAATATATTTTGACTTTCCATATTTTCTTAATCTAACATAAACAATAGTATTTAATGTTTTGTGCTTGTTGAGATTGTAGAAAATTGTTGTTTCTCTTTTGCGAGAAGTAAATTCATCAATTTCATTTGTAGAATAACTACATTCATTATAAAATTTATTTATTTCAACTTTTTTCTTTTCCAATGAATTTGAAAGCAAATGTTTTTTCAGTTCTTCAGCTTTAACTTTCTTATATTCTTTCAGAAGAGGACTCGTGATAGTAGGATGTTCTAACCCAATAGTATTAATATCAAAGTGTTTTACATAACCACATAACGTATCTATGCGTATTTTGAAATATTCATCAAAATAATCCAAAAGAATAGCTTTCTTGTCGACTTTAGTTGTTTCAATAATTGAACCAAATAAAGAAGGGCTATTTTTTATTTTAGTGTATTTACTGACATTTACAATAAGTAGAGAATCTTTGACATAACTAAGAATATTTTCTTTCAAACTATCCATTTTTTTTCTGTCAGCAATTATTTTTTTTTTAAATTCTATTCTTTTAATTAACTTAATAGAGTCATTTCTTCTGTTTATTGATTCAATTCGTTTCAGCTTTAATTCTTTGATTTTAATTACATCATCAGATATAAAAATAAAAGGTTCAATTACATAACCAATGCAATCATTATATTTAATTTTCCACCAATTTTCACTGACAAACTCTATAACTTCCAATTTTTTATTTGCCTTGAACTTACATTTTGAATTCGCATTAATACTAATACCATCCTTTATAAAACCATTGCGTATAAATTTAGTAGAGGCAGTTTGTGAAAAACAAAAAGTAGTAAAGAAAACAAGTAATAAGGTAATTTTTTTCATAGCTTTTTTTAAATTACTATAAATGTAATTTATTTAACATAAAATAATTATGACTTAAATCATACTTACCAAATAAGATAATTTATTTCTTACCTCTCTTATTAATTTAGTAGAGGTTTTTTATTACCCAATACCCCCAATAAAAAAAGTTTAAATTGTGTTAATGAATAGTGATAAAATTTGCTATAATTTTCATTTATAACTTTTTTTAGTTTAAATAACAGTCAAATATGCTATTTAAGACTAAATCAAGGGGGATTTAACATGGTTTTAATTATATTATTTCAGTTTTTAAGATATATTATAGGTCTCTACACGTGTGCGCGTAAATGTGTATTTTTGTATAGATTAAAACTTTCTGAAATCATTGAAAATTATTATAGAGATATAATGGCTTCTTTAGTTAATCAATAAGAGGGAGTAATCCTTTTATGATATTATATTTTACATTTCGATAATCAGTAAACAGTTTATTTTGTGACAACAATATAAATAATAGACAAAATCTATTTATCATTAAATCTAAATAGAGTACACCTATTAAATTATTAAATTGAAAGAATAAGATTATACCATTTTCTACTAAAATGTTCTTAAAGTTGATGTAATTAACCTTAAATTGAATGTTTGGTTATTTGTTTACAATTGAAGAAGTTAAAAAGAAATATAAGTGTGTTAAGTTAGCTTAATTAAATATTGAGGTGTATAATGGTTAACAGTTATACATTAATCGTTAATCATTATACAATTAGCTTTTAAAGTTTGAGTAATTTCATTACTAATATATTGTTGAATTTGTTCTGAATTATCTCTAATAATTTGTTTTAATCTTTGTTTAGGTCTATGTCTTTGGTTTGGTTTTAAGTTTTGCCAATACAAAGGGTTTTGATAGTCTTTTAAGGCTACTACATCACTATTATTAAGCATCTTTTTATTAATTGTAAAATCATACATTAAAATGTTATTCCAATGCGTTAAAAGTTGTTTGTTAAAGAAGTTTAAACAGTCTATGTTTAATAAATTGTTGAGGTTGTTAATTCCGTTTTTATTTAATTGTATCATTCTTTCATTTTTAACCTCAAATCTTAAAATATTGTCAGCATCACAAATATTTTTAAAGTGTTCAGACTTGTTGTAAATTTTTAATTGATAGCGTTGATGCTCAAATCTAAAATCTGTTTTTAAACGTTTTAAGGGTGTCTTATTCTCGTGAAATAGCAAACAGTCAAGTAAACCATTTACGTTGTATTTGATGTTTAAATTAACTCCATATTCAACATTCTGTAATATGCAGTTATAAGAATTTATTGAAAACGTATTTAAAAATTGATTTACTGAATTTATAAAATTATTGTAATTAAAGTTATTGTAATTATGCAAACCATTATTCCAATATTTATGGAAACTAACATACAGTATTATAGTATCAGTATCATAAAAATGATGAAATGAAAGTCCTTTATATTGGTATACGGTTTTATGAAGAACACCATCTTTTTTACAAAAGTTTATAGTATTCTCAAAGTATTCAAAATTCAATATATGAATTGAATACAATAGCAATATTTTAAAACCATCAAACATTTATACTATGACTTATAAAATGTCATCGAATAAGTTTAATTGATTGGTTTTAGGGAATAATTCTGGGTTTCCAGTATATTCATTTACACTTGTATGACCGGTTATTGTACACTTTCTTTTTTGAGTAATTTCAATTTGCCCTGTTTCTAAAAGTATAACAACATACCTACAAATATTTTCACGCATAACTCCAGTTTTGACAAAAACTTCTTTCATTGTCATTGGTTTAAGTTTTAACGCTTCAAATACTTTTTTTTGTTCAGTTTTAAAATGGTTTGCTTTTCCGTTGCTGTTTGGAATAAGGTTATTTGTATCTATAATATTCATAGCCTTATTTTTTAAGAATTAAACATTGCATTAATTCAGCTTTTTTCAGATAACGCCTGTTTCCAATGCCGTACATTTTTATACGCCCTTTACGTTCCCAATGGTATAAAGTGGTTTGTTCAATTTTAAGAAATTTACAGGCTTCTGCTCGAGTTAACAGCTCATTAGGGTTGTGAGTGTTTAGTTCTTTTTTAAAATCTTTTAATTCAAGTTTTAAGACTTTAGAAATTGTATTTTGTAGTTCTTGAGGTGTTAACTGAATTAATTTTAATTGTTCCATTACCTAAATATTTTATATTAATTTTCGGTAAAAATCAAAAATATTTAGTGGTACTTTTTATTGTACCGTACCGTTTGAGTACTGTTTTAAATAAAGCTTATTGAGGAGGTGTTTTTATTCTATTAGGTCAGTAAAAGTTTTAACCATTGGTATATTATTTTGAGTGCAATGGTTACTGATTTTTATTAATTTTCTTTGATTATTAAATATGTTTTTGTCACTTTTAGGATTGTTATTATAGCTTTCTGAAATGTAAATTCTAAAACTCAATGGATTGGCATTGGCTTTAAACTTGTTTTCAGCTATATGAGTAAAATTTTGATTGTATTGATGGTGCAATGTGTGAATTTCTCCAGTTGCAAATAATAACCCAACTTTAAACCAAATTCTACTTTTGAATTTCTCTTCTTTTGTTGGTTTTTCTTCTTTTGAATTACTAATATCAACTAAATAATGGTAAACTTCATTAAGTGTAGTAATCCCTTTAAAATTTTGTTTTTCATTGATTTGACTAAAAAAAACCAAATCATCATAAACATTAAGAAATAACTCGTCTAAATAAATTAATTCAGAATAAACTATTTCAGTGCTGTTTTTATCTATGCTTTTAAATCCTGAAACGTTAATTACGCATTTTAAACCATTAATTTCTTTAATAAAAATTTTAATATGCCTAAAAACGTTCTCATTTACTCTTAATATTGGTAAATTATCTTTTTCAAGTGAGAGAATTTTTGATATTTCTAACTCGGAAAATGACAAATTAAAATCTTGAGAAACATAACGGTATTCATTTACAAATTCTTCAATAAAATAAACCTTTGTAATATTGTTTACATTTAAATCGATTAATTTAATGGCTTCGTATTTTGTAAGTTTTTTATTTAAAATATCCGTTATTAAATTTTTTACAAAGCTTTGGTTGGTATTAGTATTATTCATAGTGCATAAATATCAAAAAATAAATAGTCGTTAAAGTTAGATTATATTTTAAAAAAAGTTAGTCATTTCCATTGCAATATCTTTATTGCTTTTACCTATGTAATTTAAAAACATTACTTCGGTACTATGTCCAGTAACATAAATTAAATAAGATGTTGGTATTGTACCGTAAAAATTAGTAGCAAATGAACGCCTACCAATGTGAGAGGTAACTAAATCAAATTTTTTATACATTCCTGTTTCCTTTCGGTATATTCCACTTTTTGGTTTTGTTTCTTTTAGTTTACTACCTTTTTCTAATTTGTTAAGTTCGGCAAGTTCACAAACAATTTTAATATAATCGTTATACTTTTGGTCTGAAATAGCATAAGGAAACATTCCATTTCTTTTATTGAGTATCTCTAAAACTTTTGAGTGTAATGGTACGGTCATAATTTTACCGGTTTTCTTTTGAGTAAACTCAATCAAATGTTTGCCGTCTTCAATTCGTATCATATCATTTGTAAAACGCATAAAGTCAGAAACTCTCTGCCCAGTGTAACAACTAATAATTAACCAGTCTTTTGTGTTTTCTAAACTTTCATTTAATTTGTTTTTGTCTATTGCTTCAATTTTTTCAAGTTCTTCAAAGGTTAAATATATCTTATCTACTTTGGCATACTTAGGTTTTATTTTGTCTAATTGATAACTAACTTCAAGTTGATTGTCTTTTGCATCAGTACAAGCAGTTTTTATAATTGATATTGCTTTGCCTATTGTATTGAGCGCATAATTATTTTTAAGGCAGTATTTCTCAAAATTTATTTGAAAGTCTTTATTTACATCAGTTATTAAAATAGGTTTTGATATTCCTTTTTGATACCTATTTAGTAATTGTTTAACGGCGTTATATCTTTTTATACTACTATTTGAAATCTTATTTTTTTTATGTTCAATGAATAAATCAAAATACTTTAATAATTCAGTAGGTAATTTTTTTGCTTGTTGAGGTGGGTTGTAGTAATTATCAATTTCAGTTTTTAACCATTCTTTGTTTACTATGTCAGGGTTGATAGAATTAAATGATTTTAAAATGTGATTTTCAATAGTATTGAGTTCGTTATTAGTCTCAACTTGTCTGTTGCTTATCTCAATATTTTTAGACTTTTTTTTATGTTGTTTGCTCCAGTATTCTTTTGATACTTCTAATTGAGTATTTGCACCAATGACAAAATCTTTATCATTAAAACGAAACAATAAACGTAAATGTAAATTTGCTTTGCTCCTTGTTGAGCGGTATAAAAAATTGATAGTTGCCATAGTATGTAATATTTGAACAATACAAATATAGTTAGTTTGTACGGTATTTGTACGGTTAAATGCAAACTATTGCAAACTATTTCAAATTAAAATATATTTATTATATTCGCTTAACATTTATATTTATTAAGTTTATTGATAGTTTTATAATAAAACAAGGTGTTTAGTGAAAGGGTGTGTTTGCATAAATAGTTGTCCTTGTAGGTCAACAAAAAAGCTTCAACTAATAGTTGAAGCTTTTTTAATTTATATATTTAAGTTTTTTATATCTTAAAAGTAATTACAGGTAATTTAGCGTGGTTTGCTAAATCTTCACCAATG